>LLEN01000082.1_pt1 | contig 20567 bp, 17 predicted proteins | sample 595881 | NCBI WGS metagenome assembly LLEN01 (sample SAMN02919314, study PRJNA255460) | bioreactor metagenome | biome: chemostat; feature: culture 2012_10.3; material: sediment; isolation source: day86 10degC chemostat 2012 inoculated with Wadden Sea sediment taken from... | place: Germany: Bremen ...
GGTGAAGCATTGAGCAGTTATATTCTCCTGAGTCGCCAGAGCGAGAAAATTATATAGAGGTTGCAGATCAAGCCGATCAGGTTCGTATTTTTTTTGGCAGGGCAAAAACCGCATCATAGTGATTGATAGAAGTATCTTTTCTTACTTCAGCAAAGAAATGGGATATGTCATGGATGATGTGACGTTTCACTACTTGTTTCCGTCCGTGACGAGCTTTAAGGCCAGCTTTAAAGATGCGAAGCTACGGGATAACTTTAACCAAGCGCTGAGTCAGTTATGCCAAAGCGGAGAATATGAAAAAAAACGTTGATTCGTTATGATGTTAAGTTGCAAAGCACTGTTTGCGATACCGATACCACGCCTAATGAGTGATAAGAAAAGGCAATAAGGTGTGTGGCAAGAAAACAAGGAAGTAATAAGACAAGAAGGTTTGAACAAGTGTTCTGCCTGTTCAAACCTTAAAGCGGTTATATGCTAAACGTCTATCGGCGGCGAGGGTGCTTGTGTGATGATCTTGCTTTATAGGCTGATGCCGCTTTTGCCTGAGAAAGCAGAATAGACTCAACGGTCAGCTCCATTGGCTCCCGTGGCACGATACCGACAGCGAAAGTGCGTTTACGAGGGGGTAATTCTCGCTCTTCTTCGCTAGGCTTTGGCATACGCTTGAAACGGGACAAATAAAACGTTTCTAGTTTTTCTCGGGCCCACTCTGTTTTGCGAAGAAACTTAAGGCTGCCTGCAATGCTAGGGTTCGTATGAAAACAGTTTAAACGCAATGCAGTATCGAGTATCTCCCAGCCGTAAAAATCGACAAGCTCGGTCAGTAACGTTTCTAGCTTAAGGCCGTGTAACGGGTTATTTTGTTGTTCTTCTAGCATTGCTATTCCTAAAACAGGTGCATGTGGCGGGATCAACGCACATTATACTGTCTACTCATGCCAAATAGATAGTGCTGTTGGAAAGGTATAGCGAGCCTTATACATACTTATATGTTGCCTCAAGCTGCTGCTGTGCGATTTCCAGCCGTGTCAGCAAGAACGAGGCATCGTCTATTCTGTTATGGCTTATGGCCTTACGGACTCTGGTTTGGTAGTTTCTAACCCGACTGATACATTGCTGCCGTAAGAAAGCATCTCTGAGTCCGCTTGCTTGATCCTCTAGTACTTGAGCCATAGTTACCTCGCCGATTAACGTTGATAAAGATGCATAGTGATATCTGTCTATGAGGATAGTTAATCATTTTTTTTGAGGCGGTGAATTTCAGGGGAATGTCAAAACTGACCGATTTCTATGGAAAAAGATGTAATTTGCCCATCGTATATTGATGCACATTGGTAATGTGATGGTTGCGCTCGTCATAATGCATAGCAAGAGTGGGGCGTTTTCAGATGTAATATAGCCATTGCTTATGTGTGGTTATGTAAGCAAGCGTAAACTTATTTGAAGCTAAGTAAAGTCGCTTTTATAACGCTGGGGAGTGAATATCATGTATTTCATAGGTACAGGCTATGACTGTTTTTCACTTTACTATTAGAAGCTACCGCTATGTTGAAATTTACACTGATACTCGTATTGCTATGGTCTCCAGCCCTGTTGATGGGCTATGAAGAAATGGGTGACTTCTTTTTTTTGGCGTCATCAGCTAACTATGTTGACGGGCATGATTGGACTTGGGTATATGAGCTTTGCCGTATTGATCGCTGCAAGGTTTAGCTGGGTTGAGAGCCGGTTGAATGGGTTAGATAAAGGTTATGCGTTGCATAAAAACCTCGGTATAGGTGCGACGGTGGCTTTAGTTTTGCACTGGCTATGTGTACAAAGTGCAAAGTGGCTTGTACAAGCGGGGCTGCTAGCGAGGCCCAACGGAAGCAGACCTGCAATTGAAGGGGTTAACTGGCATCATATTGCCAGTGAGATAGGAGAGATTACTTTCTATATCTTCTTACTCTTTAGCGTCATTAGCTTGGTACAAGCCATTAGCTATAAGAAGTTCAAATTCACGCATAAAATAGGTGGCTTGCTGGTTATTGCCGGTGTTATCCATACCGTCTTATTACTTGACTGGAATAGCCAGTCAATACTGATGAATATTGCCATTGCTGGTGTTTCTGTTGTCGGTATTTGGTGCAGCTACTTGTCATTAACTGGGAAAATTGGCGCCAGTAATAAATCCACGGGAGAGGTGGTGTCGGCTGAGCGATTTAAAGCCGATACAGAAAATAATAGCGTCATTCGGGTTGGTATTAAATTAGATTCAACAATTCATTATAAAGAAGGCCAGTTCGCCTATTTGAACTTTCATGATGGAGAAGCACCGCATCCTTTCTCAATTCTAGACTACGATGAGGAGACAAAGTTTATCGAGTTTGGTATCAAAGATTTAGGCGATTATACCCATCAAATGGTTAATCAATTAACGGTTGGACAAAGTGTGACTGTTGAAGGTGGGTATGGGTATTTCCAGATACCGCAGCAAGCAATGCAAGTTTGGGTTGGGGCAGGGATAGGTATTGTTCCATTTATTTCCAGGTTGTATTGGCTAGAGCGAAAAGCCAGCAAGGAAAATCTTAAGTATAAAAAAAATCCACCTCTTCTATTGTGTCAACTCGAGGAAGGAAGCGTTCTTTGAAAAGGAAATCCTGGCTATTTTAGGGCAATTAGATTGTATTGAACTTGAAGTGCTCGATGCTGATAAAGGAGACTTCCTAAGTGCAGAGCAGATAGTCAGCACAACAAGCAGCAAAGAATTTGATGTCAGTTTTTGTGGGCCAGCAGCATTTGGTGATACTTTGCGTACGGATTTAGCCTCTGCAGGTATAGGTAGCGAGCGCTTTCATACAGAAATATTCAAAATGAGATAACGTATACCCAAACCGCCATTGCTGAAACTAGCACCTTGAGTGGTTTGGTATAGTTATTCGGATGGTGACCTTACGCCGCTGGCATCAATAGCTGACCTAGGTAGCGAACAACATGTGCAGCGTCTTGTGCGGCGCTGTTTACCTTGGCAATGATAGCCTGTGCGCGTTCGTCATCATCTTTCAGGCTAGCCTTTACTTTTTCGTTCATGGCTTCGGCCATTTCTAGCTTCTGCTTACAGTCTTGAAACAGTGCAGAAAGGAATGTCATTTCTACTTCACCGCCCTCGGAAAATACCTTAGCCGCAATGCTATAAACAGTATGAAACTTCGTTGCCATGTCTTTCTTGTCTGCCTGGCTATCTTTTGCCCAGTCAGCAGCCCAACCTTTGAAGATGACAGCGATTTGTGGATTTGGAGCGATGTTTACTTGTTGCATCGGGTGTTTGTCCTTGGGGTTTTGAGGAGAGGGAATAGTAAAGGAGCGACGGGTGAGTTTAAAGCCATAACATTTACTCTGGTGGTTGGCTGAGCAAAAAGTAAACGTTTATGGCTTTGGATAGGATTATTGCTAGCCCTTTAAAATTGGAAATAAATAAATGCAGCCTTATCGGAGCCCAAGGCCGCCATCAGGTAAATAAGCGTTACTGTTACTGTCGCGTAGCCGTACTCAGGGATCTTGACGGCGGTTTGCATTAACCGATCACGCCAGCGAACCGGCGTGAAGTGAAGTAAGGCGGCAAGGAAAAGCGCACCGCCTGCTATGGGCGAGATCGGTAAGTCACTGGTTGTTGCATTGGCGATAGCGTGTAAGTAGTGCCAGCTGGCTGCTAGATCTTCGGCTCTGAAGAGCAGGCGGGTGAGGGTAATGATGGTGAAAACTTGTAGAATACGTACGGCTAGGGCAATGCCGCGGAACATTAACGGAGGGAGACCTTTTCTTTCTCTAATGAGGTTGTGATAGTGCTCGATACCGACGAGGCTGCCGTGGATCACTCCATATAAGACGAAGTTCCAGCCTGCACCATGCCAGATACCGATGGCCACAAACACAAGCAGTAGGTTGAAATAGATATTGCTCCAGTGCCAGTTTTTAATTGCTTCGTATAAATAATCGCGAAAGAAAGAGGACATGGTGATATGCCAGCGTTGCCAGAAATTGGCCACACTGGTTGCCATATAGGGCCGGTTGAAATTGATGGGCAATTTAAAGCCCATCATTTTAGCGACACCAATGGCAATATCGGTATAACCGCTTAAATCCATATAGACTTGAAAGCTGTAGGCGAACAATGCGATGACGAGGAAGAGCGAGGAAAATTCAGACGGTTCGCTAAAGGCCGGGTCGACGATATGCAGCGCGAGAATATCGGCAATCATGATCTTTTTGATTAGCCCGCGAATAATCAGTGTCAGGCCTTCCATCATCGCCTGACCGGATAGCTTCTTGTTTGATTCCAGCTGCGGCATAAAGTAGGAGGCTCTGACGATAGGGCCTGAAAGCAACTGGGGGAAAAACGCCATGAACAATGCGAAATCTTTGATGGTGCAAGATTTTGTTAATCGCTGCTGATAGAGATCTAGTGAGTAGGTAATGGCCTGAAAGGTCATAAATGATATGCCAATCGGTAGGATCACATCGACAAATGGACTGCGACCGGAGACCCCGAATAAATGCAGAAAATCATACAAAGAGTCGATGAAAAAGTTGCTGTACTTGAAATAGAACAGAATGAGTAAACTAAAGCCGATAGCTCCCGCTAGTGCTAGTTTTCTGACTGCCATTCGCGGTGGGTAATTATAATGTGCCCGGCAATATAGTTCATTCCAGTAAGGGCTAAAAGCAGGGCAGAGAACCGCCAGTCGAACGTCATATAAAAGTAATAGCTGATAAGCAGAAGGAAGCTTTTTTTTGTGCTCGTTGTGGTGCTGCAATGCCGCACACCCGATCAAAGCAAAGAGTGCAAAAATAAAATAGGACAGAGAGGTAATTGCCATTTTATCGCTCCATTAACTGGCTTGTTAATTCGTTGTTTAGTGTTTCAGCGACAAACTGTTCACCTTTGTAAGTGAAATGTCCTCCATCGACGAAGTATTGGCTGCCTCCGGGCATTGCTTCTGCGAGATCGACGAAAGGCGTGTTGTACTGCTGGGCAACAGAGCGAATTTGATCGTTGTAGAGCTCTCCGATACGGATGATGCCGTTTAAGTCGAGGCAGTGATAATAATATAACGAAGTGGCTGCGAGACTGGCTTGCTGCTCTTTCGGCACGTTGATATAAGAGCGGGCAACGGTAACCAATACCGGTTTGATCCCTTGTGCGATAATGCTTTCCACCAGAGATTCAATTCTATCTCTATAATCGGTGGGATTAATGGTTTCCGGATCTATCGAGTTGATTTTTGTTACTTTCGGTGTCCTGAGAAATATTGTATTTTTCTGGATCATATCCTTGCTCATTAGCCAGTTAGGTAACTTGGGATAATCCAGCGCTTGTCGTGTGCCAGTTGTGTTAATTGTGTTGGTCATGTCAGGCGTCTGAGTTTCTGTGGGGCCCTTTGGGGAACCTTCTTTAGGGCATAGCAGGCTAATATCGTTAAATCCGGGATAGATAATAACGGCGGAAGGTGACAGCTTATAGACAATGCTTTCGGTGACTTGCTGTGTTTCACTTAACGAGCTGCCTTCAATTCCGGCATTGATGATATTGACCGGACGATGGCTGTACTTTTCCTTTATCACCGAGGCGAGAAGTTGAGAGAAAGTGCGTTCATTGGTTTCAGCATAGATCCCAGCAACGGTAGAGGCACCGACAACTGCATAGCGAATTTCATTCGATTGACGTTCAAGAGGTATTTCCGGACTGCGCAGGCCGTGTGAGTTAATGACCATGCGGTCTTGCCGGGTCTCTGTGTCTTTGATAATGAGGTTTGGACGATAAGTGCGTATTTGAAGTTCTTCATTGAACACGACGGCACTTTCATCAGTCAGTAGTGATAATACGTTACGGCCCGTTTTAATATAGGTACGGGCCTGAAGGAAGATTTCTCCAACCAACAGAATGCCAATAATGAAAGAGATAGTCAGCCAGGCTCTGGGTTCGCGTTGTCGCTGTAGTAGTCGTTGTTGGTGTGACTGTGACTGTGACTGCTGAGACGTTACTGAGTAACTCTCTAACTGTCCGACAGTCATGGCTTCCCAATTGTCGGGGAGATATGTCAGGTAGTCTTCAATTGCAACAGAGGCAGCAACATAGCAGAGAGAATCCCCCCTAGACTTAAGAAACTATCATCTTTACGGATATCCTTGTTGCCGAGGATGGTGCTATAAGCCTCGAAGAGGTTGCCATAGCGTCTGGGTGCGTTTGTTTGCTTGCCAGGCTCAAGGAGTGATAACAGGGTCCGGTTATCTACTTTTCCTGATGGGAGTAGTGGATATTCTTCCATTTCTTTGACGATGAATACGCTTGAGCCTAGCTGATAACGGGATGTGAGGGCCTCAACAATCGCAGGGGTAGACTTTTTTTTGTAATGTTGCAATGAGCAGTGCGGAATCGTTGCCGACAACCACCGTGGTAAAGCCTGATTGTTGTAGGAACAGCTCAACCCCGTCAAGGCTGATACGCAGGCCGAAAAGCTTACAGAACCGGCTCATCCTGCCGACAATGCGGTAGAGTCCCGCAGAATTACGGCTAGCCAGATCGCCCGTGTGCAATAACTTAACTTCTTTGCCTTTAGCCAAATCTTGCGGGCATGTGGCATATCCCATCATAACGTTAGGACCTTGGTATACAAGCTCTCCGCTTTGCTCGGGGCCGCCGATTTCCTCCCCTTGTCGATCGATAAGCTTAAAGCTTCCTCCCGGTATCGGTATTCCAATACAGTCCCGGTTTTGCTGTAGTTGCTCCGGTGGAACATAGGCCATGCGCGGTGAGGCTTCAGTTTGGCCATACATCACAAACAGGCGCTTTTGCTGTTGCTCAGCCCAGCTGAGATAGTGGGTAATAATATCTGCCGAAAGCCGTCCTCCAGCTTGGGCGATATATTGCAGTGAAGGAAAGAGTTTGTCTCTAAAGCCCATTCTTTCCATCAACTCAAACGTATAGGGGACGCCATAAAGGCTGGTGCTTCAGCCTGACGGAAAAACGCCCAGAATGCCTGTTGAGAGACTGAGTGTTCCGTTAGCAGTACCGTTGCACCAACAGCAAGGTGCGAGTTGATAACAGACATACCGAAGGAGTAATGAAAAGGAAGTGTGGTGATGGCCTTTTGGTTTGTATCTAATTCCAGATATTGGGCAATGGAACGGGCATTCGAATCAATGTTACTTTGCGATAACCTAACCAGTTTTGCACTGCCGGTAGTGCCAGATGTTGATAATAGGACACTGAGATCGGGGTGAAGGGCAACTTCCCGATGATCTGGATTCAGTTCGAGCGTCCAGTTGCTGATATTGCCATGCTGGTAGCTATTATCTTGTTGGCCGGTACTGTCTTGTTGGTTGATGCCGCTTTGCCGGTATATGGCATAAGGCGCGAAGGTATCAAGGATATTGGTGTCTTTGGCTGTCGCTCCTGGCGCAACCAGTATGACGGGGTGACGCGCGCGCATGGCGCCAAGGTAGGCAATTAAAGGGCTGACTTCATTCAGGGTTTCAATGATCAGTAATTGACGTCGAGATCCTAAATCGTGGGCAAAAGCGTCAACTTGATCAGCAAGTTCGGAGTAACTCAGCGTCGAGCCCGTATCAGTGACAATAGCGGGAAGATCACCATGACGTCTTAGCGTATCTACAAACAAATTGCGTCCCTTCACTGCTTCGTTAGCATTAATTTGTCATAGCCTAAGCATAGGAGAAGATGCTCATAAATCACGGATTGAAACGAAATAGCCCCAATAGGTTGGTAGTAAGGAGGTGATATAGCATTTATTTGCTGTTGATAACTGTATTTTTATGACCTAGGTAGTGTTTTATCAAATCATTTTTGCAAGCTACCCTGTAACGAACTACTGTTATTATAACCAGTGTGTTTGGGGGTGCTTATGATTGAAGTTAACTTCGAACTGGCAAAACAAGCCTACGGGAAAGTGTTGAAGTATCCATATGGCGGTGAATTGGCACCGCATGAGTACATGTCACTGAGAGTCTTTCGCTGGGATTTAAGCCGTGCTGGAATGCCGATCGACAAGGCGTTCGATTTACGCTTAATTGCCGCGGGCTATCGTACCATCGCAACCCAGCCAGCCAGGGCACACCGCCCACTTCCAGCTTGTGTACTCGATAAGATGAGTGACAGCTGGAAAAGAAGCCATGGTTACTGCTAAGGGTTACGTTGCGGCAGGGTAGAAAAGGGCTTTCGAAAAGAAAGCCCCAGAACATTGCCTATTAGGAATAGCTTTATACGGTATAGAGGTTAGTGCGTGCGCTCGAAAGTCACCACCTGATAGTCAAGTGGGATCAGAGTCGGTCGCTCGTTGGAAATGTAGTCGATAACAGACTGGGCATCAGTATTGCAGCGGGTGTTTTCCGCTTTGCAGTTCGGCCCCTCAGTCTCGTAGCGAACTTTATATTTTCCGCCAACTTCTTCAATGTTCTTCACGTTAAAACCAGTAAGCTTGCCATCGACATAAGCAAGGTCAACGCGGCCGGAATTGTTTTGCTGGGCCTTGAACAGCGGCGTCCAGCCATCGTTTCCGGTTGCATTGTAGTTGTTGATTGCAACGTGGTAGGTCTTGCTGTCTTCAAGCGGAGTCCATACTGGGTTCGCTGTTGTGCCTGTCATCACCTCAACATAGTTTAGCTTGCCGCTCTGGTTTGCTGCGGTTTCGGTGAACTGATAGCGAATATGGCCGCCGTAAGGGAATTTACCGGCATGAGAACCTTCAGGTAGCGTGGCGGTAATAGCACCTTCAACCAGCGCTTTGATATCAGCTCCTTTGACTGGCAATACAGACATGAAGTTAGAGAATGGCAGCATCTCAAGAGCAACGTTACCTTCACGGTATTCACCCGCTTCGATATTCGTGCGGATCCCGCCTGCGCCAATGAGTGAAAAATCTACTTTCATACCAGTTACTTGCTGAACTTCTTCCGTATTTGTCCAGTAGTACTGGCCTTCAGCAATGATGGCGGCAACATCTGAGCCGTGTTTGTCGGTACCACGATCACCCGGGCGGCGCTCGTGAGTGATCTCGTCAGCAACCTGAGCTATCACGCTGCCGTAGGCTTGGTCGACGGCTGGCTTGTACTTGCTGTCAATCAGGCCACGCATCGCGGCTTCTTCTTCGGTGATAGTGATGTTCTTTTCACTATCAATGAACTCAACCACTTTGACAGTATCAGTCGAGTTGAATTTGCTTTCAGTCTCGCGAGTTGGCGAATGGTAGTATTCGTCATTAGTTAGTAGGGTATTTAGACCGTTACAGGCAGTAACATCACCGTTGGTATCGAAACTGACAGCGAGTTGACCGATTGCCTGAGCATACTGGCCAGCCTGAACGACGCAGGTTTGGTTCTGGCCATTCGGGTTTTGCACCATCTGTGCATAAGTTCCGTTGTGGTCATGGCCAATATTGGTGAAATCGCCAAGTAGTGTATGCGAGTGACCGCCAACAATCAGATCGATACCATTAACTTTCGATGCGATATCCACATCCACAGCATTGCCAATGTGGGTGAGGGCAACAATGTTGTTGATCCCTTTTGATTTGAACATGTCGACAGTTGCCTGAGCGGAATCCACCATATCGTGGAATTCTACGTCACCTGTATTTGGTGCCAGATTTGGCATGTCATCGAGTGCGAGACCGAAGACAGCAACCAGATCTTTATCCCGAGGTAGATTGTTCAGGTCTTCGATAACAGTTTTGTTATTGCCGTCGAATGCGAAGATCACAAATGGTTTCAGGTTAGTTTGATCTTTAAGATCCGCATCGTTGCTGGTATCGATATTGGCAGCAACAACCGGGAAGTTGATATCACTGATGAACTGGTTCAGTTTTGTGTTGTTGAGATCGAATTCGTGGTTGCCAAGTGCCATGGCATCCAAGCCCATTTTGCTCAATAGTTCGGCATTCATAGCCCCTTCATTGAGTTTGAAATAGGCACTGCCTTGCCATGCATCGCCACCGTGCAGGAATAGGAAGCTGTTGTTTTGCTGTTTGGCAGCCAGCTTGTATTCTTCTGCCATAGTTTGGAGGCGAGGGAAGCCACCAAACTCGTTATAAACCAGCGTATCGTCGGCTTTGAAGCTAGATTTCACCGGATCAAAATTTGAATGCGTGTCGTTGATATGGGCAACGGTCAGTGTGAAGGCATTGTCCGGTTGGATAGATGTTTGTGCACAGCCAGCAAGAGCCAGCGTGACGGATAAAGCGACTAGAGGCTTTGAAAAGGTCATATAACTACCTAAAAAAAATAAAACTTTGATAAAGAAATGCCCCGCAAATAGCGAGGCAAGCGCACTATAGCCAAGATTGATAGTGTGGGCAATTAGCAAATACATACAGTTGCATTATGATTGACTCAAATATTATCGTCGCTGTTGTGTAGATAGCTGATAATTTGAACAGAATGGCAGTCGGTAACAGAGAAGGGGCGATTAAGCCGATAATAATGTGAGACAGCGACAAAATAGAGAGTATAGCTTCGTTCGCTATGAGTAGGTTAGTATCCTAACGGTAGGTTATACAAGGGGTTATTTGAGTGGAATTATCAACTTTAATTGATGTGTTTGAGGGCTATCTAGAAGAGCACTTGGACGGTGAGAATGAACTGTTACCAGAAGAGTTGCCGGATGAGATTGTAGACTTGATAGATACCCCCCAGGCGCTAGATGCCTTGGTAGGCATGGGGATCTCGTGCCCTTATGAAGTTGAAACTGATGAGTTTCAGGAGCTATTGCGCTGGTTGGAGATATCGGCGATAAATTTTGCGCCTTTGAAGCGAATGAATCCTGCGTTATTCAATGAGTTTGCAGAACAAATTTCTGATGGCCTTATCTTCGCTGTAGAGGATGAGGAGATCGATCCTGAACAATTGTACGCGGTTGTAAGAACCCTGAAGGGCCAGCAAATTCCAGTGTCTGATCTGGTGATGGAATGGCTTCACGTGAATTACGAGCCTGCCCAAGATGAGAATATCAATGTCGAAGAGCTAACAAGCGCGATGCTACAGGGCATTCGCTCATCGGGTATTCATAACGCACAAGATTTTGTATTTATGATGGAAGCTGAACTAGCGATGCTCCCGGCTCCTGGTCTTGAAAACATGCTGGAAGCACTTTCGGCTTTTGACTGGTACATCGATGCAGCTGTTATGCTGCTATCTCATCATGAGCCTGTTTTAGTGCAGCAAGCACAGTCATTTCTAGCCAGTGTGCCAGATAAGGAGTGGGGTAAGCTGACGAATAGTGGCTATCTAACTGTTTTACGCCATTTTGTTTCCGATGAGTTGAAAACTCAAATTGATTATTGGCAGCGTCAAGTTTTGCGCCATCACAAACCGAAAGTACAGAAAGCATCGGTTGTTGAAGTACTGGCAACGATGCCTGATGGACTCGGAGGAACCATACTGACGGCCTTGGTTAAGGATAATAGTGGCTATGCGGTATGGAATGGGATGATCCGTTTGGATATGGGGATTGCGGAAAGTGTTTATCGATATTTGGACACTAAAGCTGAATGGCTGTCGCTGAAGCAGAAAATAATGGCTGATGCAGATGCTTATGCCGTTGAACCGGTATTTATCAAAAAAATGTGCTTCCGTGGATGCTAACTATAAACCAGAAGTCACAAACGCCCCTCGATATATCTGCTTTGTTCTTTTTAACCATGTTACCCGCAGAATGGGCCAAGCCTCAGCCTGCTAGGTTGAGCGATATTATTGGCAGCCGATTGGGTCACCCAGATACCTCAGTTGTTGAACATGCGCGTTCCATTAGTGACTCGCTATTGATTCATCCGGCAGTTAATACCTGGTTTGAAACATCACTGCCAACGGGTTGCAAAACATCAAGAGATGTTATCAATAAGGTGTTTCTCGAAGACAGAACTGTTCTGGCCAAGCGAATGGTCTTCAGTGGCTTACTTTGCCATTTTGCAACAAAAGAAGAAGGTATCAGCAAGCATGAGGAAATATTCTTGTTGAATGCCTATGACATTCTGAATAACAGTTTTTCTCGCAAGAAGCTGCCATTGTTGCAGGTGTTGGCTAAGCGATCGCTGGAGGCCGTAAAACATGAACAGAATATGCTTGCGGCAATAGAGGTTATGGCTGAACCCGATGTAGGTTATGTGCTAAAAGTCGAACTGGATCATACCCGCCCGATGGTGTGGCGTCGGTTAAATATAAGCAGCAAGACCTCGTTAATTGATTTGCATATTATGATTCAGATTGCGATGGGTTGGATGATAGCCATCTTTTCCAGTTTGAGTCTGGGGACGAGTCTTACCCTGCTGGTGATGAAGAAAATGGCTATGAGCAACTTGAGGACATAATGGTCGGGATGTTGCTTAGAGAGCCGGGTGAACAACTGCAATATATTTATGATTTTGGTGACTATTGGGAACATACTATTACCTTGGAGAAGGTACAGAAGAAAAGATGTTTAACACCGAAAGTGACAGCCGGTAGCAGGTGCTGCCCGCCAGAAGACTGTGGTGGGATCCCGGGTTATGAAACGTTGCTGAAGGCATTAAAAAGACGTAGTGATGATGATTTAGAGCTTCTTGAATGGAGCGGATGGGATGACGAAGATTTTGATCCTAAAGCATGGGATAAAGAGCGAGTTAATAGCCAGCTGCGTGATTTTTAATGCCCTAGAATGAAATAGTTCTTGTTTGAAAGCCAGTGCCATAGAGTGCTGGCTTTTTTTTAATTGTTCTCACCCGCTATTGAGCATAAACCATATCCGTCATCACATTCTGTGACTGCGGTTTACTTTTACTTGCACATTTAGTGACGCAGTCAAAACAAATAAACTATTGATAATAACTACTTTTCAGGTGTTCCCCCGCGACGTATATTCCCGATAATTATATTGAAAAATACCAAGAGCACTGATATCAGCATAATCAATGACAGTATAGGTTAAGCGTGATCTGTTGCCTGGTAGCATTTGAAGGAAAAACCATGACAGGAAAGAAATCACTACAGCATCTGATGTTGGGGATTGCTGTGCCTAGCCTATTGGCGATTAGCTGTTCAGCGTATGCAGAGGTGGCACATTTTCGCTACCAGAACAGTGAAAGCTATCGGTTAGAAGCTGCTCAGATATTCAGAATGCGAAAGGCGATTCCTGAGGTGAACTTACGCAAAGTGCTAAAGCCTCTTATCGGTAAAACATATTACAGCCAGCAGGCTTTTCTTTCGTCTCTGACACAGCAGCTTGGTGATGACGTTTTAGCACAGCACCAAACGAAGATCCTCGATAAAGCACGTCTGCCGATAAGCAATCTGGCTGTTGATGTGCTTAGTGACGATGTACTGCAGGTAGCATTTAAGGCACAGCCAAGCAACAAGGCATTGCCAACAACTGAGCTCATTAGCCTTGCTCAGTTCAAAGGCCCGACGGCACTACACCAAACCCAAGATGGTTTTGAAACAACCAATCTCCAGGTCGCGATCAATCCGCAAAGCCTATGTATGACCATCGAATCAAAAGAGAAAGGTCGGCTTAGTGAAATTTGTCCTGAAAAGAATAACAGTTTCACCCTCAATTCAGAGGGCGATTATCAGCTGAATGGTTTGGGTCAGGAGTTTCATGATCCGGGCAAGCTCAATGCTAACTGGCTTGGTTTTAAACGTCAGGGCGGCAATAAGATGGAGGGGTATCAAGGTGGTGGAACAGGCAATACCCAGTTCCCTATTTTGTATGCACTGAACTCGCAACAACAAAATTATGCGCTATATCTTGATACGGTGTATTCAGCTAGCTGGGATTTCACAAAGGCACCTTGGAAAATATCACAATTAGACGGCGAGCCAAGCTTTCTGTTCATGGCTGGAGATGATCTGCCTGATCTGAGAAAGCAGTACATGGCACTGGTGGGAAATCCTCTGGTACCACCACGTAAGCTGTTTGGTATGTGGTTATCGGAATACGGCTTTGACAACTGGCAAGAACTTGACGATAAGCTTGCTACGCTGAAGCAACAGGACTTTCCAATTGATGGTGTGGTAATGGATTTGCAATGGTTCGGCAATGTCGAAGCATTTAGCCCAACCAGCCAGATGGGAACTTTGACGTGGGATTTAGAGAACTTTCCTGCACCTGAGCAAAAAAAATTAAGGAGCTGAAGAATCGGGGCGTTGGCATGATGCTGATTGAAGAATCCTATGTCAGCGATGGTTTGGAAGAGTTTGGCCCACTCGCTGAAGGCGGGTACCTGGTTAAGGACCCTCAAACCGGGAAGCCGATTGATTCAGACCCCAATGGTTATGGTTACTGGTGGGGCAAGGGCGGCATGATTGACTGGACCAACAGCGAAGCGGGTGATCATTGGCATGACTGGAAGCGCAAGCCGCTTATTGAAATGGGTGTAATAGGTCACTGGACTGATTTGGGCGAGCCAGAGATGTATAACCCACTGAGTGTCTATGCTGGTGGAAAAAAAACAGAATGATGTTCACAATATCTACAATTACAAATGGCTTCAAAGTATCTACAACGGCTATCAGCGTAATGATACTGACGTACGTCCATTTATGATGTCCCGCTCGGGTGCTCCGGGCATCCAACGATTTGGCGCAACCATGTGGTCGGCAGATATCGGTACCAACCTTGAGAGCCTGGCAACTCAGTTCAGTATGCAGCCAAACATGGTTCTGTCTGGAATTGATTACTACAGCTCAGATATCGGTGGTTTCCATCGTCGTGCTCTCAGTGTTCTTCCTGAAGAACGTGATGCGGCTCTAAATGAAACCTATACGCAGTGGTTCGCCTATAGCTCACTGTTTGAGGTGCCTGTGAGGCCGCATACAGAAAACTTGTGCAACTGCAAAGAAACAGCGCCGGATCGAGTCGGTGATCTTGCGAGCAACAAGGCAAGTATCAAGTTGCGTTACCAGTTAATTCCATACCTCTACTCATTGGCTCACCGTGCAAATCTTGCAGCGGAACCTGTGTACCCGTCAATGGATTATTACTTTGGTCACGACCCAATGGCTCTTAACCTTCCAGCCCAGAAAATGATGGGTAAAGATCTGATGGGTGCCGCGATTGCGAAACGGGGCCAAAAAGCGACGGATGTGTATTTACCAAGTGGAAAGTGGTTCGACTATCGCTCCGGTAAGCAAATTGTCAGTAAAGGACAGTGGCTCAAGCAACTTGCTGTGGTTCAGAATGAGGTACTTACCTTGCCATTGTTTGCCCGTGATGGTGCCATTATCCCGGTTAATCCACAGCTGACAATGCCGTTATCTAGCGACGTACCGCTTGTTCTAGCTGCTAGAGTATATGGCAATGGCGGAGAGTTTACGCTCTATGAAGATGATGGTGCCACCAATGCATATCTTAAGGGAGAAATGCGTCAGACGACTTTGATGACCAAAGAGATAGCCAATGGTGTTCAGCTAACGATTAACTCTCAAGGTGACTATGAAAATGCACCCAAGTCACGGCCGATAAACATTGAGTGGTTTGGTTTGGAAGGCAAGGTCAAGGCTGTGAAACTCAATGGTAAGGTGATTACGGGGTGGAAACAGCAAGAGAGCAGGGTGCTAATTGAGAGCTCGGCTCTACCGGTAGAGCAACAAATAAACCTAACGGTGTTGTTTGAGTAGTTGATACCAATTAGCTGTTAACAAGAAAAGAAAAAGCCAGCATCTGCTGGCTTTTTTTTGTCTTCAAATTAGATTATTTCGTTACTGCTGCAGCAACTGGATCGGTACCTTCAGGGTGCCATGCGCCATCTAGCTCATCCAGCTCAGGGAACTTAGAACGGTCAAACTCAGGTGTTTTACCGGCTTTAAGCTGCGTTTCATAGTCTTTGATCACTTTGATTGCCAGCTGAGAAAGCAGTAGCAAAGCCACGATGTTAACAAGCGCCATCATACCCATAGAAGCATCCGCAAGGTTCCATACAACAGGTAGAGAAGCCACTGAGCCGAACATCACCATTCCAAGAACGACTAGACGGAATGCGAACAGGCCTTTCTTAGTATTGCCGTTAAGGAACATGATGTTTGTTTCTGCGTATGTGTAGTTCGCAATGATAGACGAGAAGCAGAACAATAGAATCGCAGCTGCCATGAAGTAAGTAGTCCAGCCACCTAGCTCATTGGTTAGCGCTTGCTGCAGCAGGCCGATCCCTGATGCTGCATCTGGCTGATCCATAACACCTGACAACATGATCATTGCAGCTGAAGCAGTACAGATAACAAGTGTATCAGCAAATACGCCTAGCATCTGAACAAAGCCCTGAGAAGCAGGGTGGTTCGGGTTTGGTGTCGCACTTGCTGCTACGTTAGCTGCAGAACCCATACCGGCTTCGTTAGAGAACAAACCACGTGCAATACCGCTCTGCATTGCCTGTGCGATTGTGTACGCAACACCACCTGCCGCAGCTTCCTGCCAGCCGAATGCACTCTTAACAATCAAAGATAGTGCTGCCGGAAGTTCAGTAATGTTCATTACAACGATGACCAGCGCAATAGCTAGGTAACCAATCGCCATTACCGGAACAATTCGTGCCGAGCTGCTGCAACCTTGCGTAAACCACCCATGATGAAGAACGCAGATGCGGCAACAATGATGACACCCATAACCGTTTCATCGATACCGAAAGAGTGGTTCAGGCATCGGTGATGGTGTTTGCCTGTACAGCATTGAATACAAGACCAAACGCAATGATAAGGCATACCGAGAACAGTGAACCCATCCAGCGCATACCCAGGCCTTTTTCCATGTAATATGCCGGGCCGCCGCGGTATTGACCGTCAACATCTTTGGTTTTGTAAATCTGAGCCAGTGTTGACTCGATGAAAGCCGTTGACATGCCGAATAGGGCAATAACCCACATCCAGAAGATCGCACCTGGACCACCTACGGTTAGGGCTACGGCAACACCTGCCATGTTACCCGTACCGACACGGGCAGCCATTGAAGTACAAAATACCTGGTATGAACTGATGCCGTTATCGACATCTTTGCCGCTTTTAAGCACGGAGACAGCGTGTTTGAATTGGCGAATTTGAATGAAGCCTAGCCGTAAAGTGAAGTATACACCTACTGCAACCAGCAGGTAAATAAGTAGCCAGCCCCAAAGAACACCATTAACAGCGCCAATAACAGTCATCAGACTATCGTTCAGCGATGTTAGCCAAGTTTCGTTAGTTACACTCATAAAATTTTCCTGTATATCAGGCTCAGCCAATTAGAACAGACTGAGCGAACCGGAACGTCCATTTAAGTGACAGTTCTTGAATGCGATTCTGGATTTATATTTATTGTTGCTCACAAAGACATCAGTATCTGTAACTTGTTGCAGTTACAATTGTGAAACATAGAATCGGATGTATTGCCTAAAGAAGGCGATGCAAGTTAGCATGAAATTCTTCCATAACAGCGTGACCTTGCTCACGTTTTTCAAATGAGATTTGTGTAAGCTCGTCATTCGGAATTTCATTCCGTAAATTTAATCGTTACAAAACAGCTATTTATGATTGCCTGAGTCTCAAGAATAAATTTTATTTGTGTACGCTGTACAATTAAGCAAAAACAGTAAATTAACCTAGATTTAACGTAAAAATCAGAAATTTTAACTGTTTTGTTATGGGGTAATTTCATGAGAAATTAACAACTGTTTGTATTTTAAGCAAAATTGACACTCCCAAATTCTAGAAAGTGTGCTTTAGTGAGTGAATAGAATTGCTATGCTGATTAGGATGAGGAGCGAAATGTGGACGATTAGCTCCCTAGCTGGGAGCTGAAAAGCGAAGGTGATCGCTGAGTTCACAATAACTCTTGCTGCTTGAACTCACTTGGGTATATAGCAGGGCTGTGCGCAGCTGTATTACTAGTGGACATACGTTGGTTTTTTTTCAGGTTTTGATAATGCTCATCGGCAGGGCGAAGGACTTGAATGCTGCTAACCTCATCAACCTTTGTACACTTGTGACCACAAATACAGATATAGGTATCATCTTCAGATACAAGAAATTCATCAGACTGCCCACATTTACTACAAGTTGGATTGATCTTCATTATTATCTCCTCTAAGCCGTACAAAGGCATAGTACTGTGAGTCAGATCAATTGCATATCTTGTAAAATAGAAAGTTGGATTCATCGCAAGTTTTTGACCGCTAGCACATAATCATTACTTGAAAAGTTACCAAATACATTATGGGTGGAAGTACTGTAGGGTTTAATCTTGTTTCGGAAGAAATTATGCGTGATAGGTAGTGCTTTATAAATGACCTTTTGGTCGGACATACTGGATTCGAACCAGTGACCCCTACTCCCCCAGAGTAGTGCGCTACCAAGCTGCGCTAATGTCCGCCAAAAGCTCATTGTATTCATAAGCTTATTGACATGGCTAAGGTTAACAACAAAGTGCTTTCAACGCAAAATCAAAAGCTTGATCGGTATAACAGAAATAAGAAAAGGGCAGGGTCGATATCGGCTTGGTTTTTTTTGCTGTTATTCCGGCAAATTAGACCCCCGCGTCTTTTATACCCAAGCTACCTCTAGATACGCGTTAATCGTTTTGCCAATATTCTCTTTAATAATGTTTCCTATTATAGAGGCATCGACCTGTTGGGTGAGACTAACGGCTGTTTTGATATATACCCAAGTTACCTCTCCCTTTGGGAGTGAACCAGCGAACCCATTTCTGTGTCAAATAACGTTGAAAGGGATCGCCTCCTTCAACTTTTATGGCGGCAGCGTAAAGAAGTGGGGAATCATAGTGGTAAGAAAAAGCAGCCTTGAGGAAAATTTGGCACATTGAGGTGAATGCATAGGAAGGCCTAATCAAAGAATGATAATAGTTCATCTGGTTATTATATTGTGGAAACAGCCAGTAAGCGCAATGTCTGGTGAGTGTCAAAATGTGATTTTTATTAATAGTGGCTGTTGCTAAATTGTTGGTGTTGAACCAAAATATCTATGTGAGTCTGAACAGCAGCTTTGCGATAAGACTTTTCGCTCGCGGAATTGATGTTTTTGTTTAAATTTGAGTTCACAAGATCGACTTCTAGGGGTATTATCTGCCTGTTAGACTGTCTTGTAGCCACAGCGCCATCAACTTCCATTATAATTAGAGTGTGAATAGATATCGCAATCGTTACTGATGTTAATTGACAGACAGTTGTCGACCTCTACCATTCCTTTGAGGTTGTTTTCATTTTTGAGCTGAAAGTTTCAATCGTCCGGCTATTGCCTATAGGCTTAATAAATCTAGTATTGGTTTTCCATACAGAGGCCTAAGTAATAACAAGCTGGTATATGATTTAAGAGGTATATTTCATGGATAGTTTTGCAGCTGCTGAAAAAGCACTGACCGCAATGTTAAAGAATGTCGATAAAACGACAGGTGTGATTAAAGAAGAACGCGCCGATTACCGCCAGATGCTAATCGATTTTGCTGATGAAGTACCAGGTCGTCAGAAAGCCGTAATTAAACGTATTCCGCTACAAAAGATTAATGACCTGATTGCGGTATTGCATGAGTTTAAGGATGAAGCGCGACAAGTTCGTATGACAGAAATCCTAGCATTGATGGAAAAAGACGGCGTTCACCCAGAAGAGCTCGTTGAGAAAGAAGAGTAATTCATAAATAAACGCTAAATTTTTATCAAACAAAACACATAACCACTCGGCTATCGAGTGAGGCATTAATTCGGCATTCAGAAATTACTCGACAAGAGGTTCTGAGTGGTAGGACTTTTTTTTACTCTTTAAAAAGAAAGTTACATATCAGAATTGTGAAAAAAGTGCTCATAAAAAGTACCATTGGCAGAGGAAGCATAAACTTTCTTTCTTTTGAATAAAGCGATAACTAGCATGAACAATATTGCCCTTTATTGAAAAGCGCAATTAGCCTTTAGTATTGTTTTCTGAACTTCAGCTCTAATGAGAAAGCATCGTTAAGTCTTTATTCAGTATCGATTGTGTGTGCTTAGCCTTGGGCATGTGAAAAACGCCTGTACCAAGGCTTCATTGACGTGCTTTGTCCTCATCTTATACTCCTCTGTTAAATACTCATCGAAATATGCGTCAGCAACTCAGCTGACGCTTATTATTACTGCCTCTCGTTTGATATCATTTTCACAGTGAATACATTCAATCCGCAATAGGTAAAATTAAGTGGAAATATTGATCACAGCTGAACGGCTGAAAAAGTCGTATCAGCAACATTTGGCGCTACATGATGTGAGCTTTGAGCTTAGGACCGGTCAGATCCTAGGTTTGCTGGGGCATAACGGGGCTGGAAAATCGACATTAATTAAGTCGATTCTAGGAACTCAGGCATTTGATGGTAAGTTATCCGTATTTGGTCTTCATCCGCAAAAGGATCGTGTAAAAGTTGTCAGTGATCTTGCTTATATTTCGGACGTAGCGGTATTGCCTGAGTGGATGACGGTAAAGCAGATTGTGAAATATATGTCGGGGGTGCATCCTTCATTTGATCAAAGCAAAGCCAATCAATATTTGAAAGAAACGGATATTAAATTATCGGCTAAGATAGCCAGTTTATCCAAAGG
>LLEN01000083.1_pt1 | contig 20473 bp, 18 predicted proteins | sample 595881 | NCBI WGS metagenome assembly LLEN01 (sample SAMN02919314, study PRJNA255460) | bioreactor metagenome | biome: chemostat; feature: culture 2012_10.3; material: sediment; isolation source: day86 10degC chemostat 2012 inoculated with Wadden Sea sediment taken from... | place: Germany: Bremen ...
CTTTAATTGCATAAATAAGATAATCATCACTAGTGGCTAAATTAGCTTCTCGATTAGTCTACTATCAACATAATCAAAACTATTCAAAGCAAATATCAGCTTCCTAAGAGATACCTGCTCTTCATTCATGAAGCTATAGCGCCATTGCCCCGTCTTTCCAGACATGACAGCTTGATGATATTTGTCAAGATCTGGAAAATTCATATATTGAAGACCACTATTTTCAAAGTCTAAATAGCCAAAACTAGCAGGTCCCAAGCCAAGTAATGATTTTGAACTTGCCTTAGATACTTGCTGAGCTGGATTGTGACTTTCTTTAGTAAAGAAATGTGCTGGCCCCTCTTTAAAACCTGACTGGCGTAGTATTTTCTCAGCCATAATCATCATCAGGTCCTTTTCATATGGTGTTGTGAATATACCTGGTTCTCGCCTCCTTTTTTTTGGAAAATACTATCTGAAGGTTTAAACATTAGCGGATAAATGTTAATAGCATCAAGACTATCTATATTTGAAATAACTTTAAGTGTTTCTAGAAAAGAGTCTGGTGTCTCGTAAGGAAGGCCGATCATAAAAGCAGAAGCGATACTCTCCACATTCTCTTCTTTGGCAATTTTGATCAAATCAAGGTATCCATTAGATGAGGTATTTCCACGACGAATACCTTTTAATACTTTTTCATTCGTTGCTTCAATATCAATAATAGCGGTTGTCAATCCAAAGTCTTTTAACAACCTCAACTTTTCTCGATATTCAGTCAAATTTAGATGCATATCAGGATGAAATTCAAACTTTATTTCTTGGCACCCATCAAAATCAAACCTCTCTGACAATCCATTTAATAATCGCTTCAAACCACCGACAGATATAGCAGAAGGTGTACCGCCACCAAATTGAATTGAATTAGGCTTTATTCTCCCATTCATTAATTCTGTATAGTTTTCTACTTCCTTCAATATTGCTGTAATGTATACATCTTCAAGATGGTTAGTTTTAGCACGAGAAATAATTTCTTTATAAAAATGGCAAAAAGAGCAGTTAACATGACAAAAAGGGATATGTATATAAACATCAAAAACTTTTGATAATGCTAAGTACCTGCTTTCCAGTTTGGTTGTATAGTCTAAGTCATTTATATGTCTCATACTTCTAAGCGGGTGATATAAGCCCGTAAGATAGTATTCTTCGTCCCATCGCCCCACTCCCTTGCTATCAAGGTTTTTTTTAAATATAATTTATTTAGTATAGATTTTGCCTGTTCGATTTCATTATCACCTTCTTTATATAAATACTCTATTGCATTTACTTCTAGTGTTGTCATCCGTGACTCTCAATTTATTCAATCAGTTCCAATAATTTCATATTCTCAAAACCTTACCATCTAGTAAATTTATGGGTTAAAATCTGCAATTAGTATGATATTAAGATTAATCCGCCACCTCAAAAGGAAAAACCAGATGTAACAGTTGATTTGATCTCAATTCTAAAATTTATATAAAAACAACTGCTTTTGTTCTATCTAAATTATTGTCATAATTGCGAAACATTTCTCACTATAAACATTAGATATCTCAATATACTTTTATTGAAGATATTGTCATTAAAATAATGATAGCCAAGTACTATGCTGTTTATATTCCATACTGACTAAAGCGATTTAACTCTATTAGCAACTCTTATTGGAGGTCAGCATGAGCATTACCAGTGATGAGCACAAAATACAGCTTGTAGTTACCGGTGGCACGATTGATTCATTCTATGATACCGACCAATGTACAACGGTATGCCATGATGAAACGGCCATTCCTGACTTCCTGGCTAAATTTGCCAATATTACCGCCGATGAGTATGAGCTGTTTGAGGCTTGCATGAAAGACAGCCGAGAGATCAGTAACGAAGACATACAAGAAGTAAGTAATGCCATTATCAATAGTAAGTGTTCTCGCCATATTGTCACTCATGGTACTTTCACACTGTTTGAAAGTGCGCGAACGCTGATGGCAATGCTGCCCGACAATCATGGACAGGTTATTGTTTTCACGGGTGCAATCTGGCCATTGGTCGGCTTTTCCCCCAACGATGCCGGCTTTAACCTAGGGTCGGCATTTGTTGCTGCACGCTTGGCAACACCGGAGTCTACATCGCCTTTAACGGCAAACTATATCTGCCAACGGATCAGGAAGGCTTGCACTAAGCCTTACTTTTCATCGCCTCATTACGCCTGATCATTCACAAAATCAGCGTAATTATTCATCACAAATCATGCCTTTCAGATATCTATTTTGTTTAACTAACAAACAACACATCCATTGACTCTACCAATGGATTATGTGTAAATACGAATCACAATCATTAATAATCAAATTAACACTTACGAATGAACAAGAAACTACTCTCTTCAGTAGTTCTGTCTAGCTTACTTTGGTGCACTCCTTCATGGGGAAGTACAGCGCAGGAAATGGATGCCTTAGTAAAACAATGGATGGAAACTGAAACCGCACGAGCCGATCTCCAGTCCCGTTGGGCAGCTGAAAAGCAGCAGATCTCTTCCCTCATCAAACTGTATCAAGCGGAAAAGAAGGCCCTAACCGACAAAGTTACTTCTGCCTCCGTCTCTGCATCCGAAGTGGATCAAACACGTATTGCCCTCGCAGAACAACAAGATGGTTATGAGGCAAACGCGGCTCAGGCAGAACGGATTCTAGCCCATGCAAAAACAGCGATGACAAAGTTGTGGCCCTGGTTACCGGTACCGCTACAACGACAACTAGAGGAGGCAAATGCATCCCTGCTCGATACCAGTGCCTCCCTGGCTAACCGCATGCAAAGCTTGTTAAGTATGCTCGATGAAATGCAGCGATTTAATGCCATATTAACGCTGAATAAAGAGATCCTAACCCTAGAAAATGGCAAACAGGTGGCAGTAGAGCAGCTCTATTTAGGCCTGAGTCAGGCGTGGTTCATTTCCTCAGATGGTAAAACGGCCGGTTTAGGTTCTGCCTCCGCACAGGGCTGGCAATGGCAAGTTGTGCCTGAGTATGCCGATGCTATCGCCGAGGCCCTCGCCGTGTTTAAACGTACCCGACAAGCTAGTTTTGTCGATTTGCCAGTCATTGCGTCAAAGGTTGCGGAGAACGATGATGTTCAATAATTTCATTCCGGGCCACCCCCGCCCTAAAGTAATGACAGCAACCTTGCTCGCCATAACAACATTAATGGCCAGTTTCGCAAGCCATTCAGCAACAATATCAACAGTCGAAAGCAGCATCAGAAACGATTTGAAAAAGTCGATTCAGCAGTACACAGCTGCAGAAAAGCAGGTCAGAAATGAACGCCAGCCACTATCAGCGCAGCTTAACAAGCTTGAAAAAGAGCTCTCATCACTACGAGTAAACGCCGCCACTGTTCAGCGACAAAAAGACGAACAGTACTTAGGTATAGAGCAGCTCAAAAAGCGGTTGGCCCAGTGGAAAGAGCAGGATGCCTATATCAACAACCTATTGCGGGAATTTAACCATAATCAATCAGGTATAACCGTTCCTCCCGGCCATACAGCCCAAGCCAGCAAGCAAGGGCTGGCCGCGTACTCTTCGTTCGATGCCATAGAGCGCTCGCTTGTGACACTTCATCAGGCGCTAAGACCGCAATGGGTAAACAATCGTTCAGTATTATCACCAGCAGGTGACATCATTCAGGGACAGACATTAACCGCAGGCCCAGTGCAGTGGTTCTTCAATGCAACTCAGGCTGGTTTGGTTGATCGTGCACATCAACCCTGCCGATGCTGATATACACATTCGATGACGACCAACAGTCTCAGCTCAACCTTCACCAGCAAGGACAGCTTACACGCCTGTCATTGGATCCGACGTTAACACGAGCGACGGCGCTTGAGGCGCAGCAAGAATCGGTACAAGATCATCTGGAAAAAGGCGGGATCTGGACAATACCGATCCTTGCGTTCGGATCTTTCGCCCTGCTCATCGCCCTGTTCAAGGCCATCCAGCTTGCACGCTTGCCCAAGCGCGATCCCGCTCTGATCGGCCAAATACTGAATCGAGAAATCCCCCCGCAGCAGGGATTAACTCAGGCCACCGGCTACCAGCAAGAATTAATCCGGCTTGCTGTTACTCACCGCCATAGCGGACGGGAAGTCATTGATGATCTGATGTACCAGTACCTATTACTGACCAAAGGCAAGCTCGAGCGCATGCTGACTGGGATTGCCGCCACCGCTGCCGTAGCCCCTTTGTTAGGTCTCCTGGGTACGGTTACCGGCATGATCAGCACTTTCAAACTGCTCACACTGTTTGGTTCTGGTGACGAAAGCATGTTGTCGACGGGGATCGCCCAGGCGCTGATCACGACAGAGCTAGGCTTGATTGTGGCAATTCCAGCATTGATCTGTCATGCCTACCTCACCCGTCGCGCTCGTCGCTACCTCACCGCACTGGAGGCTGACAGCGTACTACTTAGTCAGCTAGGCCAGATCCACCAGTCCGACAAAAGAGACGCTGACTATGCCTGATCGTTTCTCTGGCTCTGCTGTTATCCAGTCTATTGAGCAGATATTCAGCCAAGGCGGCATCATCATGGCGGTGCTCGCTGTCGTGGCATTTATCGTATATACCAGATCATTGATATCTGGCTGACGATTCGCTGCCACACCTTGCCCGAGGAGCACCGAGAGCTGACAGAAAAAAAACCAAAACACTCGCAGTATGGGTATCCGTCGCTCCCCTTTTAGGCCTTCTTGGCACAGTCATCGGCATGCTTACCACATTCCAGAGCATGGGAACCACTTCCCGGATCACAGGGGCCACCCAAGATCCGATGAACGGTATCGCATCAGGTATTTCCGAGGCGCTACTGACAACGCAAGCTGGTTAATCATCGCCATACCGGCATTATTGCTGAACATTGGTTACCAGCGAAAACTCCAACAGTTCGCGATATCCGTAGCGACAAACCACACTGACACCCTAGCGTCAGCGAGCCAACACATTAACGATGGAGGCAGCCTCTAATGGCACGACGCTCTATTTTTAGCGATGAACAACAAGGGCTTGGTATCGACATGTCACCACTGCTAGATGTGGTGTTTATCCTGCTGATCTTCTTCATCGTCACCACAGTATTTGTCAAAGAGTCCGGCGTAGATATTGATCGCCCCCAGGCACTTTCAGCCTCTCTGCTGGCAAAGAAAAGCACCTTCATTGCAGTTTCGAACGACGGAGAAGTTTGGTACGGCGGTTCGCGTATTGGTTTGGCGGGCATCAAGCCGACAATCAAGCAGCTGATAGCGACTAACCCTCAACCCGTCATTATCCAGGCAGACAAACAGGTTTCTGCCGAGCTGCTGATCAAGGTATTAGACGCAATCAAACTGGCAGGAGCGACTCAGGTGAATGTCGCCACGCAAGGAGAATAGCAGTGCGATTAAAACAACGTCTGCTGACATACCTGCTTACGATAATTCCGCTGGGTGTGATCCTGCTGCTGATCATCGCCAGCCAGAACATTCCGTTTACTAAGCCAGAAACGCTCACGGTCAGACAAGTAGAAACGGTCGTTTTACCCCCACCTCCTCCGCCACCTTCCCGCCCGCAGAGCCAACAGCAGGAAGTCACCAGATCTAAGCTGGATCTTACTCAAGTGGCAAATGACGTTCAGCTCGAACTACACCCCATCAAGGTTGATTTAACAACGCTAAAGCCGGATTTAAACGTAGAGGCCAATATCGAGTTCGATTTGCCACAACAAGAGATCGTTCAGGAAGTGATCAAAACCGTGGCTAAATTTGCGGTTGCCGAACTGGATCAGACTCCTACTCTAATCAATACGCTTCAGGTACCGAGCCTGCCTCGTCAGTTGACACGTCGAGGCATCAAATTCGCCGATGTGATTTTACATATTGAAATAGATGAACACGGCCAAGCCAGCTTGAGGAACATTCGGAAAATGGAATACCTGGTACTCAAACCCATTGTTACAAAAGTGGTCAAATCAGCCCGTTTTACCGCCCCGACCAAAGAGGGCGTACCGGTAAGAACGGAATTCCTATGGCCAGTACGGATTACTGAATAATGAAAATATTTTCCCAATTAATTGCTGTATTCATAATGACAATTATCAGCGGTATCTTATGCCAGTGTCACGGTATCAAAGCCGTCAATCACCGTTGATTTCAGTCGTCAGCCACTATTAAAACGAGAAGCAACGTTCTCCGATAGCGAAGCCAGAGTGCTGGCAAAAGTTCAGCCATTACTGGAAAAAAAACAGCAGTACGCAAAAACACTTAAACAGCTTAAGACCAGCCAGCCGAAAGAAAGTAGTGCAGCCTATGACTTTCTGCTTGGGCAACTGGCATTTAGCCAGAAGCAATCAGGCACGGCAGAAACCTATTTTCTTTCTGCGCTGAAAAAAAACAGCCGGACTTTGTTCGTGCGCATGACAACCTTGGCATACTTTATCTGCAAAACAACCAATATCAGAAAGCCAAGCGCCACCTGACGCAATCAATCTCTCTCGGTGGCGCAAATGGTCGCTTATATGGCTACCTCGGTTTTATTCACCTGCAATCTGAAAACTACCAGGGCGCGACAGCCGCCTATCAACAGGCTGCTTTGCTAGAGCCAGAAGATACATCTTGGCAGCAAGGGCTACTGCAGAGCTATGTTGCCTCAGGCGCTCACTCCCAAGCGAAATCAATGCTGCAACCAATGTTGGAGAAAAGCCCCAATGACGCACAATTATGGCTGCTACGAGCAAATATCGCGCTCAGCGAAGACAGTGTCGTCGAGTCTATCAGTAGTTTGGAAGTCGCCTACCGGCTTGGAAAAAGGAAAGCAACGGCCTGGCAACTGGCCGATCTGTATTTACAGCAAGAGCAGTTTTCTCTAGCAAGCCACTACTACCTTAGCCAGCCATCAGAGATTGCCAAAAACTACCAGAGGCTAGATAGAGCTATCCAATACTTGCTCAATATTGATGAACTCGACACGGCGAAAAAGCTCATCGCAGCTGCATCTAAACAGCATCCCAAACTGTCAACCAATGCCAGCGGCAAGCTCTATACCCGAGTCGGGCAGCAGGCACTCAGACAAGGACAGCTAACTACCGCCACAACTAACCTCAATAAAGCCTTAAAGCGCTCTCCCGTCAATGGGGAAGCGTTACTGGCCTTGGCTACAGTCAAGACCGAGCAAGGCAATAACAACGACGCCGAACTGCTGCTGATCCGGGCGGCGGGGATCAACCAGAGCCGCCTGCAGGCTTTGCAGCAATACGCCCAGCTTTCCCTAGACCAAAACCGCTATGGCAAAGCCTTATCATTGCTTGAGCAAGCAAAACAACTGGCCCCGGAAAATCAGCGCCAGCTAGATCAGCACATCAAGGTGGTTGAACAGTTAGTAAACCGATAAATAGTAACTTTGGCTAATATTGTTTCAGCACTTGGTAAAGCAATGAGGAGTGCAGACGCCAGACCTTCTGCACTCCTCTTGCTTTAAAGATAGCCAATGTTATTTGGCAAAATAATCTCTCGGCGAGCAGTCGAAAAACTGTTGAAAAGCATGAGAAAAAGCCGATGGCGAATTATAGCGACATCCAATGCCACCTGGGTCACGGGCTTGCCTTGCTCAAGCAGCGTCAGCGAATGCAGCAACCTCAGCCTTTGTCGCCACTCTCTGAATCCCATCCCGGTTTCTGATAGAAAAACCCGAGTTAAAGTCCGGCTAGACATTCCCAACTTACTGGCCCAGAGCTGCATGCTGAGATCGTTTTCCGGACTCAGTTGCAGCGTTTTTACCAATACATCGAGCCTGGGGTCTTGCGGCATCAGAAGCGATAGCGATACCTGAGGCTGGGCACTGAGCTGGTCAAGCAGTACTGTCAGTAAGTTAAATTCAGGTTGCTGCCATTGGGCATCAACATCACACCGCGCCACCACGGCCAATATCAACTCTCGAGTCAAATTTGTGATATTTAATACTTTGCAAGTGCGTCCTAGGTATCCAACTTGATCCGGGCGGAAATACAGACTTCGGAACTTAGCCCCACTAGGTACAAATACCCGATGGACACATTCAGGTGGAAGCCAAACGGCCCTTTGCGGTGGTACCACCATTGCCTGATCGCTAACATCTACATTTAACACGCCTTCAGAGGAATACATCAGCTGATACCAAGTATGGCTATGGAAAGAACCTTTGTGCCCGGGCGGCATGTCCACCTGCCTTGCCAATACCCGTTTGTCGCCAGCATTGGTTATCTGTTCATTGGAGCTTATATGAGATAACCCTGCTTTTTCTTCATATTGTCTTTTTGGCGACATAACTTGACCTATTATCGAAAGTAAGCCATCAACATACTTGATAACCTACAAGGCATCAAATTCCTTACGGTTAGGACCCTATGAAGATCTCAGCACAGAATCGATCCTGGCAAACACCACAAACCTTTTTAATACTAATCTCTATCGTCGTTCCCATTGCCTTTGCCAGCTGGCAAGCCTTGCTCAACAACTTTGTGATTGAGAAAGCAGCATTTACCGGTGCTGACATCGGCGTTTTGCAAAGCGTACGGGAAATTCCTGGATTTCTGGCTTTTACAGCTGTCTTTATGCTGTTGTTTATAAAAGAGCAGAAGTTCATCATTCTCTCTTTGGCCCTATTAGCCGTAGGCGTCGCGATTACAGGATTCTTTCCCTCGTTCTCAGGGCTGCTGTGTACGACCTTGCTGATGTCTGTTGGCTTTCATTACTTCGAAACCCTGAAACAATCTCTATCACTGCAATGGCTGTCAAAAGAACAAGCCCCCGAGGTATTGGGTAAGCTGATTTCAATCGGCGCTCTGGCCTCGCTCATTACCTATGCTTGCCTTTGGGTGTTACTTGAACAGTTAGCACTGGACTTTAAATGGATTTACCTGATTGCCGGTGCCGTATCCTTAAGTTTGGTTATCTTCATCTGGCTCGGTTTCCCCACTTTTGAAGCTAAAACCATTCAGCATAAGAAACTCATCTTGCGCAAAAGATACTGGCTCTATTACGCCCTCACTTTTATGAGTGGTGCCAGAAGACAAATTTTTACCGTCTTTGCCGGATTTTTAATGGTTGAGAAGTTCGGCTATTCTGCTTCCGACATAGCGCTATTATTTTTAATTAACCACCTGTTCAATTGGCTCTTTGCCAAGAAAATTGGCCAAATCATCGGCAAGGTCGGCGAGCGAAAAGCGCTAATATTCGAATACGTTGGCTTAATATTGGTCTTTGCAGGCTATGCCTTTGTCGAGTCTGCACAATGGGCTGCCGGGCTATATGTTGTCGATCATCTATTTTTTTGCTCTGGCACTCGCATCAAAACCTATTTTCAGAAAATTGCCGATCCGGCTGATATTGCCTCAACTGCTGGTGTTGCCTTTACCATCAACCATATTGCGGCAGTTGTAATACCCGTCACTTTCGGTTTGCTATGGCTAGTCTCACCTTCAAGCGTATTCATTGCAGGCACCATGATGGCAGGTTTATCCCTGATTTTAGCGTTCAACATTCCCTGTCAGCCAGAACAGGGAAACGAGGTAAGAAAACTAAGGTGGGCTTAAGCCGATAAAAAGCCGCCTTAACAACATTAAGGCGGCTTGTTTATATTACGTTGCACTAACAGTTGAAACGTTAAGCGTTAGAAAGTGTACTTCACATCTAGGCTGAATGAACGTCCCGGGGCCGGGTAGCGACCGACAGGGCTGACATCAATGCCTCGGAAGTAATAGTCTTCATCAAACAGGTTGTTCACCGAGAAACCGGCTCGCAATACGGAGTCATCTTTCTTGTACAGATCTTTGCTGATGTTAAAGTTCCATACCATGTAGGCAGGCACTTCGCCTTTCGCTCCCGTTGCATCTTCCTCTTTGGTATTTGCATTGTCGCTAAACGACTTGCTGAAATATACGCCTGATACCGTTGTCTCGTAACCGTTCAGATCGTAGCTTGCATCCCACAATAGCTGGTGCTTGGAAACATAAGGCAGCTCATTGCCTTTGTTGGCACCCTCTTTTTGTTCTGCATCTAGATAGTTATACCCCATGTGCAAAGTTAGCAACGGTAACGAATCAGGAACGTAGAAGCCTTCAACTTCAAAGCCCTGATGTACGGTCCGGCCAATATTGTCAAAGGTCTGATCGGTTTTGTTCCACTGTAGCTGATCGTCAAAATCAATGCGGTAAAGTGCAAGGTTCAGGCTATTTCTACCCTGTGTATAGCGTCCGCCCAGTTCATAGTTCCATGCCATTTCGGCACCTTCATCCGCCTTACCTCGTATATAGGCGATCTGCGGTGCACGCAGCGAACGCTGGGCATTGGTATACGCCAGCCAAGTATCGGTTAACTGATATGAGGCAGTAAAACCAGGCAGCCACTCGTTGACCGTATTCTGATCCCCGGTGTTTTTGCCAATATCGACAAAGTCCATATCGATGTGTTCATAGCGAATACCCGGGTGATCGTTAGCTTGTCGTTGACCAGTTTGATCTCATCACTGATATAGGCCGCCCACGCCTTGGTGTCCAAGCTCCAGTCACGCGGTACTTTCGTGGTGTTATCTGTAAAGCTGGTTTGAGTCAGCTTGTAATCAATGTCCTCGTTAACAAAACGCATGCCGACGATCAGCTTCTGGTTAACCGTTGCACCATCAATATAGAAACTCGCTCTCGGCTCGACGCCCAGTACATTGAACTCTCGAGGGGATGTTCTCAGGTGAGTGGAAGGTTTACCCGGATCGGCCAGTGTTCACCTTTAACCGCGTTATAGCCCCACTCAAAGTTTCGTTTCGCCGTATGGCCAAATACCAATGCATCAAACTCACCATAATCGGCAAACAGGAATTGGTTAAACAGGCGATTATAACGTAAGTTCCAGCGAGTGGTTTCTCCTTCATAGTGATCATGAGGGCGAGTTGACTGGCTGCGATCCTGATCATAGTCCGCTGGGGTAAGTGCGCCTGGCATATCGGTATCAGCGTCATAACGCTGGACAAATGCTGTCAGCATCTGCGCATCATCGATCAACCACTCCGTTTTCACCTGGAAGTTGGTCACATCGGTATCCGTATTATCCCGGAAGGTCTCGCCTTGTAATACATTGCCTTCTAGCTGAATCGCAAACTGATCCGAAACTCGACCACCGGTACGGAGATAAAAGTCGTTGAGTGGTTTATCCCCGCCTTCAAATACCGTCAGCTTGTTCTCAATCGATGTCTGCCATTTTTCAGGAATAGACTTGGTTACCAGGTTAATCACACCGCCGACGTTATTCGGGCCATACTGAACTGTCGCTCCCCCTCTGACGATATCAATACGATCAAGCATACTGAGCGTGGCCGGGAAGATTGATTGTCCGGTATGGCCATAAGGTGCCAGCGTCATTGGCACGCCGTCCATAAGAAACTGAGCATGGCCACTTCGGCTCGCTTTCAGCCCTCGCACAGAGATATTAGGCAATACACCTGTTCCTGATTCATCCTGAACCTGAACACCCGGCACACGCTGCAACGCATCATCGATAGACAGTACAGCCGTCTTTTCCATTTGCTCGCTGGTCACAACGGTTCGGTTACCGGCATAGCTTTCCACTTCATCTATGTGGGATTCACCAATAACACTGCTGTTCACTGTTGTTTGTTCGAGAACTTGTAACTCTTGAGCTAAAGCAGTATTCGCAATTAGCTCGCGCCGATTGCTGTTGCCAGCACTGAATACTGAAAACTTTTCCTTGTTGATTTCATAACTTCTTTTTATAACCTTTATTAGTGTTGTCCAAGTCAGCAACATTGCACTGATTTGAAGAATAAAAGGCTCCATTGCTATTCTGGTGTAGTCGGGCTGATACCAGCCTCGTTTATTATAAAAATTCTTTAAATCCGGCAGAAGTCGATTAGTAGGGAATACACATTGGTGTTCCTGCAATCGGATCGGGTATTACAGTCGCCTTCAGGTTAAATACATCACTGAGTAACTCGGCATCAAAGACCGACTCAGGATCCCCTTCTGCCACAATCGCCCCTTCTTTCAAGACAACCAGATGATCGCAATAGCGGCAGGCCTGGTTAAGATCATGCAGCACAACCACCACGGTTTTTCCTTTATCATTCATAGCTCGCATCATGTTCATCAGTTCGACCTGATGAGAGAGATCCAGATAGGTCGTGGGCTCGTCCAGCATGACGATATCGGTATTCTGCGCCAGGATCATCGCTATCCAGACTCGTTGTCGTTGCCCGCCCGACAGTGCTCCAAGGGACGCTGGCCAAATCAAGTACACCTGTTTCCTCCATCGCCATTGCGACCTGAGTTCGGTCTTCTTCTGCTAGCCGCCCCCAATGGGATAGGTAAGGCGTACGACCATACTCAACCAGCTGTTGTACGGTGATGCCTTCGGGATTGACGAGGGTTTGTGGTAACAGTGAAATTTTTTTTGGCTACGGTCTTGTCTGACATACCGTGTACGTTTTTTGCCATTTAGCAATATCCTGCCAGCCGACGGCGTTAAAATACGCGATAAAGCCTTTAACAACGTCGATTTGCCGCAACCATTCGGACCGATTAAGGCGGTAATTTTACCTTTGGGAAGTCTCAGGCTCAGCTCTGATAATATGTTGGTTCTGTCATAACCAACGGTAATATGTTCAGCTTTTAGCATTTACCAGCCTTATAGCGGGAAAGAAGAAAAATAAAATACGGCGCACCAATTAGAGACGTCAATACACCGGCGGGCAATTCCAAAGGAGGCTGAATACCCCGGGCCAAAATATCAGCCACCAAGACTAGCAATGCACCGCAACTTGCCGCGACGGGCAGTAACCATCGGTGCTGGCTACCAACCAGCAGTCGTGCCAAATGCGGGGCCAGCAGGCCAACAAAGCTGATTGTGCCGGACACTGACACACTAATACTGGCCAGCATCACAGCCGTCAGCAGTGCCAGCATCTGGGTACGCCCGACACTGACACCCAGCGCCGTTGCGGTCTGCTCCCCCAGCGCCATCACATCCAAGCGCCATGCCAGCCAGAAGGCGAGCGGGATAAGTACCAGCAATGTCACGAAAATGAATGGAACTTGCTCCCAGTTTCGCCCCCACAAACTGCCAGTCAGCCACACCATGGCAGTATTGATTTCGACAGGATGGACAATAAGCAGAAAGTCGATACCGCTACTTAAAAAGGCACTAATTGCGATACCGAGCAATGCAAGACGGGCCGGTGTAGGCTTAATAGCCGCCGCAGCCAGGTAAATACAGAAAGCGGCACTGAATCCACCAATCACAGCGGCCACCGGTAACCAGTAAACAGGCGCGGCAGGAAAGATAACCAGTAACGAGGTGGCGGCGAGTCCGGCTCCGGCACTGATCCCCATCAGATCAGGTGATGCTAGCGGATTGCGAATAACCCCCTGCACCAAAGCGCCGGATAGGCCCAGCCCTGCTCCAACCAACATCGCCAGTACCATTCTCGGCAAACGGTAGTGGTTAATGACAAAATCATGATCCCCGCCACCAATAAGTGCCGCCCATATTTCATCTGTCGATAGAGAAAGTGCACCGATATATAAGCTGCAGGTAGCAAGCACTACCAGCGCGATAAGCAGCACCAGTAACGTTATCCGGCGCTTGCCCGTCTGCCCGGTACTGGTCTTGCTGGTATCCATATTCTGGCTTCGATTAACAATTTCGCTCATGACAGCTTGCTCCTCATGGCCAACAGGATGAAACAAGGCGTACCAATCAATGCGGTGATAATCCCAACGGGTGTTTCGGCAGGAAACGCAACCCCGCGGGCCAGTAAATCGGACCATACCAACAAGGAGGCGCCTAATAAGGCGGCAATAGGGATCAGGCGACGATGCTCATGCCCCACCAATTTTCGGCTGATATGCGGGATCAACAAACCGACAAAAGCAATCGGACCGGCAATTGAGACACTGACAGAGGTAAGAAGAACAACTGCAATGCAGGCCAGCATCCGCACTCGTGCAATATTGATCCCCAAACCACAGGCCATGTCTTCCCCCAGCGAGAGAATATTCAGCTTTCCAGCAAGGCTAAGTGCCAACATCAACCCAACCATGCTCACCGGCCATATTAGCTGCCACTGTGCCCATCCGGCTTCAGCTACCGAGCCCGCGAGCCAGTGCAGCACGCTATAAGCCAGTTCGTCGGATATAATCACTGCCGCACGGGTGAGCCCGGTCAGCAATGCATTTACGGCAATACCAGCCAGAACCAGACGCAGTGGGTGAATTCGGCCGGAAAAAAAACCGCCAAGCAAAAAGACCAGCATGCCCCCCATTGTTCCGCCTATCGCCGCGGTGAGCACTGGCGGAAGAATACTCAGAAAGCCAACGCCAACGGAGGCCAAAGCCATACAACAGGCTGCTCCGGCGTTAATTCCGAGTATCGCGGGAGAGGCCAACGGATTACGGGTGATCCCCTGCATCAGCACTCCGGCAACCGCTAAATTTGCGCCAATCAGCAAGGCCACCAATGTCCGTGGCAAGCGGAGCGTAATGATCAGCTGCTGCGACATCGAATCTGGGTCAAAGGCAACCAATACCTGATACACATCATCTATCGTCAGGCCAAATGTCGACCAGGCTATTAGTGACAAAACGAAAGACAAGACCAGCGACAAAAACAGCGAAAAAAAACCACTCCAGTAACCGTCCATAAGCTGATCAGCGATGCTTTTGTTTGGGGAAGCCGAGCAATCACTTGCATGATGTTAACTTTCTTCCCCGAAAATGCGCACCAGATCCTGGGCTACCCCTTCGGCGGCCAGCATGCCGCGACTCAAAGACCATAACCCCGGCGATACTTCGATAATATGGCCCTTTTTCTTCGCGGTAAGCATGTTAAACAGAGGGTTCTTCTTCCATTCATCCAGTACAGTATTTTCACTGTATCGCCCGATCAGGAGATAATCAGGGTTGGCTTTTAATAGCTGCTCAAGGCTCGTCGGAATATAGGCGGTGCTGATCTGCTCAGGAATAGGACTGCGGAGCCCCAGTTGGTCGACGACGCCACCGGCATAAGATGTCGGCCCGTGCATCCACATACCGCGCTCGCTGATCACTGCAAACTGAATCGTATTTTCTGCAAACGTCGGTTTGATAGACTTTAATTGAGTCTTAAACGAAGCCATCCGTTGTTTATGCAACGCCAGCCGTTGTTTCATCGCCTCTTCTCGGTTGATGGCCTTGCCGACTTTTAGTACCGCATCTAAATTTTCCTGGTAGGTTTCACCACGACTCTTAATAATTAAAGTCGGCGCAATACGCTTCAGATCATCGTAAATAGCACTGTGCCGCTCGACATCGGCAATAATCAAATCCGGTTTAAGATCAGCTATCACCTCAAGGCTGGGCTGATAACGCGAACCCACCGAGGTCCATTCCGACACCACCTGTGTCACTGCAGGGATCAACCGCTCGGGTTTGTTATCATCGGCAATACCAAGGGGAGCAATATTAACGGCCGCCATTGCATCTACAAATGAAAACTCCAGCGCAACTATTCTTTTCGGGGTACCTGACAAACTGAGCTCGCCCATTTCATCATTAATTGTTCGTGTCACATCTGCCTTTGCCGGAATAACAAACACCAGCATAAATATACTTAGCGTGCCTATTAATTTCTTTATTATTGATTTTTCCATGGTGCAACTATTCCTTATTACCAACACCATTAATAACTTTATAAACAATAGGGATTAAGCCTTTACAGGCTTAACCCTCTGTCATTAACGGAAACACGAAAATATAAATCTCAAACTATCAAAAGTTGTGATTCAACATTTCAACGTCCAATTACAAGCTATATTGATAACTCAACATCACTTCAAACGGCGCGCCATATCCTACCTGGTTCAATCCGGAGCCACCGCCGGTTGCACCAAGCGCATATTTTTCATCGAATACGTTATCTAGGTTTAGCTGAACTTTATGTTGCTGCCACTGGTAGGCGGCCATCAAATCAACTTTGGTATAAGCATCTAGCTTTGTTGCTTCATTATTGCCCGCATAACGATCACCGACATACTTAACGCCCCCACCGAACTTAAATTCAGGTGTTAAGTAGTAAGTCGTCCATAACGAGAACAAATGATCGGATACATCATTCGGCTTATCGCCCGTTTCTTTATCTTCAGCGTCTAGATAGCTATAGCCAGCAGAAATATTCCACACTTCAGTGATCTGACCGCGGGCTTCTAGCTCAATCCCCTTATGACGAAACTCATCCTTGTCGACAACATCACCATTGGTATCCGTTCGTGGCTGCTCTTGATCAATCTGGAACAGGGCCGCGTTCAGCATCAACCGGTCATCCAGCACGAAGGCTTTCACTCCCACCTCCTGAAGATCGGTTCTGAACAGCTCCGCCAACTTCGGATTGATATAAATCCCGGCATAAGGGAGCTGCCATGAGCGTCCCAAGCTGGTATAGGCCGAGAACTCATCTGTCAGCTGATAAACCAACCCAGCCCGGTAACTCAGCTTATTATCATCCATGGTTTCAAGCTCAGCTCCTTGCTTGTGCTGCTTGAGTTCCATGCTGTCGTAGCGAAGGCCGCCTAGTACCGACACTTTTTTTATAGGTAAATACATCTTGCAGGTAGGCGCCGAATGTCTCGGTCTTGTTCTGGCGGAACGGGTCAAAGCCTGGGTTCGGCGTCGGTCGGGTCACCGGGTTATGGATATCTTGCGGGGAAAGGCTGGTATCTTTAGCCAGTAGCAAATCGATATCGATAACATTGTAGTCAGCACCGGCCAGAAGCTGGTTCTGTTCTGTTTGCCAGGTAATTTCAGACTGAAGGGTACTGGTGGTTCTCGGATCGTAACCAAAATTGTTTGCTGTCTGACTAACCTGATCACCTGTCACCTTTCCTTGACGGGTCCCTTTCTGCTCCAGTTCTATCTGGTTCCACGCTGCCCGGTTGACCCATAACAGCTGATCGTTAATCGTCATTTGATGACTAACAGCAAGGCGAATGCTATCCGATTCTTGGAAATCGTTAGTTCCGCCATAATAGGTGTCGACAGCGACATCAACCGGCTTGCCACCCTTTGAAGGTACACCTCGGTATGGCATAACTTCCTGATGCTGATATTCAAGATCCAGGTCAATGACATGCTGCTCTCCCGCCGCTACACGGATGGTAGGTGCAATAAAATAGTCCTGATAATCAACATGATCGACATAACTATCACCGTCGCGAAATTCCACATTCACCCGGCCGTTAACGTTATCGCTCAACTGTCTGCCCACATCAACCTGTCCAGACAGGCGGTTATCGCTGCCCGCAGCGGCTGTCAGTGTGGTAATATCACGTCCATCAGCACGTTTGGTCACAATATTAATCAGACCACCTGCCGAACCTCGACCGTACAAGGCACCGGCTGGTCCTTTAACCACTTCAACACGCTCAACATTGGCCAGACTACGAAACGACTGTAGGTTTCCGTCATCACGCATACCATCACGGTAAGTATCATTCAGCGCATCAAACCCCCGGATCACAAACTGATCCCGGCTGCCTTCTCCCAGCGTGTTATTGACTCCCGCGATCCCATCAAGGGCGTCGACCAAACGCAATGCCCCCTTATCTTCCATTTCAGCCTTCGTAACCACGGAAACTGACTGGGGTACTTTCAGCCAGGGCAAATCTGTCTTGCTGCCGGAAGTCGGGGAATACTCGGCATAACCCTGATATTGCTGAGCTTCGACACTAGCTTGGTCGAGAACGGCTAACTCTTCCGCATAAACAATACTTGAACTACCTGCAGCCAAGACGAGACTGATACAGGAAACGAGCGGCTTCAACTTTAAAGAGCAATTCATTATCAAAAATCCATTTGCACATTCAACTTGAGAATGCGAATAAAAACAAATCTCAAAATCATTTGCAAGAAATATATTATTGGTTACATTTCCACCCTGATAAATACAACAATATTCATATCAATATGAAAAATTAAGATTTTTGACATAAAAAAAACCGCTGCTCTCGCAGCGGTATTTATAATTAGATCATTAGTAATATCAATTAATTAAGAAACACGAAATCGACTCATCATTGTTTGCAAGTTAGCCGCTAGCTGGCCTAATTCGACACTTGCCTGGGCAGTTTGGCTGGCTCCAACCGCCACTTCTGTCGATGATTGGTTGATACTTTCAACATTGCGTCCCAACTCTTCAGTGACAGAGTCCTGCTCGCTACATGCACTCGCAACTTGCTGTCCCATATCAGCAATCTGTGCAACTCTCTGTTCAATATTCTCAATCATTTTGCCAGTATTCTGGCTCTGTTCTACGCAACCCCTGATCATACCGCAGCTTTCTGTTGTCGCCTCTTTTGCTTCACTTGCACTTTTCTGAAGTTTCTCGATAATTGAAATGATCTCGCCAGTTGATTGCTGAGTTCGACCAGCTAGGGTACGAACTTCATCAGCAACAACAGCAAAACCACGACCTTGCTCACCCGCACGAGCCGCCTCAATCGCCGCGTTCAATGCCAGTAAGTTAGTCTGTTCAGCAATATCGCGGATAACATCAACAACCATACTGATATTGTTAGACTCTTTTTCCAGCTGCTCAACCATCTGGCCTGCATTTTCAATCTCTTGAGAAACAGATAAAATTGATTTAATGCTTTGCTGAATATCCTGGCAGCCCAGTTTCGCTTCATCACTTGCAGATGTCGCCGAGACGGAAGCGACTTCGGTATTACTGGCAACTTCAGCAACGGTCGCTTTCATTTGATCCATTGCCGTTGCCACCATAGTGATCTCATTCTGTTGTTGCTGCATACCTTGAGATGACTGTTCGGATACCGCACTTACCTCTTCAACCGCTGCGCTAAGCTGGGTAACTGCAGCTACAACCTCCCCAACCAGATCTCGTAGGTTATCTTGCATTTCAACACAAGAATCAGCCAGCACTCCCAACTCATCATTGCCAATTTCATCACGCTTCAGATGATGAGTTAAATTACCCGATGCAATTTCGCTCGATAGATCGATCACTTGATTTAACGGACGACAAATCTGACGCGTCAAAAACAGATTCATGATAACCATAAAAAGAATGAGTGCACTTACCGCCGCTAGTGAAATAGTGGTGACCCGATCTGTACTTGCTAGCACATCGGCACGATTACGTTTTACGAAACCTAAATTGACCTCTTTCAACTCTTCCAATGCAGCCGTCAAGTCATTAAATTCATTAAAAGTGCCCGCAAGAATTGGCTGAGCGGTATCGAAATCGCCTCTCATAGCCGCCTCGGCGAAGCCATTCAATGCCTTCTGATAATTCTCCCAAGACTGTGTGATGTTTCTGAGCACCTGCCGCTCATGCTCTGTCGCATCCGATCCCACGGTAGCTTTATATGCACCCAACAACGTCTCGATGTGGTGATTTTGCTGGTCAGCCTTATCCACTCTTTTGCGGATCTGCTGCAAATCACTGTAAGTTAAAATTGCATATTGAGTCCGTCGTACATAAGACACCTCAAAAACTATTTCATCGACAGAAAGAAGACTCGGTACTGTAGAGTCAGAAAAATTTAATACCCCGGCGCGAATTACACTCAACTCGCTCATTAAAAACACACCCAAGGCAATAACAATCGCAATGATAACAGAAAAAAAACAAGCGCAATTTTCTTGCCTATTGACAAGTCTTTATACGACATAAATAACCAACTCTTCACTTAAATTTATCAAACAAGATAACTATCAATTAATATAAACAACAAACATAAAGCTCATATTTATACAAAATTACAATTAGCAGCCATGCGATAAATACAATTTATTCAAGTTTCAACTCGATAACAAACTAGCTATAAAGGAATCCATTCACTGTATTGACATAATAATGAACATTCTATTTATGAAACAGACAAACAGCCTCATTTTAGCTCAATACAAAGCTATAAATTATAGTTATTTAACCTATCAGAAATTATATTGACCAGACAGTCACATTGTATTCTGTTCACGCGTGAGTTCAAAACAAAATTTTGAGTCAATATCGAAACAAAACAGATAGATAACCAATAGTGCGGCATACTTAACCAGCTCACTAATACAGTCCAAAAATTAAATATTTATTAGTAAGAACAAGGGATAAGGAAATTAAATATAAACCTAAATTCCGATTGACTACAAATAAATATCTTTATCACTTATACCTTGGAGGTTTCCTAACTATTTACAAACAGTCAATTTAACGATAGACACTCCCCTGATACATCAATAGATAATTTCAGTTATGATTGTGGACAAGTGAACTGTTAAATGTTGAACAGCATGATTAATCTGCAGGGCTTTCTAAATGTGGCGGAGAGATAGGAATTTACTTCACCCTATCTTTACAACACAAAATTTAGGCATAAAAAAAACCGCTGAAAATTCAGCGGTTTTCTTG
>LLEN01000084.1_pt1 | contig 20319 bp, 20 predicted proteins | sample 595881 | NCBI WGS metagenome assembly LLEN01 (sample SAMN02919314, study PRJNA255460) | bioreactor metagenome | biome: chemostat; feature: culture 2012_10.3; material: sediment; isolation source: day86 10degC chemostat 2012 inoculated with Wadden Sea sediment taken from... | place: Germany: Bremen ...
TAGAAGTCACATCTGAACTGATTAGAGTAGCAAAAGAACTATCTACGGAATCTGATTATAAGGTGCACTGGGGAATTAGTTCTACAGATGATTCATTCTATGGTGAAACCCCGGAATGGATACAAAAACTTATTGACCTGAATTTAAAAAAAATATTGAAATGGAAGCGTCAGCATTATTCACAGTCTGTCATCGCAGGGGGTTAAAAGGTGCAACAATTTGTGCCGTCGCAGCTAACCATAAAAAAAAGGAGAAAATTTTTGGGGAAAGCGTAACGTCCTACTTGAAAAAGGTATCGAGAAAGAAACAGAGGTTGCACTAGAAGCAATTTATCGTTATCACAAAGGTAATATGCTTTTTTTAATCTTTAAATATAATTAAATACATTTGTGCAGGGTCACTTCATATTAATATCGTAACAATAAATGACGCTGCACATTACATAAATAAAGAGGTGGAACTTATGAGTTATGAAATTATTGGTTATTTTGGTTCTGTAGTTATTGCAATATCATTGTTAGTCAGCAATGTATCGGTATTGCGTTATCTGAACTCTATAGGTTGTACAATAATGGCTACTTATGGATTTATTATTGGTGCATATCCAGTGGTACTAATGAACAGCATATGCATAATTATTAATATCTATCACATAGTAAAGTTAAAAAAAACTTAGATAAACAAAAAAAACGATGTTTCAATATGCTAATTATACCAAGTAATCATCAAGATGAAGGATTCAGAGCAACATCAAATGTTGATCTGCACCATCAATACGGGACAGTGTGTTAAGCGAGTTTTTTAAGCGTACTACTGTCCCACGGTGCGCTTACCCTATTACACCCATTTCGGATAACCTTTTGGTAGGGCAAACACGCATTAGCAGTATGTGAATGAACTTTTACTCTAGCTAATATTGGGGCAATTATAAGTTGAAAATGGCAGGCGAAGAATAAGCTCTGGTCGAGTATTGCCTGCCAAAATGTCAGATCGTATATGGTCAGTACACGTTATGAAGCCGTGGGCAGCTCAGGTAAGTGTGAACCACCATTGTGCGGATAAATAATGTACTCGCCGTGATACTTCACTTTCGACTTGTAGTCCGTGACTTTATACATTAACAAACCGGCTTTATAGGCAGTATCGACAATGAACTGTGCATCACCACGAACGTATAGCGATATTGGCTTAATCACCTCACCCTGTTCGGAGATCCCATCCTGATATTGCTTCGAACATACCACCAGCGAAGCCTGACCGTCAGTATGGTGCGTTACTTTCCTGTTCACTTCATATTCTGTCGTCACTAGCCAATCCGCTTCTTCCAACAACGTATACAGTGACTGGATTTGCTCGCGAGTCGTTGCACTAGCAACATCTTCGTTGCGGGGAATACCGGCAAACGTTTGATGAATATGTTCAAACTGCTGCTTCAGTTTGGCATTTTTACCCATACTACGGGCCTGCTGCTGCCAAGCCAGCAATGTTTTGGCCAAGCAGTGATCATAACGCTGTTGCTTTATAGCCTTGGTTACCCAGGCACTCAGAAAGTGTGTTTCACTCACCGGATTGTGAGGCGTCTTACCTGATTGCAGGGATTCGCCCAAATCCTGAAGCCCGTCAGAGACCAATCTATAGATTTCTTGATAAAAGTTTGCCATGTGGTTCCTTAAGCGTCTCGGGACATAAACCAATAAAATCCAGCCGATAATACTGCACATGTCGCCATGGTCAATGCCATCGGCCAAACTGTTGCGTCTGGCATCATAGCAACCATACCGCCTACCACGGTTCCTGTCCCGAATCGCATCGTACCTGCCAGTGATGATGCCGTTCCCGCCATATACGGGTACTTGGCCAACAAGCAAGCCATTGTGTTACTACCAATAATTGAAATGGTACCCACAAATAGCATGACAGGGACAACGACACCCCACAAGCCAAGCTGGAATAACTGGCCACAAACCAAACCAATACCGGCGATTAGCTGAATAATCAGGCCAAAACGCAGCATCCAGTGCGAGCCCATTTTTTTTCACCATCCGGCCGTTAATACTGGTCATCAGGATCAAGCAAACAATATTGAGGCCAAACAGCAGGCCAAAGTGTTCGGTACTGACGTGGTACAGATCAATGTAGACAAACGAACCAACAGTAAGGAAGGTAAACATCCCAGCAAAAGAGAAGCCACTACAAAAGATCATGCCAACTGCTGCCGGTGTTGTGAGCATTCGGGCATAGTTTCTTAGCGTAGAGCCTAGGTGGAAAGGCAATCGCTTTTCGACAGGAAGCGTTTCAGGAATTTTCCCCAGCACAGCCACGATGACAATCGCGGCAAACAGAGCCAGCACCCAGAATATGGAACGCCAGCCAAACCAAATCGACAGGTAACCGCCAATCATCGGAGCGGCAAGCGGGGCGATTGTCATTACCAAGGTGATAAACGACATGGTGCGGGCAAACTCTTCTCGCTCGAACATGTCTCTGACAAGAGCCTGAATAATGACTGCGGCCGATGCACCAGCAAAACCCTGAGCGGCACGCACCCAGGTCAACTCGACAATACCTTGGCTCGTCGCACTGACACAGGCGGCGATTGCAAAAAGAACCACACCAATAATAAGTATCGGTTTACGGCCGTAACTGTCGGCCAAGGGGCCATGTAATAACTGTCCGACAGCAAACCCTGCTGTATAGGCCGTCAGAGTTGTCTGTACTGCACTCGGAGAGACAGCCAAATCTCTTGCAATACTTGGCATTGCGGGGAGGTACATGTCTATTGCCAACGGGGTCAACGCAGCAATAGCACCCAAAATAAGGATCAATTGCAAGCTCAGCTTTTCACTGTCTTGTGTCGTCATAAATTCTCAATACTGGAGGTTCAAACAGGTAGCCGGATATTGTACGACGAATTTGGGTATATAACTCTTTCCTAGTGGGAATTTATCTGTTTCTGTTTAACTGTGTTCTGATAACGAACCCCAAGACACAAAAAAAAGGGCGGATAAACCGCCCTATCACCTATCTCTGTTTTACTTCAGAAAGTAAGCTATTTCTTCATCAGTCAGCGGACGGTATTCACCCGGCTCAAGATCTTCATCTAGCTCAATGCTGCCAACCTGCTCGCGGTGTAACCCGACAACCTTGTTGCCCACCGCAGCAAACATCCGCTTAACCTGGTGGTACTTCCCTTCCGAGATTGTGATCACAACTTCGCGCTCATTGAGGATTTCAAGTTTAGCCGGACGTGTAAGATCTTTCTCGCCGCGCAACTGTACTCCTTCGGCAAAAGTCTGAACGGTCTCTTCCGGTAGCGGATCGGCCAACTCGACGTAATACACTTTTTCACACTCATGACGTGGTGAGGTAATACGGTGTGACCATTGGCCATCATCCGTCAACAACACTAACCCGGTTGTATCACCATCTAGACGCCCCGCTACATGCATCTTCTCAGGGCTTACCTCGTCGAGCAACACAAACACCGTAGGGTTGTAATCGTCAACATGGGAGCAAACAAAGCCTTCCGGCTTATTAAGCATGAAGTACCTTGGTCCGCTAAGGCTCAGAGAACGACCGTTGAACTCTACGTCGCAGTCATCCGTCACTTTCAATGAACCGTTTTTCACGATCTCGCCGTTCACTTCAATTTGTTTGTTTTTTTTAATAGTTTACCGGCTTCTTTACGGGTGATACCCAAAGTGGTACTTAAGAATTTATCAAGCCTCATTACTGGCTCCGCATGGTGCAAAAACGCGTATCATACCAATTTTATCGAGACGGACATAGATACACAGGCATGGCAGAGTGCAATCTTTTTATGTCGCTAATTCCCGCAACTGCGAGAATGATCCAGCTTTTCAACCAAACACGAACTAAGCTACAAAAAAAATAGAACATTTCTGGTTTTTCGTGGTCTTTAATTATGAACATGTTACACATAGGTTACGTATAAACATACAGTATCATCAGAACGGATTTGATGAAAAAAAACCTAACAACAAAGGTCGTACTATGAACATCTCACTTGTTGCGCCAAGTTTGTCATCAACAGACATGCTACTCAAACTCGTTGAGGAGCTATTTGAATACGAAGTTCTCCCTCAGAAGATCGAACAAACGAGTAAAGCTGTCCACCAGCTGATCAGTAACCCAGATCTCGGTCAGGCCTGGTTTATAGAGATCGAACAAGAAGGCGAGAAAATGATCGCCGGCCATATCACCGTTAGCTATAGCTTCAGCCTCGAATATGGCGGCCGTATTGGTCTCATTGACCAATTTTACCTCAAGCCCGAATGGCGACAACAAGGCATCGGGACAGCATTGATCCCGATGATCGAACGACACGTCACCGAGGCGGGTGTACATGCCTTGTCACTCGAGGTGAACATCGGTAACGCAGGAGCCAGAAGCTTCTACGAAAAACACGGTTTTGTCCCCCGTCGTCAGTTTTGTATGATGACCAAAGTGATCAAACAAGAAGACATGCCGCTGCACATTGCTTCTTAACAAGAAAGCTTCGTTACGACATAGCTTCAATACAACATGGCTTCTTACAGACTCTACCGATACAGCCCAATCCGGCTCACTTAGCAAGTGGGCCGACAACATTGAGCGCTCTCCCTATCGCCATCTACCGCTGATTTCAGGTACACTCTTAGCCCCGAGAGCAAACTGGCTCATCTTTTGATGTCCATCAGTAGTATTTAATATGTATACCCTCCGCCCCTACCAGCAAGACAGCGTTAAAGCGACCATTCACTACTTTCGCAAACACAGTACCCCTGCCGTACTGGCGTTACCGACCGGGGCGGGTAAAAGCCTTGTCGTGGCAGAGCTCGCACGTATTGCGCGAGGACGGGTACTGGTTCTGACTCACGTCAAAGAGCTGGTAGAGCAAAATCACAGTAAATACGAAAGCTATGGCCTCAAGGCTTCAATTTTTTTTCGGCAGGGTTAGGACGAAAGGAAACTGACCGCCAGGTTGTCTTTGCCTCTGTCCAATCAATGGTCAATAGCCTCGACCAATTTGCCAATGAGTTTTCCTTACTGGTTATCGATGAGTGCCACCGTGTGCCCGATGATGAGAACAGCGCCTACCGAAGAGTTATCAGCCACGTGCAGGCGATTAACCCGGGCATCAAGATCCTGGGATTAACGGCGACCCCTTACCGCCTCGGAATGGATGGATCTACAAATACCATACCCGCGGTCAGGTCCGTACTGAACAGGACCGTTTCTTTCGAGACTGTATCTTTGAGTTGCCAATCCGCTATCTGCTGGATGAAAACTTCCTGACCGAGCCCAAGGTGATGGATATGGCGGTTATGGGCTATGATTTTTCCAGCCTCACCCCTTCCTCAAACGGTAACTATCGCGAGGCCGATCTCGATAGCGTGATCGAAAAGTCGTCACGGGCAACCCCGATGATCATTGAGCAGGTCATTGAATATGCAAAAGACCGCCGTGGCATAATGATTTTTGCCTCGACGGTAAATCATGCCCAGGAAATCATGGGCTACCTTGCCAATGAAAATGCCGCCTTGGTCATAGGAGATACTCCGCTCGATGAACGGGATCGAATCATCGAGGCGTTCAAGCGGCGGGAAATCAAGTATCTGGTCAACGTATCGGTACTCACGACTGGGTTTGACGCACCACATGTGGATCTGATAGCCATCCTGCGCCCGACAGAATCTATCAGCCTCTACCAGCAAATTGTTGGTCGTGGCCTACGTTTGTTCGAGGGGAAGAAAGACTGCCTGATTTTGGAATACGCAGGAAACTGCTACGATCTCTACCAGCCGGAAGTTGGAGAGCCCAAGCCAAACAGTGACAGCGAAGTGATCATGGTCCCCTGCCCGGCCTGCGGCTTTAACAATAGCTTCTGGGGCAAACTCGATCCTGAAGGCTTTCTCATCGAGCACTACGGCCGTCGCTGTCAGGGCTATTTTGAGGATGACGATGGCGATCGTGAGGAGTGTGGCTACCGATTCAGGGCCAAGTACTGTGAGGAATGCGGCGCGGACAATGATATCGCCGCCCGACGCTGCCACCAGTGCAATGCTGTCATGGTCGATCCCGACAAGAAGCTCCGCGATGCACTGAAGCTCAAAGATGCCATGATCATGAAATGCACAGATCTGCGTCTGGAACCCGGCAAGAACAAATTCGGAAAACCCCAGCTCAAAGTCATCTACTCCAGTGACGAAGAGGCCGAGATCAGTGAAGTCTGGCCGCTGGCAACCAAAACCCAAAAAGATAGCTTTCTGAAAAAAAATTCATCAATCCGCATCTGGTCGACCGACACCGTCCGTTTACGGACACGGCCCCCACCAAAGTCGCCAACAACGAACACCGCTTGCGCCCGCCGGAGATCATCATCGCCCGCAAAAGCGGTCGCTTCTGGGCTATTCGTGACAAACTGTTTGATATAGACCAATATCAAAAGAACTAACTGCGAACAAGTAAACAAATTTGCTGACCATTTTGATCCATGCTCTGACAAGCATGCAGACCTGACATTGATATAACTCGCATTTTCACCGAGTTATATCATGATCAACCTCTTATTTTCCGGGCTCTATCATGGCTTTTTCAACCGTCTTCAAACGAAAAGGTTTACCCTGTCAGAAAGGAAAGGGAGAACACAAGGATGCTACGGGTTCGGCAATTTAACTTCATACTAACCATGTTTTTTTTGGTTACCGCGATTACAGGATCCTACTTTGTATGGCAACATAGCTACCGTACTCTGCTTGCCGAACAACAAGATCAGCTGGAACGTTTCGCCAGCCATATTTACAGCCGACTTGATAAATATGCCCATATCCCTCGTCTGATAGCCAAGGACAAAGCCCTTGTTGATGCACTGAAGACGCCTGAGAATCCCGCACAGATAGATATCACCAACCGCCACCTCAAACAGATCAACACGGTTATTCAGGCATCTGACACCTACTTGATTGATGCCAAGGGGTTCACCATCGCCGCCAGTAACTGGGATCAAACGTTGTCTTTTATAGGCCGCAATTTCGCTTGGCGCCCCTATTTCAAGCGTGCTCTAGAAGGAAAAAGGAGCCAGTACTTTGCCTTGGGATCAACCTCGGGGAAACGGGGCTACTATTATTCCTTTCCGGTCAGCCATGGAGCCATAATTCTCGGTGTCGTGGTGGTAAAAATGGATCTAACCGCGATAGAAGAAAACTGGAAGAGCAAGCGTAACTACTTTGTGGCGACCGATCCAAACCAGATCATTTTTATGTCGAGCAAGCCCGAGTGGCTATTTAAAGGCCTAACATCACTTAGCCTTGAAACAAGAATGGCGATTAAAAACAGCCGCCAGTACCTTGACCAAGATATTCGTTCTCTCAACCTAGTCGGTAACCTCGACCTTCCCACAGGCGAGCTCGCCAATGCCAAATACAGCGGGATAACTCGAGATTATATCGTCAGCTCGCGCCCTATCGACAACCTTGCACTCAACATCCGCGTTCTAACGCCCAAGAGCCAATTGCTGCTGGCGTGCCTGACTTTTCTGGGGATCCTGTGCTTGGTGTTTGCAATCATCTACCTGTTATCGACTCTGCTCTATCAACGCCAGCTAAAACGGCTTCAATTCGAGCAGCTTCAGGCAGCCGCAAATCAAAAACTGGAAATTCAGGTGATGGAGCGGACCGCCGAGCTCCATGTCGAAATCGCGGAAAGAACCCGGACGGCTCAAGCACTCAAGCAAACTCAAAGTGAGCTAATTCAAGCAGCCAAGCTGGCGGTTCTCGGTCAGATGTCTGCCAGTATCAGTCATGAACTCAACAACCCGCTCGCCGCCATCCGCAGCTATGCCGACAATGGCCGCCTTTTCCTTGCCAAGGGCAAAGTTGAGCGTACCGAAGAAAACCTCACCCGTATTGCTGCATTGACCGAGCGTATGGCACGGATCAGCGAGCAGCTTAAGTCCTTCGCCCGAAAAAGCGATCCCGACGAAAAAGTCAGTGCCAACCTGGCGCCGATTATTCTCGCAAGCAAGGAACTGATTCAACCCCAACTGAAAAAAAACAGCAGGTAAACCTCGAGCTGCAGCTTGCCGATTCTCCGATGATGGTAATAGTCAATCCGCTTCAGATAGAACAAGTTCTGATCAACCTGCTGACCAACGCCATGCAGGCTCTGGACACGACGTCCGATAAACAAATTTGTCTTTCTGTAGAACAAGAGCAAGATGCGTGGTGGATTCATATTGATGACAACGGCCCGGGGATAAGCCCTGACCGACAACAATCCCTGTTCGAGCCTTTCTACACCACCAAAAAGAATGGACTCGGGCTCGGCTTATCGATTTCGCAGCAAATTATTAGAAGCATGGATGGTGAGCTCAGTATTTCGACCTCGCCAATGGGCGGAGCCCGATTTTCTGTCCGCCTCAGCAAACAACAAGGATAAAGTATGTGCGATGTCTATTTTATTGATGATGAAGCTGATCTCAGAATCGCCTTCGAGCAGAGCTTCGAACTGGCCGACATCAGCGCCCGATTTTTTTGAATCTGCCGAAGAGGCATTGCTCGCCATCAAACAAGATGGTTTTCCCCTTGTCGTCGTCAGTGATATCTGCCTGCCGGGGATCTCGGGTCAAAGCCTGTGCAACACCGTTCTCCACCAAGAGCCAGACATTCCGGTCATTCTTATTACCGGTCACGGTGACGTCACCATGGCTGTTCAGGCAATGCACGATGGCGCGTATGATTTTATCGAAAAGCCCTTTTCGACCGAGAGGCTAATTGAAACCGTTAATCGCGCAATAGAAAAACGCAAACTGACCCTCGAAAACCAGCAACTAAAACGAAGCCTGAAAGCCAGCCAGGCTCTAGGGCCAAGGATCATCGGTAACACCCCGTGTATTAACGCCTTGCGGGACACAATTAGCCATGTGGCTGATACCAGCGCCGATATCCTGCTGTTTGGGGAAACGGGAACCGGTAAAGAGCTTGTTGCCCGCTCGCTGCATGAACAAAGTGGCCGCCGCGAGCACAATTTCGTTGCCGTCAACTGCGGTGCGGTACCGGAAAACTTGCTTGAGAGTGAGCTATACGGACATGAAAAAGGCGCTTTTACCGGCGCCGATAGCAAGCGGGTCGGTAAATTCGAACACGCCCAGCACGGTACCTTGTTCCTCGACGAGATTGAGTCCATGCCGATGCAGGCCCAAATCAAGCTACTTCGCGTATTGCAGGAACGAGTTATTGAGCGACTCGGGTCAAACACCCTTGTTCCACTCGACATTAGGGTTATTGCAGCCACCAAAGTTAATTTAAAGCAGGCAGCCGAAGAAGGCACCTTCCGGCAAGATCTGTACTACCGACTGAACATCGTCACTCTTGATCTACCGCCACTGCGTCAACGGAAAGAAGATATTCCGGCCCTTTTCCATCACTTTTTACTGGTTGCCGCTGCACGCTACGGGAAAGCCGCTACCGCCCTGCCAGCGCAAGAACAGCAACAGTTGATGAGTCACAGCTGGCCCGGCAATATCCGCGAGCTACGCAATGCAGCCGAACGTTTTGTATTACTTGGTAAATTAGCGCAGCTGGGTGATACCCCACCCATTGAAGAGAACGCTCTTAGTCTTGCCGATCAAGTTCTTGAATTTGAAAAATCCGTGATTGAAAAAGCGTTGATCGAGTGCGGTGGCAGCATCAAAGACACGATGGATACGCTCAACGTAGCGCGAAAAACGCTGTATGACAAAATGCAGCGTTACAACCTCAATAAAGATGACTACAAAATTGAATAAATAATACCAAACAGAATAATGACCCACAGTTAGATAAAAAGCCCGGCAGCTTTTCAGCGCCGGGCTTTTTATCATGTGCTAATGCTGACTGGTACCCCTTACTTGGTGATAATTTCCGGCCCCATCAGGCTGGTTGGCAGCCAGGTCGACACCCATGTACATAGGTTACGATAATTAAGAACAGGAACATCACCCCAACCCATGGCAAGGCAGCTCTGACGACATTCATCATCGACATATTGGCGACCCCGGCTGTTACAAACAGGTTTAGCCCTACCGGCGGGGTTATCATCCCTATCTCCATATTCACCACCATAATAATGCCAAGATGGATCGGATCGATGCCCAAGGCGATGGCTATCGGGAACACCAACGGCGCAACAATGATTAGCAGGCCCGATGGCTCCATAAACTGACCACCGATCAACAGCAGTACGTTAACCACAATCAAGAAGGTGATCGGCCGAGCCCTGCAGACAGCATCGATTCGGTGATCATCTGCGGGATCCGCTCTTCGGTAAGCACATGTTTTAAGATCAAGGCATTGGCAATGATAAACAGCAACATAATGGTCAGCTTACCCGCATCGTACAAGGTGTTCTTGGTATCCTTGTGCAAGAACGTCTGAAACACCTTTACAATCACTGGCTTGGTATTTGCCTTATCGGCAAATGGTCCCATATCCTTGTAGACGAAGTTGGCGATAAAAAAAATGCATACACGGCGGCGACTGCCGCGGCTTCGGTCGGGGTGAAAATTCCACCGTATATCCCCCCCAAAATAATCACGATCAGCAGCAGTCCCCAACTTGAGTCCTTTGCCGCATCAATTGCTTCTTTCCAGCCAACAAACGGCTGTTTGGGTAACTTCTTAATCCGAGCCGTAATATAGATGGCAATCATCAGCATTACCCCGGCAAGCAAACCCGGGATCACTCCACCAAGGAACATCCGCCCAACCGATACATCTGTGGCAGCCGCATAGACTACCATCACAATCGACGGCGGGATCAAAATTCCTAATGTACCGGCATTACAGATAACCCCAGCGGCAAATTCTTTCGAGTAACCGTTTTTGACCATACCGGCAATCACAATACTACCGATAGCAACGACGGTCGCAGGCGAAGAACCCGACAGCGCAGCAAACATCATACAGGCAACAACCGAAGCCATGGCCAAACCGCCACGGAACCAACCCACCATTGCAATCGCAAATCGAATAATCCGCTTGGCGACACCACCAGTCGACATAAAGCTTGATGCCAGAATAAAAAAAATGGGATAGCCAATAAGGTATAGTGACCGGCAAAAGCGTTGAACAGCGTTTGGGCTACTGATGCCAGAGAAGCATCCGAGTGCATAAGCAAAAACAGTACACTCGATAGGCCTAAAGAAACAGCAATCGGCACGCCTATCAGCATAAAGCCAATTACCATCAAAAATAGAAACAAGATATCCATGGTCTAGTGCTCCTTGCCGTTTGATGGGGCCGATACATCGACTTGTGCTTTCAGTGCTTCCATACCTTCATCGGCTTCATGACCTGCGATAAGGCGATCAAGCTTACCCGTGGCTATTTGAACGGCAATTTGACTAAACCGAAACACCAGCAGCGCCATACCAATCGGTAAAGCAGCATAAGGGATAAAGCGTGGCAGTTTCTCGTAACGCTCCCCTTCATTCAGCCAATCGGCAAGAAACTGCAACATTTCCGGCATCGGGATGTCGTCAGTTTCATACCACGCCCGATCAGTCGCAAACGGATACCAGTAGTTCCATGAACCAATCAACAAAAGAATAGAAAATGCCAGACAGCAAGTAACTGAAATCAGTGCCAGCGTTTTGCGCCTGCGCTCGGAAACCATATTGATGATGACATCAACGCCAATATGAAAGTGTTTCTTTACGCCATACGATGCACCAACCAACACCATCCATGCGAACATAAATACGGTCAGTTCGAGTGCCCATAATATGTTGTCATTAAATACATAACGAAAAACAACATTGGCAAAGGTTAACAAGGTCATTGCACCGAGGAAAAAAAAGCAATCAAGGTCTCTTCGATCGCATCGGTAATGCGTCCGAGCCTAGAGATAATGGACTGTTCCATACAATATTTCACTTATCGTTATCACGGGATTGAAACAAAAGCCCTTTGTCGCCAAGGGCTCCATTCAACATTTACAGATTAGAAGCTTTGGCCGCCTCAATAAGATCAGAACCGATATCTTTCTCAAACTTGGCCCATACTGGCTGAAGCACATTGACCCAAGCCTGACGCTGATCCGGTGTCAGCTGTCGAACATCTGCACCCGCATCAATGATGTTTTGCTTGTTCGCCAAATCAACTTTGGTCGATTCCGCATTACGCTGGGTAGTTACTTCATTAATAATGGTGGTTAGCTGAGCGCGTACATCGTCAGGAAGCTTCTTCCAGAAGTCGTTAGGGGCGACCACCAGGTAATCCAAAACCCCATGGTTGGTTTCGGTAATACCGTCCTGAACTTCGAAAAATTTCTTGCCATAAATGTTTGACCAGGTATTTTCCTGGCCATCAATAACTTTAGTCTGCAGGCCGCCATATACTTCTTTGAATGACATCTTCTGAGGGTTGGCACCTAACTGTTCGAACTGGGCCACCAATACATCGGAAGCCTGAACGCGGAATTTTAACCCTCTGGCATCTTCTGGAGAGAGCAGCGGCTTATTAGCAGACATTTGTTTCATACCATTGTGCCAGAATGCCAATCCTTGTAGGCCGCGACGACGCATGGCATTTTTCAGCTTGTCACCTGCTTCCGAGTTCTGGAAACGATCGACGGCGTCAATATCGTCAAACAAGAAAGGAAGATCAAAAATGCGGTATTTCTTGGTGAATTTTTCAAATTTCGACAGCGAAGGCGCCGCCATTTGCACATCACCGTTTAGAAGGGCTTCCAGTACCTTGTTATCATCAAACAGGGTCGAGTTGGGGAACACCTGCATACACACCTTGCCGTTCATCTCTTCGTTAACACGCTTTTCCAGTAACGATGCAGCAATGCCTTTTGGATGCTTGTCAGTATTGGTTACATGGCTGAACTTAATCACAGTCTCGCCCGGATCACAGTTAGCTGCGACATTGAAGCTCATCAGAGCAAGTGCGGAAACAGATAATAGGGTAAGTGGCTTTAACATTATTACTCTCCTTGATTATGCTACAACCCCGTCTCTGGGAGCTGCATAACTTTAATTATGAGCAATAAGCGGGCCATCGCATTACAAATAATTAACACACCATTAACCATAAGGGCTAACACGGATATATCGTATAGCAAATTGAGCCACCGGAAGAATCTGGCGCATGTCGATGAGTGGACAATGACTCATCATAAATTGCATTTGGGTCATTTGCCGCCATGTGGAATTGCCGAGGTATAATAAACAGAACACGCTGCGTATGAATTTCGAACGAATCAAACCTGAAATGAGTTAACTGCGTCTAATATTGGTATTTAAAACACTTTTCCCTGATTTATCTTGCCGGAAACTTATTCGGATGTTAGTATCCGCGCTCAATTTAGGACATTGAGTAAGGTCGCATTACTCATATTGTCCGACTTAGTTAACTTAAAGAGTATTTAAGATGAAATTTGAAGCAACAGTACGTACAGACTAGGTAAAGGTGCGAGCCGCCGTCTACGTCACACAGAGCATTTCCCAGCAATCGTTTACGGTGGCGAAGCCGCTCCGATTGCAATTACTCTGAAGCACAGCGATGTTATCAACCAGATGGACAAGCCTGAGTTCTACGAAGTAATCACTCTAGTGATCGACGGTACAGAAGTTAAGGTTAAGCCACAAGACATCCAACGTCACGCGTACAAGCCAAAAGTTGAGCACATGGACTTCAAACGCGTTTAATCGCGGGTTCATACTCTTCAAAAAAAGCGCCTTGAAGGCGCTTTTTTTTCATCTGTTTGTTATGAATCACTTATCAAACATCTTGATCATCAAATAATGATTGCTGTGAACTTAACTCTTGCTCAGGCAGCGACTGCTCCTGATGAGCTTTGTTTCTTCGCATTACCCTTAAATAACGCTGACGACATAAACGTATAGTATTGCGTTGTTGATCTGCGGTCATTTTCTGCCAGTTAAAACGCTCGTCCCGACTTCGCATGCACCTTTGCAATATCCGCGGGCATTCACCTGACACACCCCAATACATGGGCTAGGAATTGAGAAAAAAAATCAAGTTGTTCCATTCTTCCCTCCCCCGCATCTAATTCCTCAATTGATAATAAGCAGAACCTTTTACAACGTCCAATTTTGTTTCTCCGAGTGAGATAAGCCAACTAGCAAAGCATAACTTTCATTACAACACATCAAAGTGCTTGAATATTCAACTGAGTTGCCAAACTGTCTCCAGTTCTGTTACTGTTTTCAGGGGTATCAGGAGTGATAGCTTGAATATTTATTAACGTAGTGTGAATTTTAGTCTTATCTACGTGTACCAGGAGGGAACCATGGATTTTTTTTGTACCATCGGCATCAAGTTCGGCACAGGCCGAATCTGTCTTTTCATCAATAGCCAGCCACGTCGCAGCTCCCGCTCAAGCACAGCGGATCTTCAAGCTTGAATGGGAACACGAAGGCAACATTTGCGACTGTGAGATCGGCAAGCCTCTCCCTGCGGTCTTTAGGACCGATGAAGTTATATTGGCTATCTTTGATTGTGGCGATGTATATAAAATCTGCACACCTAACCGCGGTGCAATCAATTTTGATCCAATCTATGCAGTAAAATCGGCAGTCGTAAACATCGAGTACTTCAACTGATCGAGTTTGGCTAATCAAAAAAAACGCGCTCTCTAGCGCGTTTATTGTCTATTCCGCTGTCCCCGTTTTACATCGTGGTCGTGCTAAAAAAAAGCCCCATTTGCGGCGCTGTAATGTCATCGAAGTACTTACCAACAAACGGTAAAATTCCATCTGCAACTGGCTTTAGCTGCTTCTCAAGATAGTGATTATAATCAATCGGGCTTTGTCTAAATTCATGAGGTTCGGCACCTGAGGTGGTAAACACATACTCAATCACTCCCTTGGTCTGATATTGCAAAGGGCGACCAAGCTTGGCATTCATCTCATCGGCCATGCGGGCGGCACGCACCTGCGGCGGAATATTCTTTTGATATTCGTTAAGGTTTCTACGCAGACGCTTCCGATACACCAACAGATGATCATGTTCACCTGCCAGCGTTTTGTTCGCATATTCCCTGACATACTCATCAGCGTCCTGATCATGAAAAACCATATCGTAAAGCGTTTGTTGAAATTCCTGCGCCAATGGTGTCCAGTCTGTCCGGACTGTTTCTAATCCCTTAAATACCATCTTCTCATTGCCATTTTCGACCACCAGCCCGGCATAGCGTTTCTTAGAACCCGTCTCTGATCCCCGAATAGTTGGCATTAGAAATTTGTGGTAATGCGTTTCATACTCCAGCTCTAGATAACAATCAAGGTTGTAGTCCTCGCGAAGATGTTCAGTCCATGCTGCGTTAATATCTACAACCAACTGGTTACCAACAGAATTAGCTTCATCTTGGCTATGGCTCCTCCCTAAGTGCACGAAGACAGAATCGGTATCACCATAAATGACGGAATAGCCCTTTTCTTCAATCATGTCTTTCGTTCGAGACAGTACTTCATGCCCGCGCATGGTTATTGAAGATGCCAGACGGTGATCGAAGAAGCGACAACCGGAGGATCCCAAAACACCGTAAAATGAGTTCATAATGATCTTGATCGCTTGAGAGAACGCTTTCTCACCATCGCGTTTAGCCTGATCGCGTGCCTGCCAGAGATCTTCGATCATCTGAGGGAGAAAGTGCTTTTCTCGATGAAAACGCCCACCACGAAAACCGGCAATAGCCTGATCATCGTCTTTGCCCTGCTCTTGTTGCAGGCCTTCGACCAACCCCATCGGGTCGATCCGGAATGAACGAATAATTGATGGGTAAAGAGATTTAAAATCCAGTACCAGTACCGAGTTATACAAACCGGGCTTAGAATCCATCACGTAGCCACCGGGGCTGGCAATCCAATTCTCGCTATCCAGACTTGGAGCGACATAACCGGCCCGGTGAAGCTGCGGAAGGTATAGATTGGTAAATGCAGCCACCGAGCCGCCAATACGATCCAGCTCAACCCCGGTTAAACGACTGCGCTCAATAACGAAGTCCAATAAATGCGTATGCTCAAAAATACGCGAAACTAACTTGCAGTCCTGCAAGTTGTAACGGGCCAGAGAAAGCTTGTCATGACGAAACATGTGGTTAATTTCACCCATACGATCATGCACATTATGGATCTGCTTACCCTCTCCCAGTAATTCTTGCGACACCGATTCGAGAGACCAGGAACGAAAGTTAAAAGTGGCCGTTTTTAGCGTATCGATCCCATCAAGTACTACCGCCCGGTATTGTGATAAACCTTGATTGGGATTCTGGGTCGACTGGCGCCAGTGCGGAGGCTGCTTTCCCCGCCCGATCCGTAAACTGAGCTTGTTCCACTCTGCACGTTTGAGCAACAGTCGAAAGTCAAAATCAATTACATTCCAGCCAATAACAAGGTCAGGATCGAACTGGATGAACCAAGACTCCAAGGCAAGCAACAGATCTTTTTCAGAATCGACCCATTGTACCCAGCTGTGCTCAGTGTCATCAGCTGTTGGCTCACCGATCATTATGACGCGGCTATCCACGTCACTGTGCAAACCAACCGAATACAGAACCCCTTTTTCAGAACATTCTATATCTAGCGAAACAACTGAAAGCTGGGGGACATAATCAGCAGCTTTCGCTTTAACCTGTTGGTATTCAATATAGCCAGCCTTTGGCTGACTGCTGCCTGTAAAAGAAATACCGCCACGAATGAATCGCTCCATCAGGTAACGGTCTGCCAACCGAATATCAGCCTCAAAAACTTCGATGCCTTCTCCACGCAGTAACGTGGTCAATTGCAGACTATCTCGTACAGTTTGGCTATAACAGCCATACATTGGTTTATGCTGAAAGCTCTTTAACGGCAATGAGCGCCAGGTAACAGATATATTGGCAGCACGAAGGATACCTTCAGCATTAGGCTGATCATGGCTAGCAACAAAACAAACAGGTTTGTCCCCTTGGACAACCAAGCGGCATGGCCCTGATCAGTTTTCGTCCATAACACGATCTCAGTTTGGCCGCGTACATCTCGGCTCTGCCTTGTTAGTACAAAGCCCGTTGATTGAGTTTGCAAAAATACCTCATAAAAGATTAACCAATTTTACGATCTATTCGATCAAACTCGGACACTATCCATCCGCCAAAAGAATCCATCATAAACAGAGTCGCTTTTTTTTGGGGACCTGCTGGCGGCTCGCCAAGACAAACAAGCGCTCAATTTCCTGCTCTTTCTCAGGGTAATATTTCAGAAAAACTTCGGCACATTGTTCGATGGAAAGTGCCAGCACCTGCTCCCGGTGCATGACCAAAGAAAAACAACTCCACAGCATTTTTTTTGCCGATATACTCACAATAGTCCAAATAATTCTGAACCACTTTGGTAGCCATGACTTTCTTACGGTAGTTGCTCAATTCGTCCTTGATATCGCCGTTCAATGACTTTGCAATATCCCAACTTGGCTCAAAACCACCAAAACGCGTCGATAGATCGTCACCATATAAGCAGATACAACAATGCTTGAGCCAAAAACCCCAGGTAAAAATAGCTCCCACCGACAGAACTTCACCAATAACACCGACTTTCAGCTCAACATCCGAAACAGCCGAGTACCGGGAAGTAATCCGCCGGCGAATAGTACTCAGAACCGATTGCTCTGACGTAGTAAGCGGGCGCTGCACAATGACTGTCAGGTTGAGATCAGACATACCAGCTTTGGCTTCTCTACGGGCAACACTACCAAATACATAAATACTATGAAGAGAATCGACCAAACCGGCTTTTAGCTGCTTTATCACATCCAGTAAGACTGGCATATAGTCTTGTTGAAAAGGCGTTTCGCCATCAAGCACAGGAAGAGCTCTCGCCACACATTTTTCCTTTTTACGATTTGTTATCTACATTCTATCAAATCATTGCTTTACAGATCGAACATTCTAACTAAAGCTGAATTACCGAGTAACTGTCCGACACGGATCTACCTTGAAACAGCTCAAGAAAGTTAGGCACAGAATGACAATTATCCGGCATTCCAGCTTAAAACATGCCAATAAAATGACTAAAGTTGAATTATATTAATATTTTTTTTAATTCTTATATTAAAAGTAAAAGAACTAATATATCCTCTCAGCCTTTCTTTTAATCTTATCTTAGCTTTTTATCAAAATGAAAAAAAATCATATCATTAAGCTACTATTACTCTCTGTCACTCTCGGTATTCTTATTGATATCACTTGGGTGAGATATCAAGCTAAAAAAAACGTTCGGTTGAAACCGTTTCTTACTTGACCGAAAGTATGGATAAGATCCTTACACAAGTTGATAACCAACTAACATCGCTTAGTAATATATATTATCCATGTAGTAATGAGAGCAGAAAAAAAAGCTCGAAGAAATGGTTTTCAACTCAAGTATTTTAAAAGAAGTTACGTATATTGAAAACGGCCAGTTTCTATGTGGTGACAGAAATATTGTGCCACTAAGATCTTTAAATCCTCAGCATTTAGAATTTATAACTAACAATGATAATTATGTTATTTATCGTTCTAGGAGTCAAAGAAGGAACATTGATGGTGTGTTTTTCATGATATCTGTAAATAACGGTTGGTTTCGGGTGTTATTCGATATCAACTTCATCGATTTTTGGGTTAATCAACTGACTGAAAAGCAGTATTTATACGGCTGCATGTTAGACAACCAAAATGATCTTTCATACCGTTGTGAGCAAAACCAAACTAGCCGTATTCTATTCTCAAGATCATTACACTCGAATAATTATCCGTATTCAGTCGTGTCTGGTTATACCAATGAAATGCTCATCAATATTTACCTTCACCAATTACCTTATGCGACATTAATTATTCTTAGTCTTTCCGGACTGCTCACTTTACTTGCTCATGCTTTTTTTTAATTGGCGCACCTCGCTACATATTGATATTCAACGTGGAATTGACAGAAGAGAATTCGTTGGATTTTATCAACCAATCGTCAACTCTCAAAGTGGTGAATGGCAAGGTGCAGAGCTCTTGGTTCGATGGCTTCAGCCTAACAATAAAATCATTTCACCAGCTGAGTTTATACCCACTGCAGAGCAATCAGGACAAATAAACAAAATTACGCTTCAATTGCTCGAACGGGCAGCCAGTGAAAAAGAAAAAAAATAAACTCTATTTCGCCGTACTGCTATCTATCAATTAACGTAACAGCATCGATGATCGCTAACGAAAGTTATGTCGACTCATTGATAGAAATGATAAACACCCACCATTCATTGCAAACGAATGTAACACTAGAGTTTACCGAACGAGAGACCTTCGCCAATATCGAAATCAGTGCATTACAAACAGGTATGCAAAAGCTACGCGAAGTCGGCGTTCGTTGGGCTCTGGATGATTTTGGGACTGGTTATGCGGGGTTATCGACGTTGCAGGCACTGAGTTTCGATATTCTGAAGATTGACCGCACTTTTGTTGCCTCTTCCGTTACGGATGCTGTCACCCACTCTATCATTGGCAACATTGCCAGATGGGGCACAAACTTCAATGTTCACTTGTCGCTGAAGGTGTTGAAACCATCGAACAAGCCAAACATGTAGCACAGTTAGGCATCCAATCCAGCCAAGGATTTTATTTCGACAGACCTATGCCATTCGAGGACTTCTTTACCAAGCTCGAAAGTATGCTGCACCAAAACCGAAGCTCGGCGCCGCAAGTGCATGTTGAGTACAACAACTAGTGACTTCGTCTCTTTCTAGGACGCAATTACCAATTTATCTTATCGGCGGGTATAATGCTGTTTCACACAATACCAGAGATTTATGTAGTTCATGGAAACTTCAAACCTGATTTCTTACGACGACGTTATTGATGCGGCTTACGACATTTTTCTTGAAATGGCTGCTGATAGCCTAGAGCCTGCAGACGTTATTCTGTTCACGGCACAATTTGAAGACCGCGGCGCTGCCGAGTTAGTCGAAACCAAAGACGACTGGGCTGAGCATGTCCGTTTTGATGTCGACAAAGAGGTCTTTGCAGAAGTACGAATCGGCTTAGTAAACGAAGAAAACGATGAGCTAGACGATGTATTTGCCCGCATGCTTGTTAGCCGCGATCCGGAAAACAAGTTCTGCCATATTCTTTGGAAGCGAGATTAAACCGCAAACAAAGAACAATGAGTAAAAGAACGGTAAACGAAGGCGGAGCAAATGCTCCGCCTTTTGTTTAGCTACAAATGCATGTTATGCCAATACTGGGGTATCTTGATGGTAGCTACGTCGCACCCATAGCAGGCTAAGCACTACAAGTACTGCCATTACCGTCATCA
>LLEN01000085.1_pt1 | contig 20226 bp, 22 predicted proteins | sample 595881 | NCBI WGS metagenome assembly LLEN01 (sample SAMN02919314, study PRJNA255460) | bioreactor metagenome | biome: chemostat; feature: culture 2012_10.3; material: sediment; isolation source: day86 10degC chemostat 2012 inoculated with Wadden Sea sediment taken from... | place: Germany: Bremen ...
GCCAAGAAGCCCCCCGACATCATACCTACCACCGGGCTAATCGAAATCCCCATCCCCATGTACGAAAATACCTGCTTAATGCTGTACCGTCGTAGCTATCACGCAACATGGTTTGCGTTACAACGGATCCAACCGCAATCCCAAAAGCACTCACTCCTCGCGCAACCATAAGCGCTTCAAAGTTTGGGGCCAATACGGCAGCCGCTGCACTGGCGGCATAAACCGAAAGCCCAAACAACATCGTTCTGCGTCGTCCTAGCCTGTCGGCAACCACTCCCCACACGATGACTCCCAGTGCAAAAGCCAAAAAGTAAATGGATAGAGTCTGGCTTGCCGCTGTAACACTGACACCGAATTGTGTCGCAATATGTGGTAAAACCGGGCTGTAAATGGTCTCAACTATTTGCGGGAACATCATCAACACCACCATTAAGCCTAGCGATGGTTTTGCTTTCATTTCATAAACCTCTTATTTTCAAGAAAAGCTCTTATCTTTCGATTAAATTTCTTACCTGCGGAAAGACGGCTAGTTTACGAAATCATCTTATGGTCAAATAACACAACTAGAACATAAAACATCAAGATTGGGACAATGGCTGCATTCAATGAACATACTGTATTCAATGTCGATGAACTGAAAAACTCGGTCATTGGCATCGCTACACGAGTTGGCAATCATGATTCGGGTATGCATCAACATCAAAAAGGACAACTGCTTTATGCACCCAAAGGTTGCATGAGCATCTCGCTAAACGGTATAAGATGTGTCTTGCCCCCAACACGCGCAGCATGGATCCCAGCCAATACGCCACACTACGCCCGCATGACGAATGTCATCGAATACCGCTCTCTCTACTTTGACCAATCATTGAATGCATCACTACCTTCAGAGCTAATAATCATAGAGGTGAGTCCACTGCTAAAAGCACTGGTCGAGAGAATGGCCTTTTGGCCGTGGGATAAACCACAAAACGAACAGACGAACACCACAGCTTTATTTCTCGAAGAGCTGCACGCTGCCAAAGAAGAATTACTGCAACTTCCCCTACCGACTGATCGACGCTTACAACACTGGCTGATACAACTTAATGCTCCAGACTACATTGCCCCGCCCCTAAACCAATTAAGCTTGTCTATTGGGGCAAGTAGCAAAACCATTAGCCGTATATTTAACAAAGAAACAGGGATGACCTATCAAGCGTGGCGACAACAGTGGCGGCTGTTGAAATCAATTGAGTTATTATCTGAAGGATTACAGGTTAACGACGTAGCTTATCGATTAGCGTTTTCTAGCGATAGCGCATTTATCAGCTTTTTCAAACAGCAAACAGGCACCACACCATTTCAATATCTATAGAACAGGCCACCAACTCTACACCTACAATTTGCTCACTATTAATTCTGAGGTTTAGTCTATGGTCCTCGCAATAATTTATTATTTTGACCTTTGCGAGTGACCACAAATTATCAATTATCACGAACGTAGTTTTATATTATAAATTGCGTATCATCTTCAAGTTGATGTAATCAGTGATATATCCTCATCTTTTAATGACTCGCAGCATAGTCGCTGATTTGGATGATGTTGGCCATTTTATAGTAAGGATATTAAGTGAAATCAAATTTCCCTGTAAAACTAACGCCACTATTAGTACCAATCAGGCTGGATTCATTAGGTGTTTTTTTTCGTCAACTTTCTAATTCCGATTATTGCTCACCAGAACTTCGAAGCCAACGGCTGGCAAATGGGGATATTATTTTCACTTCAAGCGGTTGGAACAGGCTGCAGTGCATTGCTTTTTTTTCCAAAAAGGTCAATAGTTGGATCACCAGAACTAAGTTAATTCGCCTCGGATGCATCATCAAAATGCTTGCATACATTCTGTTGTACTCGGCAATTCTCTCGTCGAGTTATATTTTAATGGTTATCGCGACATTTACGCTGGGGTTTGGATCTGGCCTGTTCTGGTTAGTCTGGAAAACCTGTTTTGCCCAGCTTAGTGCTTACGAAAATAGGGCAGAAGCTTTAGGAGTCGCTTCTAAACAAGCTGGCATTGGAATTATGTGGGGCTCTTGCTTCGCATTTTCTTTGATTGCCGTTGCAGAGTACTTCTCGCTGTCGTCCATAATTACATACGTATCTCTTATTGTTTTCGCCATCGCATCAGCCGTTGCCGGAGTGATGAGTTTTAAAGCTACCTCCGTTCTCGCCAATCAAGAAGTTACACCCAACAACAGACAGCCTGATAAAATCATTTTCTCTACTATCACTATTTTCCTATTTACGATGATTTTTGTTGGTCAACTCTCTGGGTCGCTGGTAGCCCCGTTTCTCGAAGTGTATTTACTAGAGCACCTAAAAATAACAAGCATAGTCGAACTCTCTATGGCCTACATTCCTGGAGGGATTATTTCGATGTTACTTGCACCGAAGCTTGGCTACTATGCCGACAAAATAAATGCCGCGATATACCTCACTGTTGCAGGTTTGACTGGAGCCTTTACGACATGGCTAATGTTGCAATCGACATCGCTATGGCACATCAGCGTATTATTCATCATAGATGCAAGCATCATCATGTCATCAGGACTTGTATTGGCTAAATTAATCAGTGAAGTCGCGGGTGAGAGTAAAGGTAGCGCTTTTGGCCTGCAAGGTTTTATTAGTAACTTTGGGGCGATCTCCGGGCCTTTGGTTGGTGGTTTATTTTGGCAAATGCAAGGCAGTAAAGGGCCATTTATGTTTTCCATTTCAACAGAAGTTATTTTGGCACTGTGTTGCTTTACCATTCTATTCCCTGCGTTAAAAAGAAGTAGAAAGTTTTCTAGAACAATCGAGTCTGACGTATAAACAGCATAGGCCTTTACCTATGCTGCTTTTATTCTTCCAAAGAAAACTTCGCCGTTATTGTCTGTGCTTACTTCCCCAACCTCTTAGCAACATTGTTCCAAGCAATGCCAACAGCCCCCAAAGACCAAACGAACCACCGCTTCCACCATCTGATGATGATGTTGATGAAGGAGTCTGTGGTTTTGTTGCCGTAGTTGATTCAGGTTCAGGTTTAGATTCAGGTGCAGCTGCCACTTTCAGACTCACAGGATAATGCCGTACACCTTTATCCGGAGTGGTAATAGTCAGCGAAAAGCCAAGTTCTTCCTCGTTGGCAGACGATGGAAGCTCAACGCTTAAGACTCTTACACTAGGGTTGGCGATAGCCACTTTCGTACCTTTAACCTGTTCCCAGTTAAATTGGTAATCGATACCGTCTGCCAGCTCTACCACACTTTCAGCATCTAGTATCAAATTCGAGCCAGCAGCCTTCGGCTCAATCTTGGCTGGTCTTGGAGCAGGACCGAGATCGCTTACAGCCACACGAATAATCTTACGACTGACTCGGCTTCCTTGGCTAACTGCAAGTTCAAGCTCTATATCCGTCAATGAGCCCACTTCTGGTAACATAATTTTAATCTGCTCACCCTGTAACGGAAGATCAGACAACACTGGGCCACTCACTTGCTTCCACTTGAAGATGAGATCTTCAGATCCTGCCCCTCTTGATGTAGAGGCATCCAACACCAACTCGCTGAGCTCATTGAGCTTGTATGTACCAGCTATATCATTTTTTTTAATGTAATAACCGGATTTGGAATAACATACTTGGCAACATCGATTCGCCACTGTTTCTTGGTATGGGTTTCACCATCGAACGTATCAAGTTCAAACACCAAAACACTCTCAGATGCACTTACAGGCACAGAAAATTGCAGGCTTGAACCATTCGCTTTCAACACAACACGCTCGCCAGAAACCTGCTGCCAGGTGAACTGAAGCGCAGCAGGCCAATGATCAGGATCTTGCGCGTTGGCTATCAGGGTAATGTTATCGCCGATATTCGCCTTTGTCGGACCTGCAATAGCAACAGTTGGTGCTTGGTTGACATAAGCCCCCCAAGAGACACTATGTGTTTCAACTGCTGAAGCCTCACTATCATCTGCTGTCACCTGAACTTGTACCGAGCCCGCCCCCTGATTCTTGGGAATGTTCAACCGAATTTTCTCGTTACTGAGCTGTTCGAAAGGAACCTTCACCCCATTAACCTTCCAGCTGAGTTTAACCTTTTCAGGCGTCTCGTCAGTCCAGTTTGCACTAACCTCTACCGATTGACCGGCTTGGGTATTTGTCGGACCGGTCAGGCTTAATACCGGCGCTTTATTTGCCGGTTTTAGGTTAATCACCCGACTCACAGTCGCTGTCGCCTCACCATCACTGACTTCTGCAGTAACAGTCAACGCACTTACTGTGACCGATGCAGGTACAGTCCATGATAATTGCTTACCCACTGGCAAAGTCGGCGAAGCAATTCCAGAAATCTTCCAGCTCACAGTCAACTTATCCGCTGCTGTTTCCTTGTCGCTCACCAGAGCGGAAACCTCCAGCAGTTTGCCAGCCTGAACTTCAACCGGAGCATTCAAGGAAATAGTCGGTGCAACATTGACATGTTTAAGTGCGATAGACATCGACTTGCTAACAGCAGCTTCAACTGGCTGACGACTGTCCCGGACTTTCAACGACAGCACGATTGCGCGGTCTTTGTCCGATGCCGGTGCCTGCCATTGGACTGAGTTGCCTTGACCAGCCCACTGCTCATCAATATACCACTCGGTCACAAGGAAACCTGCGCTGTCCGGATCCGATAATTTATCGACAGCAAAAGTAACACTTTGCCCTTCATTAACTTCAGCAGGAGCATTAATTTCAAATGTTGCTGGCTGATTGACAGCATCGACATCTACCGCATGACGCACAGTGCGCTGCTCACCATTCAGGGTATACACCGCTTCAATGTCATAGCTTCTAGCTTGCGCAAGATCCGGTACCGCAAAACTGAACGTCTCGCTATCAGATGCGCTATCCTCACCGACAACCTGCCATTGCACAATAATAGGCGAACCATTCAGCATCGCCTTGAACGTCAGCGTCGACTTTTCAGACGCCGATGCCGGGCCATCAATAGTAAAGGCAGGAACACATTCAAGTGTGACCAACTCTGCACTGGTATAATCCGACTTGGCTGTCAATTGCCATTTACCATTTGTTAACTCTGTATTGCTATCTGCGCTTAACCACAAACTTCCGCCGGTACGAGCCATTGAAATCAAATCGATGGTCGTGCCGCTGTTGGTCAGTTTCGGGATCAGATTGGATTGACTATCGCCGGTCAAGCGTAAAATATGACGAATATTATCGCTCTTCCAAGCCAGCGGTTTGCTGAGAGTTAGTGACCAGACATTATTCTCTTTTTCAAAAGACTGTATACCAGATTGCTGACCACCAACTAATGTGAAGGGATAAGCCTTATCTTGTACCAGCTTATTGTCTTGCCAATGACGAACCGTAAGCGGTTGAGAGCTTACTTCACCACAGGTTAGTTGCGGTGATGGCAGTGTCAGGGCGCGCTTTTCGCTTGCGGCCAATTCAATATTTTGTTCGACCTGATTCGGCAAAGCCACCGTGACACGTTCTGCCTTATTGGCACTATCATGGTTAACCAGCGTAACCGATGTTTCCGCAGGCATTATAGTGGCGATAGTGACCCGTGATTCCGGCTCAACCTGACGTGGCAATAAATTGGAGTTAGTAAGGCGCAAACGATAAATAGCTTCAGCTTGTAAGCTCGGATCAAGCCGACGTGCATTTACTAACAGTGCCTGCGAAAGTTCTCGGTACGATGCATCGACAGAAAGACCGGCAAAGGTTTCCAGCACAATGTGATCAGCCAGTTTTCTACCTTTTTCCTCGCCGTGTAATTTAATCAAATCTTCCATGGCAGCCAATAAAGGCTGGGCTAGCATAGATTCAAAGAAGACCTTCCCTTCCGGCCCCGTTATACCACCATGGGAAGAGGAAATTTTCGCCTCCATACCGTCGAAATAATCATAGATCTGCGTGCGAAGCTGTCGATCAGCACTCGTTTTGCCGCATGCCCCACTTCTAAAGTCACTAAGACTGCCATTCCATTTAGGATCCTGGCGCAAGAACCCAGCGGCCCAGTAGTCGGCAAACCCTTCATTCATGGCCGTGTTAACCGGATTGGAACGCGACAAACCCAGTAATCGAACAAAAATAGAATGCCCCTGCTCATGTAGCGTAGCGCCGGGATCGTAGAGCGAGGCGCTACAGTTATTATCGACAATCTGAATAATATCGAATGCCGGTTTGTAAATACTGCTTCCGCCACTCGCGGTACTCGATAACACCAAGCTCGGTTTGCTCGGCAGCACGTGCGCATAACCTAACGTATTGGCAGCGTAGCCAATCCCTTTGTCCGCATAAGCGACATTAGTAAGAATACTCGTCAGTTTTCGCTTTTTATCTACATCGCTTTCAGCTTTATTCCATAATTCATCAAAAGAACTAGCGCCAAAGTCCCATGAAAAATCCAGACTATCGAGAAAAACCAGATTTGCCGTCCGCAGTTTGTCATCCGTATTAATTGATAAAATCTGTGATATGGGCGGCCATACTTCCCAGAAGTTCGCCACATAATTAGCACCAAGCGTTCGTTGAGGGTGCTGACCGTAACCTTGCCACTTCCAAGGGGACAATACCGGAATACTTTGTTTGTCACTGCGTTTTGCATACGGGAAACGAGGTAAAGCAGACGGACTAGAACGCTGGCTATTCCACCAGAGTTCTAACAATCCATCAGGGTTACGAGAAGGCAAATTTAGCTGATAACCAAGTACCAACGCCTTGTCTGAAGAAATACGGTATAACGGAGAACCTGTTATTTCATCAGCAACATAGCTTGCAGGCAACTGGGTGTGATCCGCTTTATTGAGCAACCGGAGCTATTGGCTTGAGATTGGATAGAGCGCGTTAATGGCTCATCAGGGTTAGCCACAATAGTTTTAAGCGAAGTAATAGCTTCATCAATGCTCTTTATTTTGCTGTTATTGCCAGCATCTTCTTTAGGCTTAAAATCCACGACTCGATACTGATACCGAAATAGCTGACAGTTGTTATCGATTGATAAGATCAGCTCCTGCTTTTCCACCGGAATGTTATTGTGATGCAAATTAAAAACTAAATGGTGACTCTCTACCCCATCGACCTGAGCAACAAATTGGAAGTCACCCGGTTGCCAAATACTACCAACGCGGGCCAATACATCCGGCAACAGGCTGCGCCCTTCATCTTCACCAATTGAAGAGCCAATGTTGCAGCTTATATCCTTGGGAAATGCCATTGCGTCTGTTTCTTGCACTGGCATTGCATGCACCGAACCAGCAAGAAGAAGTAGAACTGACATATTCAGTTTCAGCATTTAAATACACCTTACACATACTTTTAGATATCCCGCCTTCGTAAGGGCGGCGATTTTTTTTATATCGGCATCATTTTGAACACCGTTCATTCCACAGGAGTATAAGTAATAATTCGCTCGTTTTGAAGAGTGTTTTTTTTAAAATTCATGGGATTAGACGTAAGAATTACGGGGGAAACGATATTATTGAAAACTAATTTCACGAGTATGCTTTGCTTACAAGTTCACCTCCATGAACCATAAGCTAAGCCTTTGAAATGAAAAAGCGAAGGTTGATTGCAATCACCTTCGCCTTCAGCAGCCTGACTTTTTTTTCAAGATCGTTATTTCAAGGTAGCAGTTTCAAAATAGCCACTTTAAAATAGTTTTATAAATAGTCCTATCAAGACTCATCTTGCTGCTCGGAATAGCTCTTCAAATGCTGTTCTCTGAATTTATGCCCGATCACTGAATAAACGGTAATATTCTCTTCTGCCAGTTTTAATGCTTTAACACTTTCACCAGCACAGATAGCTTCCACCAAAGGCACATGGCTCAAAGCACTTTCCTCAGGATCATAGCTGGCGTGATCGATATTAAAATAAATCAGCATTTGGTTAGCGACATTACGATAGATCTGATGCAAGCGCATATTGCCACTTAACTCGATAATTAACGTATGCAACTCCAGTTCAAGCTTACTGATTTGTAGACAAGTCACACCTTCACTGCGGCCAACTTGCAGATAATAATCCATCAAATCTCGTAACCGGATTTTACCCTCTTCGCTAATATGCTCGGCGGCTAACCAAGCTGAACGCGTTTCCAGAGCGACACGCAAATGGTAGAGCTCCCACAGGTCATTTTCAGTAATATTAATTACCTGCCAGCCGACATAGGGCTTCTGGATCACCAAGCCTTCATGAGCCAAAGTATTGAGCGCCATCCGCACCGTACTGCGTGATAGTTCCAAATCTTTCGCCAGCGAACTCTCCACCAGCTTTTCGCCCATTCCGTATTTTCCACTGAGGATCAATTCACGCAAATAGCCTGCGGCTTGTTCCTCTAAGCTCTGTTTTACGATTTTCATTATCTTTCCATACATCTACAGATAGCGGAATACCGCAGTTGTCTTAATTCTACCGGATTAGTCAACAATTCGCATAATCAATAAAACGTGACGATTGTCTGACAATCATACAAAAAAAATGAATAAATAAAACAAAAGGTGATTTGCGTCGCATTTATTTCGAAATTTCTCATTAATATTGCCAACTGTCGATTGTCCGACAATCAACAATCTATGAGGATTTATGGACGCACCTTTAAATAAGGCAATATTGCTTTCCCCAGCAGACAACGTGGCGACCTTGCTAGCTGATGTCGAAAAAGGGCAGCAAATTGAAATTATTGATGATGCCAACCGGGCTCAAGGCACCGTCATCTGCAAACAAGCCATCACATTCGGCAATAAAGTTGCGATAGACGTCATTTCGGCGCAAGAAGCGATTCACAAAGCTGGCTATGCCATTGGCGTCGCCATCAAAGCAATTCCAGTCGGTGAGCTGGTACACGTACAAAACGTACGCAGTACTCGGGTTGATATCCCTGAGCCCATCATCAAGCAAATCATTGAACAGATGCAGATCGAGGAGTAGCGAATGCAGTTTTTCTCAGGCTTTCGTCGCCCGACGGCCGTGCGGGGATCCGGAATCATGTTCTCATCCTGGCAATTGATGAATGTGCAGAAGCATTGCCCGTGCAATTAGCCAGAAAGTACCTGGCACCGTTGTCGTTACCAACTACAACACTTGTATGTACGGCGGAAACGAAGAGCTTGTCGGCACTATGGTTGGCGCTGCTCTGAACCCTAATGTTGCCGGTGCTTTATTGCTGAACATGGGATGCGGAAGTATCGACCCGGCAATTTTAGCCGAGCCTATCCGCAACGCCGGTAAACCGGTACAGACACTGTCGATCATCAAGTCACGCGGAACACGCAGTACCATCAAAATGGGTACCGAGCTGGCAAAAGAACTAACAGCATATGCAAACCAAATCCAGCCCGAACCAATCCCGCTTAGCGAACTTGTCGTGGGCATAAAATGTGGTGGATCCGATACCAGCTCCGGTATCGCCTCAAACCCTTCGGTAGGACGTGTTGCTGATTTGCTGGTAGATACCGGCGCCACCTGCATTGCCGGTGAACTTATCGAGCTTGTGGGTTGCGAAGATATTCTGCGCAAACGCGCTGTCACCCCAGACGTCGCGGATAAAATTGACCGCCTCATCAACGAAGAGGAAAAACGCTGGCATATCGAAGGCACCAACGTCGAGACAATGAGTATCGGCAACAGTGTCGGCGGCCTTACCACACTGGAAGAGAAAGCGCTTGGTGCGTTGCATAAAACCGGCACCCGCCCGATCCAGGACGTACTCAGGATCAACGCAAAAATGACCGAACGCCCAAATGAACCGGGCATGTACCTGTCCGAAACGACGCACCTTTGCGGCGGCTCAGGTATGCACTTCGCCTCGCTTGGCGCTCAGGTGATCCTGTGGACCACTGGCGGTGCCGGGTTCAACAACCCTATCGTGCCGGTGATCAGAGTCAGCGGCAATGCAGCACAGATCACCGAAGACATTGATGTCGATGTCAGCGGGATCATGAATGGCACCGACAGCATCCATTCCAGTGCCGAACGGATCCTCAGCACACTGGAAAAGGTTGTTCAAGGTGAAGCAACCGCCATCGAAGATATCGGTTTCGCCTATTGCACGCTGTACCAAAAAGATCAGCGTTTAGAAAAACTCATTTGTATCGAACCACAATAATTAAGGACTGGGCAGTGCGCATTACAGATATAGAAGTTATTTGCTTAAGAGTACCTGAGCCTGATCAGCTGTGAATGGGGCGAAGATGCAGTGATAGTCAAAGTCCATACCGACGTGGGTGTTACTGGGATTGGAGAAGCAGACAGCTCCCCTGCCGTCGTCAAGGCCTGCATCGAGACACCTCACTCCAACCTGTATTGCTACGGGTTGCGTGAATTGCTGATTGGCGAGAACCCGTTAGAGATCGAACGGCTGTGGAACAAGATGTACTGGGCATCCAACTACATGGGACGCCGCGGTGCCGGGATCCATGCCATCAGTGCTATCGATATTGCCCTGTGGGATATTGCAGGCCAGTTTTATGGCGTGCCGGTTCATACACTGCTGGGCGGAAAATACCGCGATCAGATCCGTGCCTACGGCACCTTTATTCCAGATAGTCAGCCGGAGAAGAACCGCGATATTGCCAAGAATCTTGTTCGACAGGGTTTTACCAGTATCAAATTCGGTGGCGGTGTATTCGGCGACGATCCTGATACTGACTACCAAATTGTCCGCCACGTACGCGAGGCCGTTGGCGACGAGATAGAAGTTCAGATCGATCTGGCCTCCAAGTGGCGTACCACCGGCCATGCCGCCCAAATGTGCAAACGCCTGGAGCCATTTAACCTGAACTGGGTCGAAGAGCCCGTACTGGCAGATGACATGATCGGCTACTCCAAGCTGTCACGCCAGATCCAACCTAACCTAGCAGGTGGTGAATCACTCACGACCCGCTATGAATTTAAGTCCTTCCTAGAACAATCCGAAGTCGACATCGTCCAGCCTGATATCACCCGCTGCGGTGGTATTACTGAGATGAAGAAGATTTACGATCTTGCCCAGTTACACGGTACCCAGCTCATCCCCCATGGCTTCAGTACCGGCATCTTGCTCGCGGCATCAGTCCACTTCCTGGCCGCCTGCGAGCACGGAACGCTTATGGAATATTCCCAAAGCTGCAGTCCTTTATTTACTGATCTTGTCAGCAACAGACTGCCTTTTCGCAAGGCTATGTGCCTGTGCCAGATACACCAGGGCTCGGTATCGAGCTCAGTGACGACGTGATCAATAAATATCGAATATAAGAAAACGTGTAGAAGGATTTTTAATTATGAACAGTGAACATAAAATAGACAAACCGTTAATGGCAATAAGCCTGTCGGTTATCCTCTTTGTTGTTGTTGGCCTGACACTTTTCCCTGAGCAGGGAAATGCCATTGCCAGCCAACTATTTAGCACCCTGACGAACCAGTTTGGTGAGGTTTTCCTTTTCTTTGGCTTCTTTAGTGTTATTTTCCTCGCCAAAATTGCTTTAGGAAAATACGGAGAAATCAAACTCGGTGACGACAAGCCAGAATACTCCCAGTTTACCTATCTGGCGATGATGGTTTGTGCCGGACTGGGCTCGGCAACCGTATATTGGGCATTTGTCGAATGGGGTTACTACTACATGACACCACCATTTGACGTAGAACCTTATTCACCAATGGCCGCAGAATGGGCGACAAGCTACAACATGTTCCACTGGGGGATTTCAGCTTGGTCATTGTACTGTATTGCCTCACTACCGGTAGCCTACTCTTTCCACGTGAAGAAAAACCCGCAACTTAAGCTCAGTGCGGTTTGCGAAAGCATCATGGGACGCTTCTACAATCCGGTAATCGGCAAAATCATTGATACTATTTTCATCTTCAGCTGTGTGGGTGCAATGGGTATCACGCTAGGCTTGAGCGTGCCGATGGTTACAGAAGGCATTGCCTATTTGCTTGGTGTTGAAAACAGCTTTGCCATGAATGTCGGCCTAATGCTATTCATCACGGCACTATTCTCTGTCAGCTCTTATGTCGGCATTGAAAAAGGCATGGCAAGACTCAGCGATATGAACACCAAACTTGCAGTGATTTTTGTCCTGCTTATTCTCATCGTGGGTCCAACCTCTTTCATCATCAACCAGATGACCAATGGTTACGGCCTGATGCTACAGAACTTCATCCGCATGAGCCTATGGACAGATCCAGTTGAAGGCGGCTCGTTCCCGACCTCATGGACTGTATTCTACTGGGCATACTGGATGACCTATGTACCGTTCATGGCACTGTTTGTCACCAAGGTATCTAAAGGCCGCAAACTCAAAGAAGTGATCGGCAGCATGGTCATCGGCGGCAGTGCGGGTTGTTTCATCTTCTTCGGTGTTCTGGGCAGCTTCAGCATGAACGTACACCTGACTGAAGTTATTGATGTTACCCGTTCTATCACCGAAAACGGCGGCTCAGCCACTGTCATAGCGGTGTTAAACACCCTGCCAGCGAGCGCGTTGTTTATTATTATCTTCGCTGTTATGTCGACTTTATTCCTGGCAACCACGCTGGACTCGGCATCCTTCACATTGGCAGCAACCGCAGCCAACCAACTGGATGAAAATGCCAACCCTCCGACAGCACTTCGCTTGTTCTGGTGTTTAATCTTAGCAGCGGTGCCACTGACGATGATGTTCATCGATGCGCCACTGAATACCGTACAAACATTGGCAATTGTGACCTCATTACCATTGATGGTCGTCATTTTCATCATGCTCTACGGATTCAACAAATGGCTTAAAGAAGACTTTGGCGGTGAAACAGAAATCACAGCTAATCAAGCTGAAATCAAGACAACTACCGAAGCGAAGACAGAATCAGCCAATGGTACAACAGCAAGCGCCGATGATATCGAAACAGCTGCTTATCTGTCACCGTCAACTAACGAGAGTTAGAAAGCAAACGTAACACTATTGCTACTATCAAAAATCCTCTGCCACTGGTAGAGGACTTTTTGTACAAAGACATCCTATCCATTCACAGTATTTACACCATACATTCACACCAGACAAACCCATACAAATACGCACACAAATTTGCTTGTATGTATATTAGAATTGCTGGTCATTCATGGACTATGGGTTTTACATGTTACACCGAACATTCTATATTCTACTCTTTATTTCAAGCAGTGCTTTTTCCGCACAATGTAATTTGGACAGCATCAACACTGTTGATATCAAAGCCGAAAAACATTCAGTTATCCGCAATAAAGAGAACGAAGTACAAAGTATTATAGAAAGTCCTCCCCAACGCTGTGCCAGTGTACAATTCACAATATCAGGGAGTGGAAGCCGTCTTATATCTACCATCCGTGAATCGTTCACCGCCGTATTATTCGACGGCGAAGAAATTACTGCACAAAGCCTCAAAATGAAAGAGAATCAAAGTGACAGAATCTCTTTTGGGAAGCGCTACAAGCATGAGGGGTTTGTCTGCTTTGGCAAACAACAAGTACCAATATCTGAGATTCAATGCGAACTATAGGAAAATAAAAAAAACCAAACAGGTGCCGGATCCACCTCAAAATACAGCTTTCCAATCGAGACCGACGAGCTCAGTTCAAGAAAAATAACACAAAGAATGGTATACACTGGTGTTAGAGACATCAGCAGGGAGTAGTACCGATCATGGCCTATAGTGTGATCAAGCAAATTCCTAATATCTTGACGACATTACGCCTTCTTTTGGCGGTGCCTATTTGCCTGCTGATCCTTGATAGAAACTACCCCACCGTTCTTTGGATAGCCTTCATTGCAGGGCTCAGTGATGCCGCCGATGGATGGCTCGCCCGCAAGCTGAATGCCTTGACTCGTTTCGGGGCAATTGCCGATCCTCTTTCGGACAAAGCACTACTTATAAGTGCTTATGTTGCTTTTGCCATCGTAGGATTAGTCCCAGTCTGGGTCGCCGCAATCATCATCGTAAGAGATGTGATTATCATCATCGGAGCCACAGCCTACCACTGGTGGTTCGGCCGCTATGAAATAGCACCGAGTTTTTGGGGCAAGGCCAATACCTTCATACAAATTACCTATGCCCTGATGCTGTTAACTCATCAAGTATACCCAATATTTCCTTCACTCAGTTTCCATATCGGTCTGTGGTTACTACTCTCATTAGTGGTAATCAGTGGCGGTCACTATATCTACACTTGGGGAAGAAAAGCCAGAATCAACTCGACAATTAACTAAAGGGAATACATGCCACGAGCCTATGCCTGCTGCATTGTATTAATATAGGCAATTTATCATGACCATATTGATTATACTGTTCGGGACTCTGATTCTTTTCATCGGGATCATTATTACCATTCAACCAAAAGTGATAGTCGGCTTTGTGAGAAAGCGCCTCGGTAACCTACGACTTCATATCTTTGCAGTTGTAATCAGGCTTGTTATTGGTTTCTTGCTGATAACTCAATCCGACGTATCAAGATTTCCGTTTATCATTGAGATCATTGGCTGGCTGTCTCTTATCGCCGCTTTCACTCTAGCCGCTATAGGGCGTCGAAGTTTCCATCGGTTAATGACATGGGCTGTATCAATAGCCAAACATTACGGTCGTATTGGCGGCATTCTCGCTGGAGCATTTGGTGCTTTCCTTATATACGCTTTTATATAGCCAACCAGTTAATATTTCTTACCTGAAAGCTGAGAAACAAAATACTCAACAACAGCTTTAATGGCCAAATTGCTGGTCCCCTTTTGATGGTAGAGTAAATGCAGATAGAAATTACTTAGTGCATACTCAGCTAACAACTCAATCAGCTTTCCGCTTGAAATGCTCTCCTCAACAAGAAAACTAGGCAGCTGTGCCAACCCAAGCCCGTCTTCACATAACTGCTTAATACTCGTACCCGAATTGGTAAAAATAGAACCATCGACTGCTACCGATACTTGTTCGTTCTGAGGATTTTTAAATCGCCAACGCCTTGGGCTATCCAATGCCCCCTCAACTAAACAATGATACTTAGTCAGCGCCTTAGGAGAAGACGGTGCTCCGTATTGCGACACATAATCAGGCTTGCAACAACAGCCAGTGACGCATCAGATAATCGTCGAGAAATAAAATTGGAATCAAGCATTTGCGAGGCCCTGAGCGCAACATCAAACCCTTCATCGATCATATTCTCAAAATCATCGCTAAGCACCAGATGCAATTTAATCAAGGGATATTGGCGATGGAACTCAGGGATATGGGGCACCAGCAACTGCTGGCCGAGATAAACAGGAGCCGTTATTTTAACGATCCCCTGGATCGCTTCTTCATCGGTGTGAACTTCTAGTTCATCCACACGATCCAATATCTCACGAAATTGTTCAAGCTGCTTATGGCCATCTTGCGTTAAACGCATATTCCGTGTTGACCGATACACCAGCTTACAGCCCAGCCAAGCTTCCAACTCAGTCAGGTTCTTGCTGACTACCGAATTCACGACACCTAGCTTTCGTGCTGCCGCTGACATTGACCCCTGATCGGCTATCTCAACAAAGATTGCCATTGCTTTGAGCTTATTCATAATTTTGCATTTTAGAAAAAAAATCATTTCGCATTTAATCGCATTCTGGAAAACAAGTAAACCACCTACACTCCTCATATCGAAAACAGCGAACAAAGGAAAAATCATGAAAATTGCAGTATTCGGAGCATCCGGAAAAATTGGTAGCAAAGTCGTTGAGCAGCTAACGCTAAACCATGAAGTTATAAGAATTGGCTCTAGATCCGGTGACTTTGTTACTGACTATTCCGATGCCCAAGCCGTCCATGCTGTATTTGAACAACTTGGCGAACTTGATGCCGTCATCGCCGTTGTTGGCGGTGATAGCATGTTCAAGCCATACCACGAGCTATCAGACGAGGATTTCCGCTATGGGGCAGAACGCAAACTAGTTGCCCAGTTCCGAATCACCCGTATTGCCGAAAAGTATCTTAAGCCAAACGGCTCTATCACCCTGACAAGTGGTTTCCTTAGCCATTATCCCAATGGCTACAGTATTGCCACAGGCCCATTCAATGCCGCAATTGATGCTTTTGTCCAACACACTGCCCCCTTGCTCAAGCGCGGCCTACGCTTAAACGTGGTCAGCCCTGCTCCGGTTGTTGAGCCAGAACGTGTCGGCAGAGGTTTGGTCAGTGCCGAGCAGGTTGCCAATGACTATGTTGAGGCAATAGAAGGCAACTCAACAGGAAAAATCTTTCGCGCCTGGGGGGGACTACCAGTATCCGGTCAATAACCGCCACTTCTTTCATCATCAGCAGGATTTGCAAATGAAGTATTCAATTTCAATCCGAGCCATTCATTGGCTAAGTGCCGTATTGATAATCGGCCTCCTAACATTGGGTATTTACATGACACCCTTTGATATGGACAACATCGAACGTTCCGAATCATTGTATTTTTGGCATAAGTCATTCGGAATTCTGGCATTCCTTTTTGTGATCATTCGGATTATAAACAAACGCCGCCATACACTACCAGGCTTACCTGAAGGCATGCCTCAACATGAAAAACTAGCCGCAAAATTTGCCCATGCGGCCCTGTACGTGTTGATGATACTTGTTCCTATTCTGGGCTACTTGCAGTCCAGTGCCTATGAGTTCAGCAGTGGTGTGCATTTCTTCGGTCTCGATCTTCCGGAACTTATTCCAGACAATCAAAGTGTATTTGAAATCACTAACGCCCTCCATAAGTGGGCATCCTATGCCCTTATTGCAGTACTTGCTGCCCATATAGCCGGTGCTATCAAGCACAGGTTATTTGACAAAGAAAATGACGTACTCAACCGAATTCTATAAACAAAAGCTTAATCATAACCGCAGATGGAGAACACCATGAACACACTCATCAAGCACCTATTGATTACCTCAGTTGCCTTTGGCCTAACATTGAATACAGTCTCGGCATCTGAAAATGTTGCAGAGCTCAAGGCAAAAATAGCTGAGTTACAGGCACAAGTTGATGCCCACAAAGCTGAACGAGCGCAAACCGCCAAGCATCTCGAAACCTTTGACGAGCTAGACTTAGTGGCGTTTAACCACCGAGATATGAAGCGTATCGGGGAAATACATGCCGACAATGTCATTGTTCACAACCCTGACGGAACGCAAACCTCACCATTTCCGCCACACTCTGAAGAGTTGCAGTTACTGTTCGATGTATTCGAGTTCAAAATCACCGATCACATTGTCGGATTTGGACATGGCGAGTGGACAGCAGGAATCAGTATCTCTGAAGGTCGCTGGGTTAAACCCCTCCCCCTACCAGACGGTACAATCAAGCAGCCAACCGGACAAAAGGTACGTATAAAGATAGCCACTATCGCACGATGGGAAAATGGACGTATCGCAGAAGAGTACCTGTTCTGGGATAACGCCGACTGGAACAAGCAGATTGGCTTGGAGTAATAACCACTGATAGCACTATGGCCGAGTAGAAATACCGGCCTTTGCTGCATTAATCGTTAAAGAATATTGAGATTAAGCCTGTAACCTTTCAAATTCGTTCTTTACTGATTTTAATGACAAGAAGATATTAGAAATCTAGATCAATGAAAACAACCTGAGGCATTAAATAAATCGTATTCTAATAAGGAATTAATATGAAGACTAATGGATTATCCACCTGCTTTTGTACAACGGAAATAGATGCATGCCGTGATTACTACAAGACATATTTTGCGGCGAAAGCCATATTCGATTGTAGTTGGTATGTCATCTTGAAAATTAATCAAGGCGGCCCCGAGCTTTGCTTTATACAACCTCAAGAAAACATGCCCGTTTTTGACGGTAAAGGCGTAATGTTAAACTTCATCGTTGATGACGTAGATGCTGAATACTCTCGCCTCACTAGTGCTGGATTAGAAGTAGCCATGCCACTTGAAGACCACCCATGGGGAGATCGCGGCTTCTCCGTCTTAGATCCTATCGGTAACTCTGTCTATATATACTCACCCCGAGAGCCAAGCAGTGAATTTAAACGGTTCTTCAACGATTAACTAGATCATAAGTTGATATGCTACACCAATTGTTTTAGCAATAGTCGAGATAAAATGACAGCGGATAGGTGAAAATATTGGGATTTGACCCGAAGGCTTACAATACCTTTCTTTACTCCCGCTGTTCACGTGCTGATATTAGAGTCATCAGTTGAAACTAATCTTTAACTGATATCTAAATTACGTATTAAAAGGTTTTATTCAGACATGAGCAATACTCAAGATACTGCTACGACTAAGATTTACTCACCGAATCAAGTTGCATTCGGGGCGCTTGGTGGACCTGTTGGGTTAATTTATTTTCTCTGGGCTAATTTTTCCATACTAAAAAAAAGAAAACCTAACCAAGGCAACAATAATTCTTGGGCTTGTATTTATCATCACACTCATTTTTGCAGCTCCTTATGTACCCAAAGAGGTCCCAGCGCTTGCATTTTCAGCCATGTATGTGATAACTGCATATATTCTTTCTCGAAAATTCCACCTAAATAAATCAGAGATTACTAGCTCGGAAGAATATACTTTTCATTCTAGCTTTCGCGTTTTTTTTTATCACAATTCCATGTTTCTGGGGATCTTATGTTGTGGTCGCAGCGCCTCTCCATTGGTTGTATTCAATTGGATTTTTCGGAAGCGTCTAGCTTCATATGCCTAAACCCTAAATTGGCTTTCACCAAGTTTGAATAGCAGGGAGTTAACACTCCCCTTCTTACTTACATATGACTGTACATGAAAACAGTATTCCGTTGAGTTTATACTAAATATCGAGTAATGTTTGTTCTATCAATTGTTACCCCCAAGAGATGTTTAAAGCCTATGCGTGAGTCATTAAGAAAGAAAGTTATCACCGTTTGCGAGAAGAAAATTGCTCAGAAAGGCGAAGGGGTTGGTGTCTCATTTTATGCATTTTTCGCCAACAAGAATGATGACCCTGAACTATTGATGGAAGCGGCCACTTGGTGGATTAAGACTCACGAACTGGACCACTTTGAAAAAGCCAAGAAGATAATCAACATGGTCGAAGCAGAAAAGTAACCATGGTATCCGGGGAAAGATAATGAGTTATTCAGGCAGCTGTCAGTGCGGAGCGGTCAAATTTCAGATCAACTCTGAATTAACGGATATTGTGTACTGCCATTGTTCTATGTGCCGTAAAATGTCTGGTAGCGCTTTTCTCGCATTTGGTAGTGTCGAGCATGAAAAGCTTCAACTGCAAGGGCTTTCATCAATCTCGACATATTCAGCAAACACTGGCGCAACACGTTCTTTCTGCAGTAAGTGTGGCTCTACACTCTTTTGGCAACAAAATGGAATCTATGGACTGAAATATAAGTGCATAGCCATAGGCTCACTAGACACGAATTTTACGCCAAATGAATGGCAGCACTATTACACATCATGCAAAGCTACTTGGTTTTCTATCAATGATGGAAAACGCCAGTACCGAGAAACAAGTTAGCAACAGAAAAGGAATCAAGTTTCTCCCTCCTGAGAGGTTAGACACTGTCTACCCTACTTGTTTGTGATGTCACGAATATATACATAACCCGTTAATGGTTCGTCATTCACTAGGGTTATTTTCACCGTACAATTATTCTTGGGGTTCCACAGCAATGCCTTCTTTCCTATATTTAATTTAGGCTGCGAAGCGTGAGTATCAACTTCTAGTTCAACCTGCCCGACACTAAGGCGCGGTAGGAATACTACTCTCAGCCAACTCGATACTGGCCTGGCAAATTGAACAACAAAACTTACCTCCTTGCAGTAACAATACGGGCTCGATAATAATAGTTGCCGCTGAATTTTCCATCTGCTGGTAGTTCGGACACGGAATAGCAATTGACATGAGTGTTGCCCATTTAGGTTTCAAAGTAGAGATAAAAAAAAGCCTCATACAGTTGACCGGCATGCACCTTAACGTCGTTGGTGGCTTTATTGCTTTTTTTTCGTACATTTCCTTATTGCTGCTTGAGCTTTCAGAAGACGACGATACATTTCCCGACACCTCGACAGAAAATGGACCGTATCCCGCCTTTGCCGAAAATGATCCCCCCGCTTCGAAGGATTCCTTCTGCTCCTGAGATTGCTCATTGGCAAAGTTGGATTTCACTTCCATATTAAAATTAATATTTACGTCATCTACGGCCAACGCATTCAACGGCAGAATGGTCAACAGCGGCAGAGTAA
>LLEN01000086.1_pt1 | contig 20224 bp, 27 predicted proteins | sample 595881 | NCBI WGS metagenome assembly LLEN01 (sample SAMN02919314, study PRJNA255460) | bioreactor metagenome | biome: chemostat; feature: culture 2012_10.3; material: sediment; isolation source: day86 10degC chemostat 2012 inoculated with Wadden Sea sediment taken from... | place: Germany: Bremen ...
AGCGTTTGATATGGAGTGGGAGCTGACGCCGTCAGGTTACCGACCTAAAGTGGTGATCATGGTGTCTAAATATGAGCACTGCCTGAACGATCTGTTATATCGCTTCCGAACCGGTAATCTTCCGGTCGATATTCAAGCTGTGATTTCCAATCACCCTGATCTGCAGTCACTGGCCCAGTGGCACGATATTCCTTATCACCACTTTCCGATCACCGCGGATACTAAGCTGCAGCAGGAAGCTCAGGTACAAGCCGTTTTAGATGAAACTGGCTGCGAGCTGCTGGTGCTTGCCCGCTATATGCAGGTGCTCTCCCATGAAATGTGCGTTCGCTGGGCGAGGAAGGCTATCAACATCCACCACTCGCTGTTGCCTGGCTTCAAAGGGGCTAAACCTTATCATCAGGCCTATAACAAGGGGGTCAAGTTGGTGGGGGCTACAGCCCATTATGTCAGCGACTATCTGGATGAAGGACCGATTATTACCCAGGGAATGGAAACCGTAAACCATACCTATTATCCCGCTGATTTGGCTAGAAAAGGGATGGATGTCGAATCCCTGACATTGGCCCGGGCCATTCAATATCATGTCGAGAAACGCATATTCCTATTCAACGACAAAACCGTAGTGTTCGAACGCTCGTGAGCTTAAGGTTAGCTTTCACCAACAGTTTTTCTGATGAGGGTTACGCAGGGGTTGTTGTAACTACCTGGTAAGACAGATCTACCCCAGTGATGGACTCAATGATTACTGGTAAACCACCTCAACATTGAAGAGACGATTCATAAAGGTGGATCTCTCCCGCACAAGGTTTTACGTTCATCATGATGAAGCCAGAAATCAAGCTCACCTAACCGGAGAACTAATGAATAGAAAAACACTGAAGACTGCTTCCCTTTGCTGTTTCTAGTACAATCAAAATAGGTAAATACAGTCGAATAATTGAATAAAATGCAACTATTAGAGAGACGAGAAGTGATGAAGCCTAATGTTTGGATCAAGGCTGGTATAGTGATCATATATGGTTCATCTATAGATGCGTCTCCTCATCGTCACCATGCGATTCAGCTAGCTTGGCCTAGAGGTGGCTATAGCTGCAAACTAGATAATAGTGAAATATCGACACCAGCAATTATTGATTCTAACATCGAGCATCAGCTACAAATTGATGAGGGTTGGATCTTGTTGGTCGAGCCCACTAGCGAATTTGGAGTGGCACTATCGAAGAAACTGGCGGGGCGGCCGTCAAAAGTATTTAAAGTTCCTTCACCTACTTTTGAATATACAGAACACATTGATGATTTGACTGTACTTCTTTCCCCTTTGTTTGACGGTTTAGGGCTTTCAAACCAATTTCCTCGCATCAATGAAAGTCAGATCACGGATCATCGCATTAAGGCGTTATTGCATGAACTTAACCAATGCTTAGATGGGAGGTGCCTTAAACCTAGTAATTGGCGGGCATCTGATGTTGCTCAAAAACTCGCTCTATCGGAAAGCCGTTTTCTTCATTTATTTAGCAAAGAACTTGGCATTCCTTGGCGACCATACCTGCTGTGGTGTCGAATGATTTGTGCTGTAAGAGCAATATTAAATGGAGATTCTGCGACAGATGCCGCTCACATGGCAGGGTTTTCTGATAGTGCGCATTTAAGCCGAACTTTTCGAAAGACATTTGGAATGACGATTCGTCAAGCAAACGCTATTTTTCTAAAAAGTTAGCCAGTTTATTCAAGTTTTGCCGCGGAGCATTGGTTACTCTTTTCACGTATTCGATGAAAGGAGTTTCCCATGAGCGAGCTATCAAAAGATTATCTACAAGAAACGTCAATGTTGGATTTCATGCATCCACATATCCAAAGTTTGGTTGAGAAAAAAAAGAATGGAAAAAAAACTGTCTCAATACGACGCTATTGGCGCAATTTACAATTATGTACGAGATGAGGTTCGTTTCGGCTATAACAAAGATGACCGTTTAGCCGCCAGTCAAGTGTTAAAAGATGGTTACGGGCAATGTAATACCAAGGGAACGTTATTAATGGCGCTACTTCGTGCTGTGGGTATTGCTACTCGTTTTCACGGTTTTACCATTTATAACGAGTTACAGCGTGGAGCAATCCCTGACTACCTTTTCAAGGTCGCACCAGATCGCATCATCCATAGTTGGGTGGAAGTTTATCAAGCTGGATGTTGGATAAACTTGGAAGGCTATATCTTAGATAACGATTACTTAAAGCAAGTTCAAAATCGATTTGCCGAACAAAGTGAATCGTTTTCAGGCTACGCAATTGCAACCAAGTGCTTGTCTAATCCTAATGTTGACTGGAAAGGGCAGGATACCTATATACAAAGTGAAGGGATTGCTGATGACTTTGGTGTATTCAATCACCCAGAAGATTTTTATTCAATAAATGGTAGTAATTTGTCTGGTATAAAAAAAAGTGATGTTTCAATATGTACTCCGCCACTTAATGAACTGGAATGTGAATAAGATTCGTACAAAAGGAATTTCAAATAAAAAAAAGATAATTTAAACAGACAATGACGTTTGCTTGAACTCTCACGATTTAGATCAAGTCCAGCATCAAAAGCAAGTGAGCCAGAAGCCTGCGTATAGGAATCCAAGGAAGCTAACTAAGGCATACAAGGACGGAAAAAAAAGCAGCCGCCCTTGATGCCAAGCGTTAATTTTGACTTCACCATACAAAAGATAATGTGAGTAGACCTATAACTCTCACTCACTTCTGTCTAACTCAGCACTGATGGGCAAGCCTGACTCAGAACTGTACCAAGCTTAGTCTTTCAGCACTCATATGCAGTGGTATTACTAACACTCTTTCATGGCTGAAACGACTGACGGATCATTGAGCAGATTAAACAACAGGCTTTTTGCTGATGATCTCTGGGAATCGGATAAGGCCTTCTTTGGATTCTCTCTGGATTGTGTCAGTATGTTTTTGACGAATTTGCTATTAGTGCCTGATAGTTCATACACAAACCTGAGAGTGTCTAGTAACTCATCCTGAGGCAAACTATAAACCGCCATCTCACAACCAAGGTTATCCATGGAAAGTAAGTTGTTAACTACCACTTCACGCTCAGCCTTGAACTTTTCTTTGGCTTCATAGGCATCAATCAAAATCTGCACTCTATCGGCAATAGCTACTGGTATTTCCATTGTTTTAGTTTTATGAGTCATTACTGATTCTCCTGTTCTAACTGGGATTCAATCACTGGGTCATTGAATAATGCCGATACTGAGGTGGATTTTCCTATATTATTGGCAATATAGCTATGGTTCATTCCTGAGAATTTGAGACTATGAATCATCTATTTTGAGGTCAATGTGGAGGTATCGAATCAGAGACGCTGTCGTGGGGTGAAAATTTTCAAGTCTAGAGCAAGTGATTTACTCAAGTTTTATGTGTCAGGTTGGAGTCAAAGTTTATCCCAGTCATCAGATTTTCTTACGATAATGTCGACAATTTCTGCAAGTTCTTCTCCTTTTGGCGTCAATCCGTAATACACCGTGACAGGAACCGTTTCTTCTTGTCTTCGCCAAACAAATCCTTCTCCTTTTAATAGTTTTAATCGTTCACTGAGTACTTTGCTAGAAACTAGAGCGAGTTGTTTCTGTATTTGCCCAAAACGCATTTCATGATGCTGACCAACTAACCAAACGATATGCGCGGTCCACTTTGTAGAGATTAACGTTAAGTATTTATCTGCACTACAATAGCCTTCGGGTTGTTTCCCTTGATTATTCATACTCTCCTCCTTTTCCGTCATCATATCGAAATTGCACTCAGTTGACACACCTGGTCGGTTGGTTACTCAAAGGTAACTAGTTACTTTTAGGTACCTAATTTCTTTTGGTAACTTAAGTAAATATTATCACTCTATCTTCACCGAACAGTCAAACTAAGGATATATTATGAAAGCAATATGGTTTGTTGCCTTAAGCACTCTATCTTTTTTTTCTCTTTCGCATCGATAGATTACAAAAAAAACCGCAAACACCTAACGAGTTACACCAGCTATTTGCAGAGTATTTTTCAAAGAAAGATATTACTGGACTGGGTACGCTATTTCATGACGATGCAGTATTGGTCTTAGATGCTGAAGGTAACCTTGCTATAGGTAAAGAGGCTATCAAGCAGGCTTTAAAAGGTTATATGCAAGGTGATGTTGAAATTATTACACACGGCGCTTCTATTCACATCAATGGTGACACCGCACTTATCCGTTCTGACTGGGAAATTACTAATGTACAAACAGGAATGGCACTTGAAGTGATGAAATATACCGATGGTGGGTGGCTTTATGTCATTGATAACCCGAATGGCTTCTAGATATTCGCAATGGTGCTTTCCCCGGGTACCTTAGAATTATAAGCAGGATGATGTGCAAGTAATGGCCATTTGATCTGGGATGGATACCTGTTGGATATATGTTAATCGGTGATATGAGCTACTAGTGTTTTTTTTCCATAACCAAATAATTTATGTATTGCTAAATTAGCAATATCATTGATACAGTTTTGTTGTTCAACGAGTTACCTATGTGCCTCGGTTCTTTACGATCGTCAAGTCCGTATCGTCGCTGGGTGGCTAATCCATTAACAGGAGATAATATGCTGTATTTTTCAGATTATGAACTCGATACCTTTTTGCTGGAAGATGCTTATCGGGGGGATTTAACGACCCGCAGCCTGGGGATCGGGCAACATAAGGGCAAAATGGTATTTAAGAGAAAACAAGCGGGTCGGGTAGCAGGGGTAGAAGTAGCACACGCTTTGCTGACCAAGCTTGGCCTTCAGCCCGTAATACATATAGAAGATGGTGTTGACGTCGATGCGGGTACAATCTTGCTTGAAGTCGAAGGGAAAGCTGAACAGCTGCACACTGGCTGGAAAGCAGCTCAAGTGGTGCTTGAATGGTGCTGTGGTGTCGCCCAGTACACTGCTGATATGGTTGCACAGGTTCAGCTGGCCAACCCGAATGGTATTGTCGCTTGTACCCGAAAAAGTATTCCGGGAACCCGTAAGTTAGCCACAGCCGCGGTATTGGCTGGTGGGGGCCATATTCATCGTGCGGGTCTTAGCGAAACGTTATTGGTTTTTACTAACCATCGCCGTCTATGCCAGGAACCTGAAAACTGGCAGCAGCATGTCGACCGGTTACGCCAGCAGGCTCCTGAAAATAAGATTACCGTAGAAGCAGATACTCTCGATCAAGTTGCTGAGCTAGTAAAAGCGGCGCCGGACATTATTCAGCTTGATAAGTTCTCTGTGGCTGAGGTGCTTCAATCACTGCAACTGTTAGCCAAATCCGGTCAACAAACAATGTTGTCTGTTGCTGGCGGGATCAATCGTAATAATGCCGCGGAATATGCGAGGACAGGAGTAACCTTGTTCATTACATCAGCCCCATATTATGCCGCTCCCGAAGATATTAAAGTAATCATCACACCAATTTAGAGGCCATTTTTGTTGCCTGAAGCAATCTATCCATTATAGATGACCGCCATCGAGCATATTCTTCAAGGCTCATTACGCAAAAGTTACTGGCATATGCCATAAATTAAGTGTATAAATGGCATATGCATATATGAAAGGTCGCTACTATTGCAGCAATACTCTTTTTATTATCGCATTTGCTCAGATAGCTGAGCCTTGTTCGCACAAGTAATAATTTGGCTCCTGAGACAGTCCGGGAGCTTTTTAACATCAGTCTTATTTCAAAATGGATACATCATGTCTTCATCTGTAATGACAGAGCCTTCAGAGGCGATATCCCATGAAGGTATTTCGCCAATGAAAAGAAGAGTGGCCTATTTACCCATTACATTATTTTCAATAGTCATGGGGCTCACCGGGTTGGCCATTGCCTGGCAAAAATGTTTTCCAGGCTCATCAGTTGCACACGTGCTGTCTCTTTCCATCGGTATTTTTGCCTCTGTACTCTTCATTATTCTATTAGGTATGTACGGTTGGAAAACCCTTCGCCATACCGATGAAGTTCGAACTGAATTACATCACCCTGTGCGCCTAAATTTCTTCCCGACGATTTCGGTTAATATGTTGCTACTCTCTGTATACTGGCAATCAACGTCTATGCTAGCCATAACGTTATGGGCTGCAGGTATGTTGTTACAGTTAGTATTAACAATTTATGTAATGAGTAGCTGGCTCAATCACAGCCATTTCACCATTGAGCATGTCAATCCCAGCTGGTTCATTCCAATGGTCGGCAATATTGTGGTTCCTATAAATGGGATATATTTAGGTTATGAAGAGATCAGCTGGTTTTTCTTCAGTGTTGGGCTGCTATTCTGGTTGGTACTTCTGGTTATTGTGATGTATCGCCTTTTATTTCATGAACAATTACCACTTCGCCTGATACCAACATATTTCATTTTATTAGCTCCTCCTTCTGTTGGTTTTATCTCTTATACCGGGCTGGTTGGCGGATTAGATAACGGAGCCCGATTACTTTATTACAGTGCACTATTTTGGGCGATGTTGTTGGGTTGTAATGCGATACGCTTCTGGCGTGTGCCATTTGTTCTCTCATCTTGGGCTTTCTCTTTTCCTCTGGCCGCTCTTTCCATCGCAACCATCAAGATGTCTGAGCTTAGTCAACAACCGTATTTAAGTTGGCTGGCACGTTTGTTGGTGATACTACTGTCAGTTATTGTGAGCTGGCTAGTACTTCGAACGATACAAGCTGCACGACAGGGAAAGATTTGCACTCAAGAATAATTGGCTGATTTGCGACATTACAAAAGGTTGGATACCAAACAAAAAACATGAGTGAAGCATGAATAATCCAGAAAAAAAAGATTTTTACAGAATGAGATAGAGAAATTCGACGTATTCAAATCAACGCGTCTCTTGGATAAGGTGAGCAAACGGAAAAGCCACCAACACTGTATGCTATGTGGCACGCAATCAACGTTTGGTTTAAAGCTCGATTTCTATAATGATCAAGAGGGTGCTGTTTGGGCAAAGGCTAAAGGAAGTATTCATCAGCAAGGTTATCAAGGCATTTTGCATGGCGGGTTTATTGCTGCGTTACTTGATGCAGGTATGTGTCACGCGATTTTTAACCAAGGTGTTGAAGCTGTAACCGGTGATATTAATATCCGCTACCTTGCAGAGATCCCCCTTACCGCAGATATTGTTATTAGAGGGGAAATAAGCTCTTCCTACTTAACACTCTATAAAGTTGAAGCCGGTATTTTTGTTGATCAACAACTTATGGCAACAAGTACAGCGCGATTTATGAAACGAGAAGAGAGGTTTTGTTGAGTCACTCAAACAGCCTACATTTTTTTTATTTACGTTGAACTAAGTTACCATGGCCAACCGTATTGATGTTAGAAAATTTACAACTAATCCGATTTGCTATCAGTCCGGATTGTGTATATAGGGCGTTATCATGACAGATATAAAGCAGTTATTTGCAAATAACCTCTCTTGGTCGGAGAGCATTAAGGAAGAAAGGCCAGAATTTTTTTTCTCATCTGGCAGAAACACAATATCCGGAATATCTCTGGATTGGTTGTTCTGATAGCCGAGTTCCTGCTGAGCGTTTGACCGGCTTGGGTTCCGGAGAACTGTTTGTTCATCGTAATGTTGCCAACCAGGTCGTCCACACTGACTTGAACTGCTTGTCAGTGGTTCAATATGCCGTTGATGTATTGAAGGTCAAGCATATTATTATTTGTGGCCATTACGGTTGCAAAGGGGTAACTGCAGCTATTGATAATCCGCCATTGGGCTGATCAATAATTGGTTAATGCATATTCGTGATTTACGTTTAAAACACCAAAGTGTCCTGGGGGCATTATCCCGCGAAGAGTTGGATAATAAAATGTGTGAAATAAATGTTGTCACACAGGTCAATAACTTGGGTAATTCTACCATTATGCAGCAAGCTTGGGAGCGTGGTCAGGATATCACTATTCATGGCTTGGTATACGGGACCGACAATGGCGTTCTGAAGGATCTCGGCGTCACCGCATTTTCTCGGGGATCTCTCGAAGCCACCTATCAAGCCGCCATGTCAGCACTGTTATCACCGCCAGAATCATGAGTCATGGTTTATAGACATTGATATCTGCGCCTCTCAAAAATCACTACAGTTCATCTCAAAATGAACTGTAGTGATGTGATATTTTAAACTACCCGGAAATATCTCATTGTTGTTTGCAAATTAGCCGCTAATTGGCTCAATTCGATACAGGCTTGAGCTGTTTGGTTCGCCCCTTCGGCGACTTCAGTTGACGAGAGGTTAATATTTTCGATATTGCGGCCCAGCTCTTCAGCTACCGAATCCTGCTCGCTACACGCACTGGCAATGTGCATACTCATTTCGGCAATCTTGGAAACATTATCCTCAATTGAGTTAATCTTGATACCGGTCTGCTGTCCCTGTTCCACACTAAGGGCGATCATATTGCAGCTTTGGCTGGTGGCCTCTTTCGCTTCGTGGGCACTTTTTTTTGTAGCTTATTAATAATAGAAACAATTTCGCCCGTTGAGTCTTGCGTACGTCCAGCAAGAGTGCGGACTTCATCAGCGACGACAGCAAAACCTCGACCTTGGTCACCTGCACGTGCGGCTTCAATTGCTGCGTTTAGGGCCAGAAGGTTTGTTTGATCTGCGATATCGCGAATAACATCAACCACCATACTAATGTTGGCTGATTCCTGTTCTAGTTGATGTACCAATGTTCCCGCGTTCTGAATTTCGTCTGAAACCTTCAAAATAGAATCGACACTTTGCTGTACTTCTTCACTACCTTGCTTGGACTCATTACTGGCTGATGTCGCAGCACCTGAAGCCTCTTCAGTATTATTGGCTACATCGGCTACTGTCGCCTTCATCTGATCCATTGCCGTTGCGACCATCGTAATTTCGTCTTGTTGCTGTTTCATGCCCTGAGATGACTGCTCAGATATGGCGCTAACTTCTTCGACTGCAGTATTCAGCTGCGTCACAGCTGCAATGATATCTTCAACCAATTGGCGTAATTTATCCTGCATTTTAGTGCTAGAGTCCGCCAGCATACCAAGCTCATCATTTCCGATGACTTCACGATTGAGTCTATGTGTCAGGTTTCCTGATGCAATTTCCGCGGATAAAGTCATAACCTGATTGAGTGGTACGCAAATTTGGCGGGTCAGGAACAGATTGATCAATACCATGAAGATAACAAGGCCGATAATGCAACCTATCGTTAATGTTTCCATGCTATCAGTACTTGCGATCATCTCTTTACTGCTCAAATCAACAAAGCCAACATTCATCTGCCTCAAGGTATCGATCTGAGATTGCAACTGCTCATACTCTTCCAGCGAGCCAACAAGAATCGGCTGTGCATCATCAATCCGGTTATCAGAGACAGCTTTATTAAAGCTAGCCAAGACGGTTTGGTAGTTAGCCCATGCTTTTTTTTAACTATGTTAAATTGTACTCTATCTTCCTCGGCGGTTATTGTTTTCTGATACTCAGAAAAAGCCCGCTCTATTTTTTTTCATTCCTCTCAATCGTTGTTTGTATACTCGCCTTCCTTTTCTGTACAGAGCTGTAAGTTAAAAGAGCGTACTGTGTGCGGCGCACAGTATTAACGTCATATTGAATATCGCTACTTAATATAACACCAGGAAGGGCTATTTCATCAAAGGTTGTAATCCCATCCTGAACAACTTTCAATTCGCTTAGAAGATAAGCACCAAAGGCAACAATCACAAACGAAATAACCGCAAATATTGCAGCGAACTTTTTCCCTATAGATAAATCTTTATACATATTAAACCTTAATAACCCGCTGTTATATATTGTGTGTGGTGAGCCACAACGCTCACAATGGAAGAGCTTCATTTTCAAAATGATTAAGTAAAAATCGGTGCAGATAATATCATTACAAAAAAAATGATGTCATACCGTATAGGGAAAATTTACAGTTTAAACTGTAATGGAGTCTTTACACTAATCGAGTATTAAAGGAGGAGTAGGACTTCTATTAAAAATATATTCTAAGATTTTGAATAAATGATTATAGAGTGCGATGTGCTTTATTTGTTCTGCTGTTATATAAGGTGAACCTAACGGATATTGATGCCACTTTGGGTTATCTTGTTGATATTGTTGATATTTATCTTTTAATCTTAAGCGTTTTAACATGGTAGTATGCTGTGTGAATTGGTTATTCCCCTGTTTAACTAGTTTGGTGTGAATGAAATATTCGTTTTTTTTGCCGAATTTATGGACTTGTGTTTTTGACTATTTAAACGATCTAGATTAAAGATGATGTAAGGTAAAGTGAAATAATAAATAGTTGCAGGCATATTGTTGCGCAATGGATGTGCTCAACTTGGGTTATCATTTCCCAAAGACGGTAGATCGATAGTTTCGGTGTTAAGAATGAATAACGTATTATTGATTAAATCACGCTCGCTTTATTAATGATTGCGGTTATAGTGTGTCAGCCTAAGTTAGTATCCAAAGCAATCTGAATCCTGTTATCGACAATTCTGACGGGATAAGTGTCTATATTTTCAAAGGCTGGTGCGCAAAGCACTTCCCCGGTTTTTAGGCAAAAGCGGGCACCGTGACGGGGACAGGTTATTTCACTGCCGTCAATTTCCCCTTCGCTGAGATCACCACCGTCATGGCTACAGGCATTTTCCACTGCGTAGAACTGGTTGTCGATATTAACAAGGAGAAGCTCGATATCCTCTAGCTCGATCAGCGTATGCTGACCCTCCGGAAGATCTTTGGTGGACATTACATCAATCCAACTCGCCATGGCCTAAAGCATTCCCAGCTGAAGTTTGGCTGCATCTGACATCATTTCTCTGCTCCAGGGTGGATCATAAACCACTTTTACATCAACAAGATCGACGTCGGGGACGGCAAGTACCTTTTGCTGTATATCTTCGGCGAGCACAGCTCCCATGCCACATCCCGCAGCAGTCAGTGTCATGGTGATTCGGATCATCTGGCGGCCATCAAGCAATGTGTCGCAACTTAAGTGGTAGATCAGTCCTAAATCTACAATATTGACGGGTATTTCAGGGTCATAGCAGGTTTTTAGTTGCTCTCTAACCTGTTCGATAGTAGTGCCACTATGCATGTTACTCTTTGCTCCGGGCTGGGCTGCTTGGGACTGTTGTTTACCCAGTGCATCGGCATCAATGCCAGCGATACGTAGCAATTGTCCGTGGTCATTAACCGTAAATGTGTCGCCCAGAGCTTGAGCGACCAGCACTTCACTATCCTTAGCCAATGTTACTGATAGGCCAGAGGGGATAGCGATGGCTGCACAATCACGTAATATTGCTACCTTTTCAACACCTTGCTTCATATCGAAGTTTCCTGTTATTCAGTACTTCCCATTATTCAGTAGATACGGCTTTGGCGTGGTCGCTGGGCGCTAATCCAGCTTTTAAAGTATGCCAAGCTAAGGTGCGCATTTTATTCGGCCAGGAAACTCCCTAACGCCTCCCAGTACTGTCAGTTTACCTAGACAGTCTTGCTGAGTGGTCGATGGCTCAGGGTCAGTAATAAAAGAATGAAAATCATGGAAAAGTTTCTCAGCTTGGGCAAGGGTTTTTCCTTTGATCTGCTCTGTCATCAGAGAGGCGGAAGCCACGGAAATAGCACACCCTGTACCTTCAAAGCTGGCGTCTACCACTTTGTCATTTTCGATCCTGAGATAAAGTGTAATCCGGTCGCCGCATAAAGGGTTATACCTTTTTGACAATGAGTGTGATTGCCGAGTATTTGAAAGTTTCTCGGGTGACGGCCATGGTCGATGATCAATTCTTGGTATAGCTCGCGTAGTTCTTCGTTCATATTTATCATCCACTAAAACATTACCCAAAAATAGCGTCCACCTCTTTCATGCCCAGTAGCAGGCGATCGATATCATCGTTGCTGTTGTAGAAGGCGAGGGAGGCTCTGGCTGTTGCTGGGATCTTGAAACGGTCCATCAGCGGCATAGCGCAGTGGTGTCCGGCACGAATGGCTATGCCTTCGCGATCTAAAATGGAGCTGATGTCATGGGGATGGGCAGTGTTGAGTACAAAAGAGATAATACTGGCTTTGTGTTTTGCAGTGCCGATAATGCGCAACCCTTTTATTGATAGCAGCCTTTGGGTGGCATATTCTAGTAACTGCTGCTCGCGCCGGGCAATATTGTCTAGGCCAAGGGAGCTAACATAGTCGAGTGCTGCACCTAGCCCTATTGCGCCGGCAATATTGGGAGTACCGGCTTCAAACTTATAGGGCAAATCGTTGTACAGGGTTTTGTCAAAACTAACCTGACTGATCATGTCACCGCCTCCTTGATAGGGAGGCATTGCGTTCAGAATCACTTGTTTGCCGTATAACACCCCGATGCCTGTCGGGCCGTAGATTTTGTGACCAGAAAAAGCGTAGAAGTCACAATCTAATGCCTGTACGTTCACTTTGAGGTGGGGAATGGCTTGAGCGCCGTCCAGCAATACTGGAATACCTTGTGCGTGGGCAGGGTAATCATCTCTTGTACTGGCGGGATACTACCGAGAGCGTTAGACATATGGGTAATGGCAACTAATCGAGTTCGGCTGCTTAATAGTTGTTGATAGTCATCAAGGTTAATTTCCCCTGAATCAGTAATGGGAACCACTTTTAATTTGGCTCCGGTTTGTTTGCAGACGATTTGCAGGGCACAATATTCGAATGGTGCTCCATGGCACTTATCAATATCTCATCATCAGCCGTTAGCCGGGGGCGGGCGTAACTCTGCGCCACCAGGTTGATTGCTTCAGTGGTACCGCGAACAAAAAACTATCTCTTCACGACTAGCGGCGTTCAAAAAGTATTGTACTTTGTCCCGACTTGCTTCGTAGGCCTGGGTGGCCCTTTCACTAAGGGCATATATTCCGCGATGGACATTGGCATTATCATGGCGGTAATAGTGCTCGATAGTTTCGAACACCACATTGGGCTTTTGCGACGTTGCTGCATTATCCAGGTAGGCCAGAGGTTTGCCGTATACCAATTGCTTGAGCAGCGGGAAGTCATTTCGAACCGCATGCCAGTCAAATTGATCGATTGAGGTCGATGCTGACGAGGATAGCTGATCGCGATTCGGCAGTGAGCGGCTGATGGTCATGCTCTCTACTCCTTACCCTGCGAGCTTGGTGTGCAGCTAATCAAGCGATGAAGCTGAGCCTGAATAAAGGGCTGGAGAAAGTGTCGAACCGCTGGTTGTTCAATCGATAGCAGAATTTCGTCGATAAAGGCGGTGATCAGAAGTGTCTGAGCATCTTCGGAAGTGATCCCTCGTGATTGCAGATAAAACAGTGCAGTTGGGTCGAGTTGGCCCACTGTTGCACCGTGGCTGCATTTCACATCATCGGCATAAATTTGCAGCTCGGGCTTAGTATCCACTTCGGCTTTTGACGAAAGCAGTAGGTTTTTATTGATAAGCTGAGCATCGCTGTGCTGGGCATCGGCGTGTACGACGACCATTCCGTTAAACACTGCCCGTGCACGATCCTGTATCACCCCTTTGTATTGTTCTAGCTACGACAACTTGGCTTTAAATGATCAATTTGAGTATGAGAGTCGACGTGTTGCTTGCCGCCGATGCAGTATGCTCCGTATAGGTGGCACTCGGCACCCTCGTCAGCCAGTTTGATACAAATGTCATTTCTTGTCAGGCTAGCACCGAGCGACAAGTTATGGCTGCAAAATACGCTGTCGCGTTGCTGCTCGACATGCAATCCGGCAATATGGCTGGTAGTCATTGGCTCTGACTGCAGCTTGTAGTGTTGCATCCTTGCTTGGCGCCCGAGGGCAATTTCGGTCAGCGAGTTCGTCAAGTGAGGGCTGTCGCCTGATGCTCAAGCTGTCGGACTGTACTGTTGCATCCCAAGTAATGCTCAATCACTGTAACCTCTGCGTGTTCTTCGATTACTAACAGCAGGCGGGGGGAATTCATAATTGCCTTGTCGGCCACTGTGCTATAAAACAGACAGTGAATCGGCGCTTGGATCTTGGTTCCTTTTGCTACCCTCATGAAAACACCATCAGCCATATACATGCCGTTAAGCGCCGCAAAGGGGTGGCCTTTATATTCGGTTATTGTGCCGAGTGTTGAAGACAGTAGGCTAGGGTATTGGATCAGGCCTTGGGCAAGGCTGCATAAGATAAGTCCGTCTGGTAAGCTACCGCCGCTTGAAAGCGCAGGCGTATAGTTACCGTCGATGAATACGAGTTGGTAGCTGTCGGGGCAGATAGGAAGATCGGCCGCTTGAATCTCTGGGGTAGAATGAGAATGTTGTTCGGTGCAGTTATAGTCAAGCTGCTCAATATGGCCGAGTCGGGTGTATTTCCAATTTTCGACACGGGGGCCGGGCACTCCTTGGGCGGAAAAGCTCTCCAAGGCATGATCTTTTAGCTGCCTTAGCCAACCTAACTGTTGGGCGGTATCGGGGAGTCCGAAAGTGCGTCCTCTGTTTTGGGTATAAGCATTACAGAAACGTTCGCTGGCGTTCATTATCGCTTCCACCTATATTGCTTTAGGCTACCCATTCTCCGTAGCCTTTCTCTTCCAGTTCGAGCGCTAATTCCGGCCCAGCCGAGCGGACAATTTTGCCGTCCATCAGCACATGAACAAAGTCTGGTTCAATAAAGTTCAGCAGCCGCTGGTAGTGGGTAACCAAAATGATTGCCCGTTTGTTATCTCGAAAGGCATTGACTCCCTCGGCGATAGTTTTCAGGGCATCGATATCCAGCCTGAATCGGTCTCATCAAGAACGGCTAGTCGGGGTTCTAAGACCAGCATTTGCAAAATCTCATTGTGTTTTTTTTCGCCACCGGAAAACCCTTCATTAACCGCGCGATAGAGTAGGCTCTCTTCCATGCCTACTTGGGCTACCTTGGCTTTAACCTGTTGTAAAAAAAATCTACGGCATCAAGTTCGTCAAGCTGGTGGTATTTACGCTTGCTATTAAGCGCCGTTTTGAGGAACTGAATATTGCTCACTCCCGGGATCTCGGTAGGATATTGAAATGCGATAAATAATCCTTCACAGGCACGTTGTTCGGTCGTTAGTGTCATTAAGTCCTGACCGTCATACACCATTTTGCCTGCTGTTACGGTGTAGTTTTCGTGTCCGGCCAAGGTATTTGCCAGTGTGCTTTTGCCTGAACCGTTCGGCCCCATAATGGCATGTACCTCTCCTGGGTTTACCGTCATGTTTAGGCCTTTGAGAATGTCTTTTCCGTCAACGCTGACGTGTAAATCATTAATTATCAACATGCTGTCGTTTCTCCACGCTTGATAACTGTTAACAGACGCAACCTTTAGCCAACGCAGCCTTCTAGGCTGACTTCCATCAGGGCCTGTGCTTCTACTGCGAATTCCATCGGCAGCTTGCGAAATACGTCCTTACAAAAGCCATTGATGATCATAGACACTGCGGCCTCCGGGGCGATCCCGCGTTGGAGGCAGTAAAACAGCTGCTCATCGCTTATTTTTGACGTTGTGGCCTCGTGCTCCACGTTGGCAGAAGGGTGCTTGACCTCGATGTAGGGGAAAGTATGGGCACTGCACTCACCGCCCAGCAGTAGGGAGTCACATTGGCTGTAGTTCCGTGCATTGACGGCTTTCTGGCTAACATGCACCAGCCTCGGTAAGCATTGGAGCCGTGTCCGGCAGAAATACCTTTGGAAATAATCGTACTGGACGTGTTTTTGCCAAGATGGGTCATCTTGGTACCGGTATCGGCTTGCTGATAGTTATTGGTTAATGCCACGGAGTAGAATTCGCCGCTGGAATGGTCGCCCAGCAGGATCACGCTGGGGTATTTCCAGGTAATGGCGGATCCCGTTTCTACCTGGGTCCACGATATTTTGGCATATTGGCCGCGGCACAGACCGCGCTTGGTCACGAAGTTATAGATCCCGCCTTTTCCTTCCTTGTCGCCCGGGTACCAGTTTTGCACGGTGGAATATTTTATCTCGGCTCTGTTCAGGGCAATCAGTTCTACCACTGCGGCATGAAGCTGGTGTTCGTCGCGCATCGGTGCCGTACAGCCTTCCAGGTAGCTGACATAGCTGTCATCCTCGGCGATGATCAGAGTACGTTCAAACTGTCCGGTGTTGGCGGCATTGATACGAAAATAGGTCGATAGCTCCATTGGGCAACGTACGCCTTTCGGGATATAGCAAAAAGATCCATCGCTGAAAACTGCTGCATTTAAGGCTGCATAGAAGTTATCGGTGTAGGGTACCACAGTGCCTAAGTACTTCTGGATAAGACCGGGGTGATTGTGTACCGCTTCAGAAAAGGAGCAGAAAATAATACCGACATCGGCAAGTTTTTGTTTGAAGGTAGTCGCAACCGAAATGCTGTCAAAAACCGCATCGACAGCCACGTTAACGCCAGCAAGCAGTGCTTGCTCATGGAGAGGAATGCCAAGTTTTTCATAGGTTTGCAATAACTTTGGGTCGATGTCTTCTAGGCTTTGCGGGCTGCTGGCTGATGATTTTGGCGCCGCATAGTAAATCATGGCGTCATAGTCGATGGGGGGTAATACAATTTAGACCAGGTAGGGACTGTTAAGGTTAGCCAGTGTCGATAGGCCTGCAAGCGCCACTCAAGCATAAATGCCGGCTCATTTTTCTTCGCCGATATACAGCGTATTACATCTTCATTCAATCCCGGTTCGAGGCGATCTTCATCAAGTTCTGTGACAAACCCGTGTGGATATTCATCATTAACGAAATGGTCTAAATCCTGTGTTCGAGTTGCCATTACGACCCCTCCTTTTTCACCTTTATGTATCTATTAACTATGAACCTATTAACTATGAATCTCTCGACTTGTTATTTTGTCAGCGTCAGTGGTTCTGGTTTCACCTCTCGTGACAGCATGTCTTGCAAAGTGACTTGGGCCAGGCTGTCATAAATCACTTGATTGATGCCCAGCCAGTGATCTCGGATCTCACAGTGTTTCTCAATATGACACAAATTCTTTTTTTTACCGAGCATTCTGTTACGGCTACAGTCCCTTCCAGTGCACTGACTATTTGGGCTAGGGTGATCTGTTGCGCTGGGTAGCAAGCCGATACCCGCCGTTTTTCCCGCGAGTGGAAAGTACCAAGCCATTGCTATGCAGGATCTTCAGTAATTTGCTCACCGTAGTCGGTGGTAAGTAGATGGCTCGGGACAGAGTAGCAGTACTGAAGGTTTGATCAGCGTGGCGTGCCATATAGCTCATTAACACAGAGCCATAGTCAGTCAATTTGGTAACACGTAACATAAACAAAGTCTCACTCTATATAGACTATTATAGTCCTGTATTGAGACAAGCAGCTCGCTACATGTCAGACTGATTACGTATAACAGGGTGTTGCTTATATCAATGTAATGACTGAAATCGTGGTGATGTGGAAAATAGTATCCTCAAACAATACATCATCACCGCTATGAACAGCGCTGGAGGTGTTACTTATTGAGAAAGTGTTGTCGAAAGTGATAATTGAAAAGTGTGGTATAACATAGTTCTGCCATATAAATTCTCGTTCTAAAAATTGTGTGGCATAGTGTTATGTTATATTTCTCTTTGTAAATAAAATGGTTATTTATTTGAACCAATTGCCTGATAGAAATTAGATTAGTGTTTAAGCTGGTTTTATGAGGAAGCACACCATCAAACTTTGAAAAAAAACACCTACAATAACTTGCTAACTGTGTTACTGTCTTCGTTCTCCCTACCGCTTAGTAGGGACTTCTGGTTAACTTCCGATATGGCATCTCGCACGCTCTCGTCGCCCCTCTAAGCCTAAACATTATCTTTAGGTATTATTGTGTCAAAACAAACTCAAAATGTAGTTAAAATAGATCCTTTCTTCGGCAATAATGAGATGGAAAACACTCACATTTCAACTGTCAACCAGAGCAAACCAACGGCTATCATTTATTGCGAAGCTAACTTTGGAAAAGTTGATGGTAAAACTGCCAATGGACTTGTTAGGCATTCACAGAATTATCGAGTACTTTCCGTCATTGATAGTCAACAAGCAGGTCTAGACTCCGGTGTCGTACTTGGCGGCGAGGTCAATGAAATCCCTATAGTTTCGAATTTAGGAGAGGCTTTTGCTATAGCGGATGAGACGCCTGATTATTTCATTTTTGGTCTTGCGCCATCCAGTGGGATGTTATCTGAATTTGAAAAAAAATATTATTCTCGAAGCAATGGCGCTAAAGATGAATATCGTAAACGGACTGCACGAATTTTTCAACGACGATCCTCAATTGGTAGCAGCGAGTAAAGTTAACAATGTTGATATTTTAGATGTTCGTCGCCCTAAAGATAAAAAAAAGATTTACAAGCATTTAGTGGCAAAATACACGATGTGAAGTGTCCACGCATTGCCATTATGGGAACCGACTGTGCAATCGGAAAGCGCACAACAGCCACTATGCTTACCAATACTCTGTATGATCATGGTCTTAATGTGGTCATGATCGCGACAGGACAAACAGGTATCATCCAAGGTGCCCCATACGGCGTAGCTTTAGATGCTGTCCCCTCTCAATTCTGTGCAGGTGAACTAGAGGCTATTATTGTAAAAGCGTATGAATCAGAGAAGCCAGATCTAATCATTATTGAAGGGCAAGGTGCATTAAGTCATCCCGCTTTCTCAACGAGTGCATTTATATTGCGTGGAAGCTGTCCAACAGGCGTGATCTTACAGCACGCACCTAACCGCTCATGCCGAATTGATTTCCCTCAAATGTCGATGCCTTCTATTGCTTCAGAAATAGAACTCATTGAAATGTTTGCTAATACTTCCGTCATTGGATTAACTCTCAATCACGAAAACATGTCTTCTGACGAAATACTATCTAAGATTCAAGAGTATTCAACTGAGTTTTGTATACCAGTAACGGATGTTTTATCTCAACCCAGAGAACATATTCTACAAATGGTTTTGTCTGCATTTCCTCACTTAGAAGAACAACTCATGATTAATAAGAAGTGAGCAATCCTAGGTTAGAAATCAATTGTGATAAAATTCATCATAATGCTCGTGTGCTATTCCACCGATTAGGTAAAAAAAGGTATATCAGTTACTCCTGTCACTAAAGTTTGTTTAGGACATCCTGAAGTAGTGCAAACACTGATCAATGCAGGCGCTGATATGATCGCGGATTCGCGAGTAGAAAACATTGAATGTATGAGATATTCAGGCATCACTTTACCTATGATGCTGATTCGTTCCCCTATGCTGAGCCAAACATCAAGGGTGGTTCAGTCTTGTGATATTAGTCTCAACACAGAGCTAGCCGTCATTAAGCAACTATCGAAGGCTGCTAATCGTTTAGGCCGCGTTCATGGTGTCGTGATCATGATAGAGCAAGGAGATCTGCGTGAAGGGGTAATGCAAGGCAATCTCGAAGATTTCATCCGTCAGATGATTCATTTACCTAACATTGTACTTAAAGGGATAGGAACAAACCTGACCTGTCGCTATGGGGTGGCTCCCGATAGCGATAAAATGTCTAACTTATCAGATCTTGCCGATAAAATAGACAGAACATTCGGCATCACATTAGATATTGTTTCTGGAGGGAATTCCGCTAACCTAAATTGGGCACTTAGCAACGATAAGAAAACCCGAATCAATCATCTTCGATTGGGAGAAGCGATTTTTCTAGGCTGTGAAACCCTTTATCAACAAACCATCGATGGTCTATTCACTGACGCGATTACTCTGACCGCTGAAGTTATTGAATCGAAAAAAAAACCATCATTACCATGGGGGGATTTATGTTTGAATGCTTTTGGTGAACAGCAAAAAAAATCTTAGATAGAGGCAATGTTTCACAAGCTATTCTAGCCATTGGACGTCAAGATGTGGACATCCCAGGACTTAAGCCGCCTAAAGGGATAAATATTGTCGCATCAACCAGTGACCATCTTATTGTCGAAACATCTGACTTTTTCTTACATATAGGGCAAGAAGTTAAGTTTCAACTGAATTATAGCGCTCTTTTATCTTCTATGTCCTCACCGTTTATTCATAAAAGTCTAGTTGAGAATTAGGATGCTTCCGTTATGTTCGCAAGGAAAACAAAGCTTAATGAGTACAAACAAAAGACTAATCACTATATTGATGACTTCGATGCTTATTGGTTGTATATCAAATAAGAATC
>LLEN01000087.1_pt1 | contig 20185 bp, 25 predicted proteins | sample 595881 | NCBI WGS metagenome assembly LLEN01 (sample SAMN02919314, study PRJNA255460) | bioreactor metagenome | biome: chemostat; feature: culture 2012_10.3; material: sediment; isolation source: day86 10degC chemostat 2012 inoculated with Wadden Sea sediment taken from... | place: Germany: Bremen ...
TAAATTGCTCTGTTAATTGAAAAAAAGAGCCGTTAAGAGCCAAGAAGTTGGAACGGGATTTGAAGCGAACTAATCTCGCGGGCATGCAGTATGCGTGGCGTGAGATGAACCGAATTGATAGCAATATTGCCGATTTTACCAGTGTGACAGTACCGCTAGAGATGGTCGAAAGCTTGTTTGCCAAGCCGGGGATTGTTGTGCGTCACCTACAAACACTGCAATTGGTGAAGACGCAGTCAATGAAGGTGAAAGAGGCGCAAAACGTAATTGCTTCAGTGATGAGTGAGCTCAATACTCTGACAACTGGGGCCAATATGATGATCAAGCAAGGCGAATCGGGGGTTATGGCGGCAAGTGAGAATGCGATAACCCTATTTATTTCGATCAGCATAGCCGGTTTGATCCTTGCTGTTGCATCCAGTAGCTGGATCAGCCGTACGGTAAGAACGTCACTGACACGAATAGATCATGTTGTTAATGCAACCAGCAAAGGTGATCTGACTGCACGGGCGACTCAACACGCGCCGAAGGAGTTTGCCATCCTTGGAGGGCTACTCAATCAATCGAATATCAACAATAGTCAGATACTCGGGAAGTTGGTGGATAATAGCAATAGTCTGAGCACTGCAGCAGAGAGCAGCCAGCAAGCGGCTTCCCATTCGCGTATCGCACTCAAGCAGCAAAGTAGTGAGTTAACAACGATTGCTACTGCAATTTCCCAGTTGGAGTGTTCGATTAAAGAAATAGTCACCAGCACCACAGAATCAGAGTCTGAAGCAGAGAAAGCGAACACACTTGCCTTGCAAGGTGTTGAAATCATTGAGCGAAGTACCTCAGGATTGCGTTCTTTGGATCAACAGTTTGTCGTTAATGAGCAGCGAATGGCAGAGTTGGGCAATCATGTCGATAAAATTACTGCGGTGGTTGAGTTAATAAGCTCTATTGCCGATAACACGAATCTGTTGGCACTGAATGCAGCCATTGAGGCGGCTAGGGCTGGCGAGCAGGGGCGTGGCTTTGCTGTCGTTGCCGATGAAGTCAGGAAGTTGGCGAGCGAAACTAACCAGCAGACAGAGTCAATTCGCAAGACGATTAGCGAGTTACACCAAGCTGCGAAAGATGCCAATGAAGCAATGGCCGTAAGTAGAAATGAAATGACTTCATCAATTGAACTGAGTAGCGAGGTACAGGTGGCTATCGATAGGATCCAAAAGATGATCGGTTCTATCAATGATAAAGTGATCACGATAGCAGCGGCTACGCAGCAGCAGGAGAATGCTTCCGTTGAAGTCGGCCGCAGTGTCGAGCAAGTTGCCAGCCAGGCACAAACCAACAATCAGCAGCTGAAAACCTTAGTTAACGAGGCTAGCAAGGTGGCAGAGATCGCCAATCAGCAACAGACACTTCTGTCCCGATATCAGTTGTCGACGTGAGTTCGCTTGAAGGCCTCGGGAAGACTCTGGGTAAGTTTTGATTGCAACAAATACAAGCGCCAGTAAAATGCTGGCGTTTTCTTGTATTAGGTAGAGCTGCTATGCGTATCCACGCGGTACATAATTTATATGAAGAGCGTCTAGCGCGTTCTACACGTCCGTTTCGGGCCAGAGGCTGTAAGGTTGAACGCTGTAGTTACTGTATGCTACGGGAGCACCTGTGTATTTGCTCCGAAAAACCGGTGATCAGCTCCAATGCAGCTTTCTTATTGGTGATGTATGATGACGAGGTGCTAAAACCAAGTAATACCGGCCGACTCATAGCGGATTTGTTTGAAGATACTTTTGCCTATATCTGGTCTCGTACAGAGCCAAATTCAGCAATGCTGGAGCTACTGGACGATCCTCAGTGGCAGCCATATGTTGTCTTTCCTGCAGAATACGCGCAGCCTGAACGTGTAGCTGAGAAAGTGGAGGTAGGTGCCGGAAAGCGGCCGCTGTTTATCATGTTGGATGGTAGCTGGGCGGAAGCGAAGAAAATGTTTCGTAAGAGCCCGTATTTAAACAAGTTTCCAATACTTTCCATTAGTCCTGACAAACCGTCTCGGTATAAGGTTAGGGAAGCTTCGAAGGAAAACCAGCTTGGAACCGCTGAGGTTGCAGCCCGGATTATCGATCTCTATGGTGAACAACGTAATGCTGATGTGCTGGACCTGTGGTTTGATGTATTTCGTGAAAATTACCTAACGGGAAAAATGAACCGGGTATTACCGGATGATTCGGCATTGAAGCTGCTGAAACAGTATATTGCCGCTTAGTGAAGACGGTTGTTATCGTATTTTTGGTAATTTTATAACAGCTCGCTGTCATAAAATGTAACAGCTTGCTGTTTCTTTCAGCAAACGCGAGTCATGCCGATGGCTGAGCCTACTAAATTCGTGATGTGTCACAGTCTGTAGGTGTAGATTTGTGGATAATTTTTTTTCAGTTATGTTTTTTTTATGATTTTTGCGGAGTGTGCAGGATGTACTACGGCTTTGATGTAGGCGGTACCAAAATTGAGTTTGGTGCATTTAATGAGAAACTGGAGCGAGTAGCGACAGAACGAGTACCGACTCCGGGTGATGATTACGACAAATTAGTCGACACTCTTGTGGATATAATCAAAAAAAAGCTGATCAGCAATTCTCTTGCGAAGGCCATATTGGTATTGGTATTCCAGGAATGGAAGATGCTGAAGACGGTGCATTGCTTACCTCTAATGTTCCTGCTGCGAAAGGACGTACGCTACGTAAGGATCTTGAGCAAAAACTTGGCCGTAGTGTCACTATTGACAATGATGCAAACTGTTTTGCACTGTCAGAAGCGTGGGATGAAGAGTTACAAGGCGAAAAATCTGTACTGGGGTTGATCCTTGGTACTGGCTTTGGCGGTGGTTTAGTTTTCGATGGCCACGTCTTTTCCGGCAAGAACCACGTAGCCGGTGAGTTAGGCCATACGCGTATGCCAATTGATGCATGGTTCCATCTTGGCGAAAATGCACCGTTGTTCACATGCGGCTGTGACAACAAAGGCTGTATTGATAACTACCTTTCAGGTCGTGGCTTCGAGCAGCTATACACGCATTATTATGGCGAAAAAGTAAAAGCAGTTGAGTTGATCAAACGCCATGCAGATGGTGATGAAAAAGCGGTTGAACATGTCGATCGCTTTATGGAAATGCTGGCAATCTGTCTGGCGAATCTATTTACCGGCCTTGATCCTCATGTTGTAGTACTGGGCGGCGGTCTGTCCAATTTTGAGCTGCTATATACTGAGTTGCCTAAACGTCTACCTAAGCACTTACTCTCTGTCGCGCGTGTACCAAAAATCGTTAAGGCGAAATACGGTGATGCAGGCGGTGTACGTGGTGCAGCATTCTTGAATATTAAATAATCACTGTTTGTACATTGATTGAAAGAAAAGCACTGCCGAGCAGTGCTTTTTTTTATATATCCAACTACCTTGAACTTACTTGGGTATATTTTCCCTCAAATTTTGCTAAAATCCGCGCTCTTTAGTACAGAACCGGAAAAGCATAATGTCATTTCAAGCGTTGGGGCTGCAAAGCCAGCTAATTGATACCGTTACCGCCCTAGCTTTCAAACGCCAACCCCCGTTCAGCTACAGGCTATTCCTGAAGTGCTGGCAGGTCATGACATTATGGCTGGAGCACAAACCGGGACTGGGAAAACTGCCGCATTTGCTTTACCGCTGTTACACCGTTTGATGGCTACCCCTGAGCGTACTGTTGAGAGTCCTGATAGCCCCGAAAAAGCAAAGATTCAGATCCGGGCGTTGATATTGACCCCAACCGTGAGCTTGCCCAGCAGGTATACGACAGCGTAGCCTCCTATAGTGAGCACACCTCAATTAAATCGGCAGTGGCGTATGGCGGCACTAGCATGAAAGCTCAGGTGAGCGCGATTCGTGCGGGTGCAGAGATATTGGTCGCCACCCCGGGACGCTTGCTTGATCATGCCCATGTAGGGACAGTTGATTTGTCAATGGTGGAATACCTGGTACTTGATGAAGCTGACCGAATGCTGGATATGGGTTTTATTGATGACATCAAGCGGATCATGAGGCGGATGAAAACAGCACGTCAGACGTTGTTTTTCTCTGCCACTTTCTCGAAGCAGGTGAAAAAAAACTAGCCTTTGATATCTTGATGATCCGAAGTTAATTGAAGTTACGCCTTCTAACAGCGCCGCAGTTACTGTTGAGCAGATGGTATTTCCGGTAGATAAGCACCGTAAGCGGGAATTGCTTTCTTACCTTATTGGCTCAAGAAACTGGCAGCAGGTACTTGTATTTACTAAGACAAAGCAAGGCTCTGATGAACTAGCCAAAGAGCTGGGTTTAGATGGTATCAAGGCTGTTTCGATTAATGGTGATAAGAGCCAGGGGGCGAGACAACGAGCGCTAAACGATTTCAAAAATGGCAAAGTACGTGTATTGGTGGCAACTGATGTTGCGGCTCGTGGCTTGGATATCGAGCAGCTTGAGTACGTAATTAACTTCGATATGCCGTTTAAGGCAGAAGATTACGTTCACCGTATTGGACGTACAGGGCGTGCTGGTCAAACAGGGCACGCGATTTCCTTAATGAGCCTGGATGAGGAGTGGGCTCTGAAAGCAATTGAAGAATTGCTTGATACGCGATTGCCTCAACAATGGTTGGAAGGCTATGAGCCTGATCCGACGATCGAGCTATCGGAAAATAAGCGACGAGGTCGTACGGCAGATAAACGCAGGGCAAAAGCTAAGCAGAAAATCCACAAGAATCGTGGGCGTCATACCCGCTAGTATGGCTGTATGAGTTAGTATTATGATTGTTTTTTTTACGAAAAATAAGATCGCATAAGTACCGCCAGTCTATTCGGTTTTTAGGATGGCGGTAGCATTGTTTACTAAGTGATAATGGTGCTAGGTGGCTTTTTGTGCCAAATTCGGACATTTTAAGAGAGTTATCGGTCAAAAATATGTGCTAGAGAACGAATTAATTTATGACTAAAAAAATAGTTATTGTTGCTTTACAGCTGTCTGATAGTGTTCGTGAAATATTCAATTACGTCATTAAGGCTAGCTGTAGGGGATGGATGTGACTGAGCTTACCCAACGACTTCGATTAACAGCCTACCTTCTCATATTTATCACGACATTATCTTATTTCCTTTATTTGCTTGGTACCTTTAATAAAGAGTTCGTGATTTCACCCAATAACGCCAGTTTCCTGAATATTGACGATGCTACTCAGGGGGGAACAACTCAATCTAGGATTGATTACGACGGTAAGTCGTTAACCTTGAGTTGTCAGATAGAGGATACGGCCAGGTGGCCATTCTGTGAGGTGGCAATCGAGTTAACAAACGGTATTAATGGTATCGATTTAAGTCAGTATCATTCCATCGGTTTGGATATTGATTACAATAGCCCACTGACAGACGAACGCGTTCGTGTTTATCTGCGAAATTATGATCCAGCCTATTCCAATAGAGATGATCCTGTATCATCAAAGTTTAATGCTATCGAATTTTCCCCTGGAACGGGAAACGGTATACAGGTTATTCCGATGCAGGCTTTTCAGGTTTTGTCATGGTGGATTGCTGACTACGAAGTCCCCATTGAAAGCTCTGGACCGCAATTTGATAATGTCACCGTTATTGAAATAGCCACAGGCAGTAACATAAAACCGACTAACTATACCCTCCGGTTGAAAAAGCTTGTTTTCTATGGCGAGTGGATTTCAGAATCGATGTTGTTACGTTTCCATATTTTCTTGTGGTTACTCTGCGCCCTTGGTTTTCTTGGCTGGGAACGGTGGAAGTTACACTGTAGCTTAAAGAAGGTTGAAAAGAAGACAATTCAGCTAACTAATGCGAATAAAAATTTGTATCAGGAAAATTTGATTTTTGAAGAACTCGCTTATAAAGATGCCTTAACAGGAGCGAATAATCGTAATGCTGTTGATCGGTGGCTCCAAGATATTCTTGAGTACGCGAGAGTCAATAGTCAGCCATTTTCGATTGTCTATCTCGATATTGACCATTTTAAGTCTATAAATGACACTTTCGGTCACCAAAAAGGTGATGAGATCCTCCGGGAGTTTGCACATCTGCTTAATAACCGAATCCGAAGAACAGACGTTTTAGTACGCTGGGGGGAGAAGAATTCGTCGTCTTTTGTTCGGGCACGGATAGGGTAGGGGTTAAAGAGTTTAGTGAGGGGCTGCGAAGTATTATTGAAAGTCACAACTGGAACGGTGGGCTTGCTATTACTTGCAGCATCGGTGTTGCTCAACTGGCTGGCAACGAGAGTTTCGATTCTTTGCTGCAACGGGCAGATACTGCCTTGTATCAGGCGAAAAAGCTCGGCAGAAACCGGGTTGCAACGGCATAAACTCAGTTTGATTAAGCCAAGCGGGCAACAATCATATTACCACTGTTACCGTTGACACCCTTATTCACCTGCTCTATTTTGGGATGCCAGTTATTGAAGCTACACACTAACACCAACACCAACACCAACACCAACATCAAAATCAAAGGCTCCCTATGTCAGAAATTCCAACGCGTTGCCCATGGGTAGATACGAGTAAGCCTGATTATGTCGCTTACCATGATCTTGAGTGGGGTGTACCATTGCATGAAGATATTCAAATTTTTGAATTCCTTGTTCTCGAGTCCGCCCAAGCAGGCCTTAGCTGGTATACCATCTTAAGGAAACGGGAAAATTACCGGGAAGCGTTTGCCAACTTCGATCCGACGATTGTCGCAACTTTTGATGAAGCGAAAGTTGAAAAGCTAATGTCCAACGCGGGCATTGTTCGCAATCGACGCAAAATTGAAGCGGCAATTAATAACGCTCAGCGATTTCTTGACGTACAGGCTGAATTTGGCAGCTTTGCTGATTATATCTGGGGCTTTGTTGGTGGAGCGCCAAAAACAAACCATATCGAGTCTTTGTCTGATTATCCTGTTACCACTCAAGAGTCAGATAAGCTCGCCAAAGATCTCAAAAAGAGAGGCTTTAAGTTCCTTGGTTCTACCACTGTCTATGCGCATATGCAGGCAACTGGCATGGTCAACGATCATAGTATCGATTGCTTCCGCCGAGCCGAGATTATGGACGTGGAAAGCTAACTATCTATAAGCCATATATTATGGGCTTTCCTGTCCAACATCGCTATTTGGGTATCGCAACCCTAAATAGGATTGAGTAGAGCATTGGAACGACACCAAGCGTTAGTACCGTGGCTCCGAGCAGGCCGAAAATAATTGCGATTGCCATTGGCTCCCACATTACGCCTCCTCCGATCCAGAGCGGGATCATCCCGACGACCGTTGTTGTTGTCGTCAGTAATATTGGCCGAAGCTTCGTTGTGCTGCGGTACAGATAGCTTGATATGGGGTTAAATTGTTCTCACTCTTTTCCAGTTCAATCCTATCGATAAGAACAATGGCATTATTTATCACGATCCCAGCTAGCGAAATGATACCGAGCAGTGTCATAAAGCCCATATAGGACTGCGCGATGTGAAGCCCGAAAGCCACACCGATGAGCCCCAATGGTATGGTTAATAAGATAATGGCGGTTTTTCGAATACAGTTGAACTGCCCCATAAGCAGGATAAGTATTATCAGAGCCGCAATCGGGAGCTTTTCAAATATTGATGCGTTGCTTCGCCTGATGATTCTGCCACACCGCCAAGCTCCCAGCGGTAGCCTGTCGGCCAGTTTTGCGCATATTGCTCGAGTAGGGGCTGTAATTGTTGGTTTACCTCAGCTGCTGTTACACCAGATTCCAAACCAGATACGATAGTGATTGTTTTCATCCGATCACGACGAGGAATAACGGCGGACTGCCAAACTAGCGATGAGGTTACTATTTGCGCCATTGGGTATGATTTCTGGTCACTGGTTAGAACATTCACACTGGTAGGCAGCTCAATGTCATTGTGCTGGCGACTCTGCGCCTTCATTACGATGGGGATGATATCTTCGCCTTCTCGATATTGTGACACCTGTAGGCCGCGTGTACTGGCCTGTAATGTCTGGGCAACATCGGTATTGCTGATCCCCTGACGTTGGGCCTGAGCTTCATCGATATTGATGAACAGTTTTTTTTAGTTCGTCTTCCCCAGTCGTCACTTATCCCTTTTGCCCCCGGTATATCAGATAGCATTTTTTTTCACCGAACTTGCCAGTGTAAACAGCTGTTCGCTTTCATTCCCCATAATGCGAATTTCTATGGGGTTGCTAATAGGTGCCCCATTTTCGATTTTCCTGGTACTGAAACTCACGTCAGGAAAGTTGTCGAATAGGTAGCTGTCAATGTTATGCATCATTTGATCGACAACTTCACCCGTATTGGTATTGATAATGAAAAATGCGTAGTTGGGACTGGCAGGCTTTGCGGTATGAGACAGTACATATCTCGGACCGCCGTTGCCGACAAATGCAGCCCAGTTTAGGATCCCGTCTCGATCATCCGTGTATTTTAGTGTTGTCAGATAGCCTTCAATCTCAGTGGTGATAGCGGTTGTTTTGCTGATCGGGGTACCGATAGGGAGTTCAATCTCTAGCTTGAATGTCGGATCCTCCGAAGGCGGAAAAAAAGACGACAGGAATAAATCGAAAGCTATACAACGCCAACATAAATACAGCCAAAATAGAGCCCATACCGATATACCGTCTCTGTAACATAGCAGACAACAACTGGCCGTATCGCTGTTCGATGCGTGGCAGCGGAGCATTCTGTTGGGTGGCTTGCTTAGGCTTATATTTTAGGAAAAGGACACATAACAGCGGGATAAGCGTAAGGGCAAAAAAAACCACGATGCCAACAAAGTAATAGTCACCACTTTAAATAGCGGGGCAGTATATTCCCCTGTTGTTGACTCTGCTAAGAAAATGGGTAAAAAAAGCAGCTGAGGTTGTTAAGGAGGAGGTTAGTAGTGATATTTTCAATTCTGCTGCTGCGTCGATAGCTGCTTGGTAGGGGCGTTCTCCTTTTTGTATTCTCCCCATGATACTTTCGGCCATAACGATTGAGTTATCGACCAGCATGCCTAATGCAATCATCAGTGCAGCTAGTGAGACCTGATCGAGCCTATACCCAGCCAGTACATCGCTCCAATGGTGGTGGCAACCGTGACCGGGATCAGGCTTGCCACAATTAGCCCTGTGCGTAGGCCAAGCGTTACAAGCATCACGCCGCTAACAACCGTTATTGCCTGAATCAGGTTATCGACGAAAGTGTTTACAGTATTTTCGACTAGCTGAGGCTGAAAGGCGATCACTTCAAAGTCAACGCCCCACGGGTATTCGCCATGAAGCCTATTGAGCAACGCTTTGGCCTGTTCGCCGAGCTGAACAATATTGCCATCTTCTATCATGGCAATAGCAAGTGTCAGGCTGCGCGAGCCATTGGTCCGGACAAGTGATGCTGGGGGATCAACATAACCTCGGTAGATATTGGCAATATTCCCAAGGGGGAGAATTTCTGTACTGCCGGGCAAGGGGATATAGGTTTGTCGTAAGGCTGCAACTGATTCAAGGTTACCACTGGGCTCAATACTGACTAGTTCATCTCTAGTTTGCCATTCACCACCGGATAAAATGACGTTTTTATTAGCCAAGAATTGCGCCAGGTAGCTAGGAGAAAGGCCGAGTTCCTTGAGGTGGCTGTTGTTATATTCAATATAGACCCGCTCTTCTTGCGCCCCGTAAATATCGACCTTGCTAACAAGGGGGAGGCGAAGAAATTCATCTCTGACTTGATCGGCAATTTGTTTCGTTTCGCTATAGCTATAATCATTGGCAACAATTGATACGATGATTCCAAAAACATCACCGAATTCATCATTCACGATTGAAGCCTGCGCAGTGCTTGGTAAGTCTTTCTGCACGCCGTCAACTTTGCGCCTGAGGCTGTCCCAGACAGGCCGGAGTTGTTTATAACTATCTTTAATATCGACGGTAATGATGGAGACCCCTGCCTTGGACAAGCTATTTACCGCATCTAGCTCTGGCATTTCCTGAATGGCTTTTTCTAGTTTATCGGTGACAAGTTCCTCGACCCGTTGGGGCGAGCGCCGGGGAAATAGGTAATGACCTGAGCGGTACGAATTGGGAATCCGGGATCCTGAGCCTGAGGAATAGACAGAAATGCCAATATTCCCGACAGCAAAGAAGCTGCAATGATCACAAGTGCCAGTTGCTGCTTATTAAGTGCTATTGCCGTAATGTTCATTATCGCTCTCCGGCTGTGCTTGTAGCTTGACGGTAAGGCCATTGTAGATTTGGGATAATCCAGCCGTGATCACTAGCTGGCCTTCTTCTAAACCATCGGTAATTTCAAGCGAGCCCATAGCAAACCTGTCTGTCTTGACGGCCACCTTTTTTTTACGACACCTTTAAATTCATCATTGGTACGTAGATCATGACAAACTTCTGGTGTTCTTCTTCGCCAACGGCAACCATAGGAACCCAGAGGTGATCATCAACAACGGTAAATTGTCTGGCAATAACAAGCTCAGCGGCCATGCCCGGCCGTATGGTGCTATGTGAATCATTAATACGGGCTGTAACAAAATACACGCCATTGGTTGTCGAGCTCATGCCGACTTCAGATATGGTTGCTTTAAGTGGTTGGCTGTCTTTTGTGTTGAGAATGACCTCGACAGGCTGACCAATTCTAATACTGCTGACAACAGCCTCCGAAACCATGGAGATAACTTCCATTTCCGAACCGCAACTTAGTACGGCTACGGTTTGGCCTGATGCAACGTTCTCGTTCTTTGTTGCCGCCGCTTCGGTGATAGTACAGCTTTCGGACGGTGCTCTTAGCTCGGCATAGGAAAGCTGCTCTTGCTGAGTTCTACACTACCTTGCGCCTGATTTACTTGTGCTTTCCCTGACTCAAATTCAGCCAGCGCCGCTTCGTAGTCAATTTCAGATATAAGTTGCTTGTTATGTAACGATTTGATCTTTATATATCGTGATTCGGCTTTTTCTGCCGACACCTTTGCCAGCCGAAGGGCCGCCTTGTCTTGCTCAAGTTTCAGCATCAGATCATTGTTATCGAGCCGTGCGATTAATTCTCCTTTTTGCAGGGGAATACCTACTGCTGCAGGAAAATCAGCAATGATCCCCGATACGCGAAAGCTAATGCTAGAGGTTGATGCCGAGCTAATGGTACCAGCAAATCGACGCTGTATGTCGGTGGGCGTTTTTGTGGCCGGAACAGCCCGTACAGGCTGATTTTTTTTCTTCAAGAATAGATGTACTTGGCTCGCCACAGCCGGTCAGAAATAGAGCTACACCAAGACAAGTAGAAAGAAACCAATAATTACTTTTCATCATTAGATAACTCATAAATTTGTTAATAAATGGGCGCAAGTTTGTTCTATTACCGTAACATGCATCCGCCTTGTAATATCGGTTTCATATCAACTTGTGGCAATAAGACAGTATGGCTATAAGTAAGGGCTGTGTTATTACAGGCAATAAACGGGGGAGTAAGTACTTTTTTTTGAATGGTTATGAAGGTTTTGAGACGTGAATGCTTTGAGATGTAAGTGCTTTGAGATGTAAATATTCTCTGGGTGTTTTTTTTCAGCCTCGAGGAAGAGGCTGAAAGCTTATTCTGAATCTGAGATGCGTATTTTCATACGCTAGGCTGGCTTCTTATTCACACTATGATCTATTGCATTAGCAAGAAGCTCAGTCGCCGTTTGTCGGCACTCAGAAACACAGGCGTCAGATTCAGCAAGAGGAGTGGTGCGCGAGCCCCATTTAATCACACTTGCTCCCCAAGTTAATCCGGCCCCGAAAGCGGCGGATAAAATCGTATTACCTGGCTGGATCCGACTTTGTTCAACGGCCTCGCACAGCGCGATAGGAACCGTTGCCGCCGAGGTATTGCCATATTTGTTAATATTAACAAACGCTTTCTCGATGGGAATACCGGCGTGATCGCACAGAGCTTCAATTATCCGTTTGTTAGCCTGATGGGGAATGACGATATCAATATCGTCACTGTTAAGTTCGGCACGTTCAAGCACTGTTCGTGCGGCGGCATCCATTCCTCTAACCGCACGGCGGAAAATCTCACGTCCGACAAAGTCAAAAACGAAATGACCAGAATCAGGGTTGTATCTGTCCATACCAGTGCCGAATTCAGGGATTGCTAATACGGCCCGTCCTTCAGGATCGCAACCTAACTGTGCATCTAACAGGCCACATGCTTGTTCAGAACGGCTTAGTACTACGGCTCCGGCACCATCACCGAACAGTACAGCCGTATCGCGCTGGCTCCAATCAAGATACCAAGATAAGCGCTCTGCGCCGATCACTAATACATGTTTGTAGTTACCGGCCTGAATCATACGCGTTGCGGTTTCAAGTCCGTACAAAAAGCCTGTACAAGCTGCATTCATATCAAATGCGGCAGCTTTACCCGCACCAAGTTCCTGTTGAACTTTTGATGCAATATTCGGGATTAGGGTATCCGGTGAGCAGGTGGCAATAATGATCAAGTCTAATTCGGTTGCATCGAGACCTGCCGCGGCCAGTGCGCGCGATCCTGCCACTCTCGCCAGTTCCGACGTATTTACATGGCTGATATGGCGAGTTTCAATGCCTGTTCGGGTTCGAATCCACTCATCAGAGGTTTCAACAAATTGGCTTAGTTCATCATTGGTTAAAACTGTTGGAGGCAAACATTTACCCCAGCCGGTGATTTCTGCATAGTGCATAGCAGCCTCTTCGAAAGCTTGTAATTGCTGATTGTTTCGACTGTAGCAAACTCATGCTGGCTTCGATAGTTGGTTGCGTGATTTTTACGAGCTCAATCATTAGTTTATCTAACTGTACTTATATCCGTACCTATTCATTAAGTGAATATTTGTATGCATTGATTGTCTTTTCCGAGGGGCTTTTATCGTGCAAGCGGAATTTGGCGATTAAATAAGGGAGACGCAATCTGATATGATTAGGCCCACTTGCATGGAATAACAATAAGGTAGTAGTGACAATTATGATCCGTCTTGGTGTGATTGGTACGAATTGGATTACGGACAGCTTTATCGAAGCTGCGATCAAAACAGGAAAATATCAGTTAACGGCCGTCTATTCCCGGCAGTTGGATAAAGCGCAGCAGTTTGGATCCAAATACGGCGTCAACAAGTGTTTTGATAGTCTTGATGAAATGGCTACAAGCGATGAGCTGGATGCGGTCTACATTGCTAGCCCTAACTCCCTTCACGGACCACAAGCCAAACAGTTTATTGATCATGGTAAGCACGTCATTGGTGAAAAACCGTTAGCTTCAAATTATGCAGAAGTGGAGGCACTGATCACTGCTGCCACGGATAAAGGCGTTGTATTGTTTGAGGCAATGAAAACAACGTATACACCTAATTTCCTGCGTTTACGAGAGTCGTTGCCCAAATTAGGCAAACTGCGCAAAGTTTACTTTTCCTACTGTCAGTTATCTTCCCGTTATGGGAAATACCTTAATGGCGAAAATCCAAATACCTTTAATCCGGCTTTTTCTAATGGTTCGATAATGGATATTGGTATTTACCCATTGAGTGCTGCGATTGGCTTATTTGGTGAACCGAATAGCTTTACAGCGCAGGGTGTATTGCTCGATTCTGGCGTGGATGCACATGGTACGATCGTACTTCACTATACTGGCTTTGATGTCGTTATCAGTCACTCAAAAGTTAGTGACGGGCTGATCCCAAGTGAACTGCAGGGCGAGCAGGCGACCATGTTGGTTGACGGCATCTCTGAATGTAAATCTGTTATGTTGCATCGTCCGGGTGAAGCCGCCGTAGACTTGAGTGTTTCACAAGAAGAAAACGTGATGTATTACGAGGCTGTTGAGTTTTCCCGTCTGATTGAACAGCAATATGTGTCTCATTCTGGGCTGGATAGAGCCCGTATTGTCAGTGCCATTATTACCCAGGCCCGCGATATCATTGGCGTGCGTTTTCCGGCAGATGAACAAGCGTTAGTCTGATTCTGGTTTGAGACAATAACGAGCTTAAAAACGAGATAAAAAAAAGGTGGCCAATAATGGCCACCATTAAGAGGGAACACTTCTTTATTGTTAGAATAGTGCAGGGCTAATAATTACCAGAACATCCATGCAAACGCTGAGAGGGCACCGATACAAGCGATATTTAGGTAGATACCGACTTTCATCATTTCGCTTTGCTTAATATGACCAGAGCCGAAGACAATCGCATTCGGTGGAGTAGCAACCGGTAGCATGAAGGCACACGATGCAGCAATAGCAATTAGTGCTGACAAGATAACCGGTGAGACACCTAGCGCTTCTGCCACCGTTGCGAATACAGGAACTAGAAGGGCTGCACTTGCTGTATTACTGGCGAACTCTGTCAGGAAGACAACAAAAGCTGCTACAACCAAGATAGTGAAGAACAATCCCGCTTGTTCCAGGAAGCCACTTAGGCTGTGTGCAAGGAAAACACTGGTGCCCGTTGCTTTTAGGATATTGCTCAGACAGATACCACCACCGAACAGTAGTAGCACACCCCAGTCAGTCGACTTCTCAATATCTTTCCATTGAACAACTCGAGATACGCCCAGCAATACAATTGCAGTAAGTGCAACGAGTGTATCGAACTTACTGAATCCACCTAAGAATGCATTGATAGGCTTGCTGAATATCCACAGTGCGACGGTAAGTCCAAAAATCGCCAGTGTGATTAATTTACCGTTGTCCCAGTCAACCGGTTTATGGTCGAGCTCAAAAGTATGCTTTAGATTCGGCTTTAACATGAAGTAGAGCATTGCAACGGTGATAGGTAGCAAAATCATCGAAACGGGTAGGCCAAAAGCCATCCACTCTGTAAAGCTGAGGCCAACTTCTGCTGCTGCTATGGCATTAGGAGGACTACCGACGACTGTTGCGATTCCGCCGATACTTGCACAGTAAGCAATGCCAAGTAACACAAATACATAGGTGCCGCGCTCGCTTTTTGCGTTAACTTTGTTCAGAACTCCAAGCACCAAAGGGAGCATCATGGCTGTTGTTGCGGTATTGCTGATCCACATAGATAGGACTGCAGTAACACCGAATAGCATAAATACAGCAACGGACATCCGGCCTTTGGCGATAAGGAGTACTTTATCGGCAATGGCTTTGTCTAATTCTTGTTTATGCAACGCTGCAGCGAGGGCAAAGCCACCAAGGAACAAGAAAATGATTGGGTTGGCAAAGTTGCTTAGTGCCTGTGGTGTTTTGAATATCCCAAATGCGACAGCCATGATTGGAACAAGTATTGCCGTAATACTCACGTGAACAGCTTCGGTTAGCCACAGAACGGCCACGAAGGCCAGAATGCTTAAGCCGATTACAACGTCTTTTTCGAAGGGGAGGGTATTTAGCAAAATGCTAAACAGGGCTATGTCTGCCAGTAGAATGATACTATTCCGGTCAAACAGCCACTTTTTCAGTGTCAGGGTTAAGGCTGTCATATGCTTTCCTTTCGCTGGTTATAATTATGTGTGCAACTCTATGCACGACATGTCACTTAAGATGAATGTTACAGGTTCTTTGGGGGTTGTTAACCTCTGGGTGGTTAAATGTTGCGCTTATGGCTCTGTAATTATCTTTTTTTTGTGAGGTTATTGTCTGCGAATGTGTGGAAACATACCCATGATGAGGGCAGCAGAGAATTGTGCTGTTAATGATCAGGTGAAATTAATTTGATGGATGAATCCGCTGTGGTTAAAAGTACATTAGTGGCGTTGCACTGTCATAGCTCAAATCAAGCATCGGAAATGTCGATGGAAACCGCTGGTGACTGCATATTTCTGTATGGAATGCGTACAGGCATTTATTGCGTTTGACAGTGAATCATTACATCAGGGAGCATATTTATTTTAAATGTGTGCTTTTGTTCACAGATGTTAGCAAGGGCTGCATAAAACATTTAGCTGCAAATTTATGCCTTCGGTATCATAAATACAAAGGGAATTGTAAATTAATAAAATTGAATAATATTATAAGGCTAGGTCATTATGAGTTCTAAACCACAGGGGTTGCGTAAGCGCTTGCACAGCGAGGCACAAGCGCATTTGAAAGATGTGCGAATAAAGTTTTTGAAATCGTATATCGAGAAGGAAGTAAAACAAAAAGTAGACTAAGGATTCACTTCTTTTTCTTTCATTATAACCTCTGATGAGTAGTAGAAAGCCACTGTTGAACCGCGGTGGCTTTTTATTATAAGAATACTGTAATTGAACGGATTATCCGTTAGGTTGTTGCTCTTCGGTCGTTTGCTTTTCAAGGACTGGTTTTTCGAGAACAGGTCCTTCAAAAATCAGCTGCTCAGTGGCTATCGGCTCTTTGGGGCCAAGAAAGCGAGGTTGAATATCTAACAGATAGAGATCGACTATAGCCTTCACTCTTGCAAGGATTTCACGTACACGTATTTTTAGCCCTGCCATTCCTCTAGGCTCAGGCACTGCAAGACAAATGGCATCGATATTGTTGCTTTGAGCAATGAATAAAGCACGCTCACAATGGAATTTTTGGGTAATGATAACGAAGTGATCAGCTTCAAAAACATTTTTGGCTCTGACAATAGAATCGAGGGTACGAAAGCCTGCATAATCAAGAACAATGTCTTTGTCTGGTATTCCCGCTTTCAACAAATCACGCTTCATCGTCCATGGTTCGTTGTATGAGCGATGGGCATTATCGCCGCTTAGCAACAAAATATTCACCTTACCAAGCTGATACAGCTCGAGGGCTGCTGACATACGGTAGTCGTAGTATGGGTTTAGGTTCTTGGCGATGTACTTGCTCGTTCCCAGCACCAAACCAATTGAGCGTGAAGGGATGTGAGATGCTTCGACAAAAATACGATCAGCGGTTGACTCCGATATCCAACGGTCAATAAGTAAACTCGTTCCGACGAGAACGATACAGAGAACTGCAGAAATACGAAAGAATGAGAGCAGTTTCATATAAACCCAAGTGTAACCTTAAAATGCTATCGCTGATAATACCCTAATATCTTGAAAATGTTATGTAAAAATACTGTCAACTAGTCAAGGTTAGTACATAGAATAGACATTGCTGATTGAAATGTCGAAGAGCTGAAAATATCATCAAAATTTGGTGCTCTCAAAAAAAATCCTATTAATTACCCATCTTGTATCTCTGATGTGATAGTCAATACTTCAGAAGTAGCATTGTAGTTGGTTAAAAAAAATCTCCAATAGTTGTGAATGTAGCTGTTTCAGGAGAACCTGGATGATCGGATGTTGTTACATCTGCGACAAACATTGAACCAAGCAAGAGCTTTACAGGACTTACATGGACTGGCTGAGGTCTAAAGTAAGCTCTTTCATTAGCCTTAATTGTTTTTATATCATTTGTCTCGTAGATTGCTGACATAATAAGATCAAGCGTAAACTCTGTACAGTTTTGAAAGTCCAATGTAAATGGGTTTGCAATCAATGAGTAATTTGAATTATGTAACTCTTTATAAATTGGTGATGATATTAGGGCTAACAACCTTTTTTTTGTAATTCGGGAGTAGGTATGATGATGCCAGCCTCTAGTACCTCAACGCCAGCAAAAAAAATCGACTGGAAAATCTTGTACTAAATCACTTATATTGGGTGCATTTTCTCTTTGGTAAAGATTATATATTGCATACCCAGAAATCTTTCTTTTATCTGTCGTTGTTATTTGAGAATATACCGCAATAGCGGTATGAGTGAAGTTTATCCCTTCCGGTAAATTACTCCGTGAGCTACCGACTCTTGCAATTATTGCAACTCTAGCTCTTTTATTGGCTAGAATCGTCTCAACCTTTTTGAAAAATTCATGATCTCTTCAGGTGTGAAATGCAACTCTTTACCAGCTTGACTCATACCAGCAAGTACTGAGGAACTAGGCGAAATAAAGAGAATTATGGAAAATGAAAGGATAAAGGCTTTCACTATTTTCATCTTATTATTCCTATATTTTTTTTGATTACTTTGCTTCGGTACTAATGCTTCGCTTGGTGGTGGGCCAGCCGTGACAGACTCATCGCTAATTTCTAACGGTGTACCAATAGGCGCTGTCGCGGCTTCCATCAGCTCGCTGGAAACCTTTGTACTTACCGCACCAGTAGAACCTACAACCGCAAGTGGTATCGCAGAAGCGGCTGAAGTGACTTGACCTGAACCGGCAATGGCATGTCCTGCACTTGCACTAGCATGTGAACCAGATTTACCTGTTTCTCTTATTGCTTGGCCACTATGATTCTCACTGGCAAAAGAGTTGGTTGTCCATATCATGGTGACCGTTGCAGCAATAGTTAATGCCTTTAATACTTTCATGTTAATTTCCTTTTAGTAACAATACGAATAATGGTGTTAAAATGACAACTTGCTCCTAGGTGCGAAATTCAAACACAACTATAAATACAATTCCAAATAATGAGGAATGAATGAATTCGCACTGTTTTTTTTATTCTTGTCACATTATTAATGTATGAGTACAACAACAGCTAGAGCAAAGGCAATCACATTTTTTTTGGACAAAAAAAAGAGCAATAGTTTTCACTCAGGTAGGATAATGGATCTGATGAAAGCTTATAAGGTCGGGTAGATGATGTGGTGATTAAAATCTAGAAAGTGGACTTTGCATGATGAGTACACGAAGCAGGTTTGACTTACTATCAAAACGGCTTGGTGTACTGAGTCATCTTTGGGATCTTATTTAAATGCTAGCTTAGTTAAAAGCCACTGTTCTATGTTTGCAACGATAGATATCTGCAACCACTGATGTTGGGCTGACGCCGTCAGAATCGATAATTTTGGTTATATGGAATCGATTACCACCTAGCATATAGGCTTCGTTTGCAAGCTCAATTTCCAGACTATTTGGTGATGTTTTTTTTCAACCACATGGGTCGTTAATATTTTGCAATCATTATTTTCAATTTCAGAAAATGCAATTGGCTTAACGCTATATGCTCCGGGAAGTAATTGGACATTACCCGCAGGTTTCATTGTGTAAGGTGAACCACATTTGTATAGTTCAGCCATCACGCTACTTGGTCGGCCTTTGCGTGTTTTAAGAACATCAGAAATCCGATAGCGGTTGCCACCAGAAAGGTACGTTTGATTTTTTTTAATACTGGAACTACGTTGTTTGGATGAGAGTCTTCAAGCGTATATACTTCGATTAACTCACATTTAAGTTGAATAGCGCTAATTTCCGTTATTGGCGTTACTTCTTTAGCTTCTTGTTTTACGGGGATTTTTCTAGTTACACAGCCACTTAAGGATAGAACGACTGCTAATCCTATAACTATATTTTTCATACAAAACCTGAATTAAAACAAAGTCCTTATAATATATATTTTATGTAAGTGTGGGTAGTCATAATTAGGCACATTCATAAGAGGGCTATTGATATAATTACCAGTGTTAACATTTGGTTAACGGTAAGTGACGTTGCAAGATAACTATCTATCACTGTGATAACTAACGCCGACACGAATGTGGACTTCTGAGTTGCTCATTACATTGATTACTGAGTGAGGTCGGGTTAATGGGATAAAAAAAAGCCCGCATGCAGCGGGCTCGTTATTACATCGATTAGAAAGAAGTACGCTTATAACGGCGGTACTCAGACTGCCAGTAATTAGCAGCGATCTTCTCTTTTATTCGTTCGTCTGTGTTCTTTGGCGCTTTATGCTGCTCGACCGCTTTTTTTTGGCAACAGCAAATGCAATCTGGTGAGAAACCTTTTGGATATCTTCCAGTGGCGGTAGCAAGGCACCTTTACCGTTGATTGCTAGCGGTGAGCATTCAGCCAGAGCGCGACTACTTTCCATCAGCATTTCATCGGTAACGCGGCGTGCGCCGACAGCCAATACACCAAGGCCGATACCCGGGAAGATGTAGCTGTTATTGCACTGGGCGATCGGATAGTTTTTCCGTTATGTAATACAGGCTCGAATGGCGAGCCTGTCGCGACGAGCGCATTACCATCAGTCCAGCGAATGATGTCGGCAGGTGTTGCCTCGACTCGGCTTGTCGGGTTTGATAGCGGGAAGATAATAGGGCGCGTGCAATGCTGATGCATTTCGCGAATAACATCCTCACTGAATAGCCTGGTACACCAGAGACACCAATTAGAACGGTAGGCTTGGCGTTACG
>LLEN01000088.1_pt1 | contig 20167 bp, 28 predicted proteins | sample 595881 | NCBI WGS metagenome assembly LLEN01 (sample SAMN02919314, study PRJNA255460) | bioreactor metagenome | biome: chemostat; feature: culture 2012_10.3; material: sediment; isolation source: day86 10degC chemostat 2012 inoculated with Wadden Sea sediment taken from... | place: Germany: Bremen ...
AACCTCGACCCTAAGTCAAACTTAATCGAGGTTCTCTAACCCCCACTTATACAGCGCATTCTTCTTCACGCCGTGAATTTCAGCCGCCAGTGCAGCCGCCTTTTTCAGTGGCAGCTCCTTGGTCAGCAGGGTAACGGTACGCAGCGCCTCTGCCGGCAACTCATCTTTCTGTGCCCGGTGGCCCGCCACCAGCAACACCATCTCACCACGGGTACGATTGCTGTCTTCACCCAGCCAATCAATCAGTTCCCCTAGTGGCGCACCATGGATAGTTTCAAAGGTTTTGGTCAGTTCGCGGGCCAATACCACCTGGCGATCCGGTCCCAGTACCGCCAGCATATCCGCCAGCGAATCCATAATTCGATGCGGCGACTCATAGAAAATCATCGTTCGCTCATCGTCTGCCAGATCTTGGAAGCGATCCCGGCGCCCTTTGCTTTTCGGCGGCAAAAAGCCTTCAAAGCTAAAGCGATCAGACGGCAGACCTGCCCCGCTCAGTGCCGTTACCACCGCGCAGGGGCCGGGAAGCGGAACAACTTTTACACCCGCCTGACGACAACGGTTGACCAAATGGTATCCTGGATCGCTAATCAGGGGTGTACCTGCATCAGACACCAGTGCGATGCTCGTGCCCGCCTGTAGCTTTTCGATCAGATAATCGGCTTTTTGCTGCTCATTGTGATCGTGAAGTGCAAAGGTGCGGGTTGAGATAGAGAAATGTGTCAACAAGCGTGATGTATGGCGTGTATCTTCAGCGGCAATTAAATCCACATTTGCTAATACATCCAATGCACGCTGCGTGATATCCGCTAAATTACCGATTGGTGTAGGTACGATGTACAAAGTTGCGACATCTACCGTGCATGAATTGGTCTCACTCATTTGTCTAAGATCTCATCTGCAATTAATATAGAGAGTAATTTGTCACAGTTGAATGAATTCAATGCTCAATTTTACCCATAAGCGTAAAAGTGTATCACGACTATTAGCGCCTGTAGCCCTCGCCGTGATCTTGGCTGGCTGCTCGACGCCAACTCAACAACAGGCCGTGACCGCCGATATTACCGCTGCTGTTACCGACAGTGCAGCAAATTATCTGATCAAAGCCGAGTCGAGTGAAGGCACAGAAAGCATCGACTGGCACATTCTGGCCCTCAAGGCGCTGATAAAAGAAGGAAGCTGGTCTCAAGCCGAACAACAGGCAAATCGGCTGGGACGATTGTCATTGAGCCCGTTACAGATGGCTGAATGGCAACTGGCCCGCGCAACCCTGCGCTATCAGCAAGGCCAGCCCCAGTCTGCCCTGGACACGTTGAATTTCCAGCCGTGGTGGACACTGGCTGATAGCCAATACCTACGTTTCCATATGCTTCGAGCTGAGCTGCTGGGCCAAACCAACCAATCATTCAAGGCTGCTCGTGAGCGAACGGCTCTGGATCAATACCTGAAAACAGAGCAGAAAGCGGCAAACTGGCAAAACCTGTGGCGAGATCTTTCTCACTACAATAACAACCAGCTACAAGCGACAAAGCTCAACGAAGACGAAACAGTCTTGCGCGGCTGGATCCAATTAAACATTCTCAAAAACACCTATTCGCAGCGACCTGCAAAGCTCAAGGCGACGGTTGAGGAATGGCTGGCCAAAAATCAGTATCACCCGGCCAACCAGTTCCTACCGGCAGAACTGCAGGCGATCATGTCGCTTGAAATCACCCAGCTAAACAATGTGGCCCTGCTGCTTCCGCTGACCGGACGCTATGAGAACTCCGGAAAAGCAGTCAGAGACGGCTTTATAAACGCCATGCTCGACGATACCGGCCGCGAGGCCGATACAGAGCTCGCGATTTACGATACCGAAGCAGAGCCTGTCAGCGCTATCCTCAGCAAACTGAAGCAAGATGGAATCGAGCTGGTTATTGGTCCGCTGCGCAAAGAAAAAAAATCACCGACTTCCAACGCGGCAACAGCACTGACATCACGATGCTTGCTTTAAACGAGCCAGAGCAGCTAAACATGACCCAGTCGAATGCCTGCTATTTCTCGCTCTCGCCAGAACAGGAAGCCGAGCAAGCCGCCCAGCACCTGTTTGCAAAAGGCCATGAGTATCCGATGATACTCGCTCCGGGTAACAGTTTTGGTGAACGTGTAAGCAATGCCTTTATCGAGCAATGGCAGCAACTGACCGGTAAATCACCGGCAATCAGCTCTTTCAGCTCGCGCAAACAAATCCAGCAGCAAATCGCGACAGTGTTCGGCCTGACTGAAAGCCAGGCACGAGTTAACCAAATGCAACAAGTGCTAGGGCTGGAACTTAAGTCACAGCCACGCAGCCGCCGAGACACCGATGCGGTCTACCTGGTCGCCAATAAAAATGAACTGACCCTGCTCAAACCGTTTATAGAAGTAGCGATCAATCCTGACATAGAGCCACCCAAGCTGTATGCCAGTTCTCGCAGCTATCCCGATAGCAAAGAAGACACAAGCGAGCTGAAAGGGATTGAATTTAGCGATATACCGCTGCTGGTCGATGCAAACCAGAACTTTATGGCTCGCTATAACGAGCTGTGGCCAAATGCCAAGAATACCGATGTCCGCTTGCACGCCTTCGGGATGGATGCCTATAAGATGATCGCCGAGCTACCGCAGATGCGTGTCGTCGATAATTACACGACACCAGGAAAAACCGGCCAACTGAGTATTAATGACCAATGTGTGATCCAGCGTCAGATCAGCTGGGCTATTTTCTCGGGAAATGGCATTGAACCCGTTCAATAAGCGTAAGCAAGGACAGGTCTATGAAGCCATGGCGGAGCAGTTTTTGCTTCGTCATGGGCTCAAGTCGGTTTGCCGCAATTTCCAATGCCGAAGCGGTGAAATTGATGTCATCATGCGTGATAGGAGCTGCTGGGTCTTTGTCGAGGTTAAATTCCGTAAAAATGCACATTACGGTTCTGCCGCAGAAGCGGTAAACTGGCGTAAGCAGCAAAAGCTAAAACGGGCAGCATTGTTTTGGCTACAGAAAAACGGCTTTTCAGCCGAACACACTGAGTTTAGGTTTGATGTCGTGGCTATCCAAGGTCCCGATCACCAGATTGAGTGGTTTACCAACACCCTAGTTGAAGGTTAATCCATGCTAGAGAGCATTAGAGAAAGTTTTACAGAAAGTATTCAGACCCAGATTGCGGCGGCAGAAGCACTGCCAGACGCGATCTCGCAAGCAGCACAAGTGATGGTTCAGAGCCTACTTAACGGCAACAAGATTTTAAGCTGTGGCAATGGTGGCTCGGCGGCAAACTCCCAGCATTTTGCTTCCTGTCTGATTAACCGTTTTGAAACTGAGCGCCCAAGCCTACCGGCACTAGCACTGACAGCGGATACCACGACATTGACGGCTGTCGCCAATGATTATCACCATGATGAAATCTTTTCCAAGCAGGTTCGTGCACTAGGCCAGGCCGGCGATATCCTGTTTGTTCTGTCGACCAGCGGTAACAGCAAAAATATCATAAAAGCCATGGAAGCCGCGCTAACCCGCGATATGACGATCATTGCCCTAACCGGCAAGGACGGCGGTGAAATGGCGGGGCTGCTCGGTATTCAGGATGTAGAAATCCGTATTCCGTCACAGCGCACTGCTCGTATTCAGGAAGGGCACCTGCTGACGGTCCATTGCTTGTGTGATCTTATCGACAAGGTCTTGTTCCCGCATCACGAAGGATAATCAATGAAAATGTACCGAGCCCTGCTAATTGCTGTTTTATTTGCTCTTCAGGGCTGTTCCGGTCTCACGACGGCCGATCCCCGCTCAACCAAGCAGCAGTGGTTCGATCAGCAGATCGAAATGGAAATCGGCGGATTGGCCAATAAGCCACCGTTCCGGCAGCAGGCCCGGATCAATGCAATTGCGATAGACGGCAAGGTACTACTCGTTGGTCAGTCTGTTGATCAGTCAACCAAGCAGCAACTGACCGAACAAGTTCAGTCTTTGAATAATGTAGATACTGTTTATAATCAGGTACAGATCCGTCCGCTTCCTCAACTGGCCGAGGTCAGCAAAGATAGTTGGCTCACCACCAAGGTCAAATCACAGATGATTGGCAGCAAGAAGCTGAACGACGTGTCGATTAAAGTGATCACCGAAGGACAGGAGGTCTACCTGCTCGGCTATGTGAACCGCGAACAAGGCAATATAGCCGCAGAGATCGCCCGCAACGTCTCTGGCGTTAAGAAGGTCGTCAAGGTGTTTGAATATCCGAATTAAGCAGGTAACAGATTATACTTAGCGATTAAAAGAAAAACGCAGCCAAAAGGCTGCGTTTTTTTTATTTCACGACGCGAAGACTCGGTCGGCCACGAGGACGAGGCGGCTCATCATCTGGCCGCTGTCATCGCTGGTTTCGGTCACTTCAGCAAGAGGAGATTGTGTCTCTTCTGCATCCTCGATTATCTCATCATAATGATAATCACCATCCGCAAGACCACTATCAGCCATGTCTGAAGCATAAGCCGGCTCCGGCTCAAACATGGTACCTGCACCGTTTTCACGGGCGTAGATAGCCAATGCTGCATACATAGGAACGATCACAGAGTGCGGACGGCCACTAAAACGCGCATTGAAGCTAATTGCTTCATTACCCAGTTCCAGGTTACCGACTGCACGCGGAGCAATATTCAATACAATTTGACCGTCACTGACAAATTCCGTCGGCACCTTCACTCCTTGCAATGTGGCATCCACAACCAAGTGAGGTGTCAGGTCATTGTCGACCAACCAGTCGTAAAACGCGCGCAGCAAATAAGGGCGACGCGGCGTCATTTTATCCATATCCATTATTGGCCAGTCAAGCGCATTTCACGCTCGGCTTCAGTCAGTGAGGCAAGGAATGAATCACGCTCGAAAACGCGAGTCATATATGCTTTCACTTCTTTGGCACCAGCACCAACCAATTCGATACCCATTTCAGGTAAACGCCACAGTAGCGGTGCCAGGTAACAATCAACCAAGCTAAACTCGTCGCTCATAAAGTACGGGAATTCAGCAAATACAGGTGCCAGAGCAAGCAGTTCATCACGTAATTGCTTACGTGCTTTATCTGCCTCATCAGCACTACCTTTGTTTACCTTCTCAGCCAATGTGTACCAGTTACGCTCAACACGGTACATCATTAGGCGGCTGTTACCACGAGCAACAGGATAAACAGGCATCAGAGGTGGGTGAGGGAAACGCTCATCCAAGTACTCCATAATGATGCCGGCCTGGTAAAGAGCAAGCTCGCGGTCAACCAGGGTTGGAACAGAGTTGTACGGGTTTAGGTCCAGTAGATCTTCAGGCAGGTTGTTTGGTTCAACCAGCTCAATTTCAACACTAACACCCTTTTCTGCTAGTACGATACGCACCTGATGGCTGTAGATGTCCGACGCATCAGAATACAGAGTCATCACAGAGCGTTTATTGGCAGCAACAGCCATTAACCCCTCCAGTATACTTATATACACAAAAAGCAACGGGGGCTCGAGCCCCCATTGCGAGATTCTTAACCCACTAGGTTACCTGATCAATGGACATCACGCCAATATTCTTTCTTCAACAGTAATGTTAGCACAAAGAATATGACCAGAAAGCCCATTACCCATAACCCCAGACGCTGACGTTCTAGTTTTACCGGCTCAGCCGAATACTCTAGGAAGTTAACCAGATCACGAACCGCCTCATCATACTCTTCGGCGTTCAGCTCACCAGTCCCATCAGACTCGATACCAACAAATTCCTGTACTTCCTCACCGTCAACCAGGTGAGTTTCATACACTTTTGTTGGTACACCCTGCAGCTCTTCCAGGACATGCGGCATACCTACACTAGGAAAAACCACATTGTTGACGCCAAACGGTCGGCTTGGGTCTGCATAGAAAGAGCGCAAGTAGGTGTATAACCAGTCTGTACCACGAACACGGGCAACCAGAGTCAGATCCGGTGCCGGAGCACCAAACGATGCCGCTGCGTACTCCTCAGGAATTGCATTGGTCATCAGATCACCGATCTTAGCTTCGCTATCAAAGATCATGCTCTCTTTCATCAGATCCAGCGGGATACCGATATCCGTCGCCACACGCTCATAGCGCTGATACTGCGTGGCGTGACAGCCAAAGCAGTAGTTCATGAATGTCTTGGCACCACGCTGTAGCGAGGCTTTGTCCGACAAGTCATTGTTCGCAGCATCTAAATGTACGTTACCACCAGCCGCCATAGCCATCGAAGGCAACAGAGCTAGTAGCATTACAATCAACTTCTTCATTTGAATGTCACCCTCTCTGGTAGCGGCTTGGTTGCTTCGTTTTTACTGTAGAAATACAGCAGAACGAAGAACATAAAGTAACCCAGCTGAAAATCTGCGCCATCAAGGTATACGTTGCTGTCGCAGGCAGCGCCCCCAGTACACCCAAAGCAATAAAGCTAACTGTAAACTGAGCAATATTGATCAAATGGAACTTGCTGCGGTAGCGGTAAGAGCGCACCTTACAGCGATCCAGCCACGGCAACAGGAACAGCACCACAATCGATGCACCCATCGCAATAACGCCCATTAGCTTGTCTGGTACCGCACGCAGAATCGCGTAGAACGGAGTAAAGTACCAAACTGGTGCAATATGCTCTGGTGTCTTCAGCGGGTTAGCTGCTTCAAAGTTAGGTGGCTCAAGGAAGTAACCGCCCATCTCTGGATTAAAGAACAACACATAGCAGAAGAAGAACAGGAAGACGGCCACACCGACCATATCTTTCACCGTACCATATGGATGGAACGGGATAGAATCGATGACATCGTACTTGCCGCTGTACTGCTTATGGAACGGGAACTGAGTCTTATACCCTTCACCTTTGCTGCCTTTCGGCAGTTTGGTCTCGATACCGTCCGGGTTGTTTGACCCCACTTCATGCAGTGCCAAGATGTGCAGCACAATCAGAAGCAACAGCACGATAGGCAACGCAATAACGTGCAGAGCGAAGAAACGGTTCAGGGTCGCGCCCGAGATAACATAGTCACCACGGATCCATAATGTCAGATCATCGCCAATAAAAGGGATAGCACCAAACAGTGAAATGATTACCTGAGCACCCCAGTATGACATCTGGCCCCATGGCAACAGGTAGCCCATAAAGGCTTCTGCCATCAGCACCAGGAAGATCAGCATACCGAACAGCCATAGCAGTTCACGAGGCTTCTGATAAGAACCGTAAATCAAACCACGGAACATATGCAGGTAAATTACAACGAAGAACGCCGAAGCGCCTGTCGAGTGCATATAACGCAACAGCCAGCCATATTCAACATCACGCATGATGTACTCAACGGAGGCAAACGCTCCCTCACCAGAGGGAACATAGTTCATCGTCAGCCAGACACCGGTTAATAGCTGATTGACCAGCACCAGCATCGCTAACGATCCAAACAGATACCAGAAGTTAAAGTTCTTCGGCATCGGGTATTCGGACAAATGCTTTTTGTAAGCATCCATCATAGGTAAACGTTTTTCGATCCAACCGAGTAGTGCTTCCATTAGGCTGTCTCCTCATCTACACCGACCAGAATGGTATTGTCATCCAGGAATGTATGAGGCGGTACCACCAAGTTGAGCGGTGCTGGTACCCCCGCAAATACCCTGCCGGCCATATCGAACTTAGAACCGTGACACGGGCAGAAGAAGCCTGCACTGACGCCACTCACCTGCTCGTTAAAGCTATCTGGCAAATAGGTAGGGGAACAACCGAGGTGAGTACAAATCCCTACGGCTAGAAAGATTTCAGGTTTAACTGAACGAAATTTATTCTGGGCATATTCAGGCTGCTGCGGCTCATCTGACGACGGATCACGAAGATCACCATCATGGCCACCCAACTCTTCTAAAATTGCATCACTACGACGCACGACCCAAACGGGCTTACCGCGCCACTCGACGCGTACCATTTGGCCATCTTCCAACTTACTGATATCAACTTCTACTGGTGCACCGGCGGCCTTTGCTTTCGCGCTCGGGTTCCAAGATTTGATAAAAGGCACAGCTACAGCGACTGCACCTAAGCCTCCAACAACCGAAGTTGTCGCAGTCAGGAAGCGGCGGCGGCCGTTACTTACTGGCGCATTGCTCATCCAACATTCTCCCATGTGCTCCCGCTCTGGATTATTATTATGTCCTTTGGCGTCCCTGGAGCTTACGGCTAACTTTAAACGGAAAGAAACAACAGATTGTTTGTAACATTATAAAACTGTTGCTTATCGCGCCAAATGATAAAGAAAACCCCACTTTTTGACAAGATAAAGCTACCTTTTCGCAACAAATGTGAGAGGTATGTTCTTTTTGTTTCAATTTTACATCAAGGCGCGGAATACAGGGGCTCAAGAGGGAGAAAGGGTGTTTTTTTTACAAAAAAAAAAGCCCAACCCGAAGGTTGAGCTTTTCGTACACAGTATCCAGAATAAATATTCTGAAGCGTAATATTAACGCTTAGAGAACTGTGGACGACGACGTGCTTTACGTAGACCAACTTTCTTACGCTCAACTTTACGTGCATCACGAGTAACATAACCCGCAGCGCGTAGAGATGGACGTAGAGTCTCATCATACTCCATAAGAGCACGAGTGATACCGTGACGGATAGCACCTGATTGACCAGTGATACCACCACCCTTAACAGTGATGTATAGGTCAAGTTTCTCAGTCATTTCAACTAGCTCAAGTGGCTGACGAACAACCATGCGAGCAGTTTCACGACCGAAGTATTCTTCAAGGCTACGCTTGTTGATTACGATGTTGCCAGTACCCGGTTTAACGAAAACACGAGCAGCTGAGCTTTTGCGGCGACCAGTGCCGTAGTATTGATTCTCTGCCATTGTCATCTTCCCCAATTAGATGTCTAGTACTTTAGGCTGCTGTGCAGCATGGTTGTGCTCTGTACCTGCGTAAACTTTAAGTTTACGGTACATAGCACGGCCTAGAGGACCTTTAGGAAGCATGCCTTTAACAGCAGTTTCGATAACCATTTCTGGCTTCTTATCGATAAGCTTCTCGAAGCTGATTGACTTCAGACCACCAATAAAGCCAGTGTGGCGATGGTACATCTTGTCAGTCTTCTTAGCGCCAGTTACAGCAACTTTTTCTGCGTTGATAACTACGATGTAGTCACCAGTGTCAACGTGCGGAGTGTACTCCGGCTTATGCTTACCACGTAGACGAGATGCGATTTCAGTTGCTAGACGACCAAGAGTTTTACCTTCAGCGTCAACAACATACCAGTCACGTTTTACAGTTTCTGGTTTAGCAACGAAAGTTTCATGCTAATTCTTACCCAAAATTAAATAGTTTCACTTCACAGGAGCGCAAAAACGCCCCCTCTGTTCAGAGCCCAGTCATCACCCCTTCGAGCGTTGGTGCTCCCGGCTCTCGCCGACACAGGTACGGTGGGTCGCAAGATTATAGGGAAGGGTGGGGGAAAAATCACCTTTTTTTTCAAAAAAAAGTGTGTTTTTTTTCTCCTAAGGCCGTTGTTGAGGAAAAACCTTCGTTTTTTTTAACCGTAAAGTCGCATTTGCCCCGGCACTATGCAAGATGAGGTTTTGCCAGATAATCGTGGCTTTGCATTTCAATCAAACGTGAACAGCAGCGCTTGAATTCAAACTCAAGGCGGCCATTTTGGTAAAGCTGCGTCATATCCACCTGCGCCGACATAATGAGCTTTACATTGCGCTCGTAGAATTCATCTACCATGGCAATAAAACGCCGCGCGGCATCGTCTTCTTTCTCTCCCATCTGAATCACCTCCGAGACCAGCACGGTGTGATAGATACGGGCTATTTCCATGTAGTCAGTTTGACTTCTGGCCGTTTGACATAATGTCTTAAACGTAAAATGCACTACCCCATCGGCCTCGTGGCGAGTCGGCAACATTCGGTTGTTTATTTCAATAGCCTTGCCTTGGCTTCTTGGCTCGACACTCAATTGAGCGAAATATTGCTCAATGTTATTTTCTGCCTGGATATCAAGTGGGTAATGGTAAATTTCGGCCTGTTCAAGCGTTCTCAGGCGATAGTCGATGCCAGAATCAACATTGACGATATCGCAGTGCTGCTGAATTAGTGCTATAGCCGGTAGGAAACGGGCTCGCTGCAGGCCATTGCGATACAACTCGTCAGGCGGGATATTCGATGTTGCCACCAGCGTGATCCCTCGGCGGAACAAAGCCTCAAATAGCGTCCCTAGGATCATCGCATCAGTAATATCAGAGACAAAAAAAACTCATCAAAACAGATAATATCGGTTTCGGACTTGAATCGATCCGCGACCTGCTCCAGCGGATCGGACTGTGAAGACAGCTGCTGCATCTCCTGATGCACACGATGCATAAACCGGTGGAAATGCACCCGCATCTTGCGCTCGGCCGGCAAGCACTCAAAAAAAACGTATCGACCAGGTAAGTTTTGCCTCGTCCGACACCACCCCAAAAGTAGACCCCTTTCACCGGCGTGGTACTGGTCTCTTGTTCCCGCTTGAACAACCGCTGCAGCAGCGACGCTTTGACTTCCGGCTTGGGTGCTGCATTCGATGATAAAGTGCTTCAAGGTAAGAGACCGCCATGGCCTGCGCCGAGTCGGCAATGAAATCTTCTTGCTGAAGATCGCGTTGATATTGTTGTTGTGGAGTCATCCTTTACCGTTACCAAATTAGTCCCATCTTTGGCGTCAGATAGTACCATGGCAACGTTTGTGCATGTATAGTAACTATACGAACTAATTAGTTGGCGGCCATTCAGCGCCAATTAAACTCTCTGGTATACAAAGGGAAGACCCGTCGGCACAAGCATGCTCTAGCTAGTTGGTATGCTGCCACAATGTCTTTGACCGACATAAGCAACTTGGTATTTATAAAGTCACAAGGAGTTTTTTTTCATGGCTTGGATATATGCGCTACTCATTTTTGCCGCAGGTGCAATTGCAGGTGCTTTTGCAGCCCGTTTAGGCAATAAAAGCCTCAAACAACAAAAAGAACTAAAGAAAGACTTGGATAAGTCAAAATACGAACTGGAACAATACCGTCAGGAATTGGTGGACCATTTTGCCTGCAGTTCGGAGCTGTTAGACAACATAGCTAAAGATTACAGTAAGCTATACGAACACATGGCAAAAACCTCAACCGAGTTGATGCCTAACCTTCCGGATCAGGACAACCCGTTTGCCCGTCGTATCAGCACACTGGAGCCCGTAGCGGAAACGGGTAATGTGCAAGATCAACCCCGTGATTACGCCAACGGTGCAACCGGGCTACTGAAAGACGAGCCTGAAAAAGTGGAAGAGCCCAAAGCGAGCTAATTCCTTTTTTTTCTGGAACTAAACCCCGGTTTTCAAGTCAGAGCTAATACCGCTTTCCTTCGTTGGTGATTGATTCTTAGATGTTTATAGTCACTATGGAATGGTACTACTACTTGTAAACCGGAGTTTAGTAATAATGAAAAAAAACCTTTGCTTGTATTCAGTGCGCTGGCACTCTGCATCAGTTCTGTTATTACCCCAATCACGGCAACTGCTGCATTACCTCTTTCAACCAATAGCCAACAGCTACCTAGCCTCGCCCCGATGCTGGAGCAAGTCACCCCGCAGTCGTCAGTATTGCAGTCGAAGGCAAGCAGGTTTCAAGGCAACGCCTTCCTGAAAACTTCCGCTTTTTCTTTGGCCCCGAATTTCCCGAAGAGCAGCTTCGTGAACGACCGTTCCGAGGGCTGGGTTCCGGAGTCATCATCGATGCCGACAAAGGCTATATTGTTACCAACCATCATGTCATCAACGGCGCCGATAAGATTATGGTCCAGCTGCATGACGGCAAAGAGCTATCTGCCGAGTTAATTGGCAGCGATGAAATGTCAGATATTGCGCTGCTTAAAATAGAAAAGACCAAAAATTTGACCGCCATTAAACTAGCGGACTCCGACAGTCTGCGTGTGGGTGATTTCGCCGTTGCTATCGGTAACCCGTTCGGCTTGGGCCAGACGGTTACCTCGGGCATTATTTCGGCCCTTGGCCGCAGTGGACTCAATATCGAAAATTTCGAGAACTTTATTCAAACAGATGCGGCTATCAACAGCGGCAACTCAGGCGGAGCGTTAGTTGGCCTTAACGGTGAACTGATCGGTATCAACACCGCAATTCTGGGGCCTAACGGCGGCAATGTCGGCATCGGCTTTGCCATCCCGGTCAATATGGTGAGAAACCTAACCGAGCAAATTATCGAGTTCGGCGAAGTTAAACGGGGGGTTCTGGGTGTTCAGGGCGGAGAACTAACCTCTGAACTGGCAGAGGCCTTTGGCTATGAAACCAATCATGGCGCTTTCATCAACCAAGTAATGCCAGACTCTGCAGCAGAAAAGGCCGGACTAAAAGCCGGGGACATTATTGTGTCGGTCAACGGCAAACAAATCCGTACCTTCGGTGAACTTCGGGCGAAAATAGCCACTCTAGGTGCCGGTAAAAAAAACAACCCTAGGCATCGTCCGTGATGGCAAGGAACAAACTGTTTCGGTGGTATTGCAAGAGGCAAGCCAGAACAAAGTCAAAGCAGAAAACCTTCACCCAGGCCTAGCCGGCGCTGAATTTGCCAATACAACAGCCGACGACAGCGTCAAAGGGGTAAAAGTCACCAATATTGACGAAAAATCTCTGGCAGCGCGTTATGGCCTACAAAAAGGCGATATTATTCTTGGGCTTAACCGCCAGCCAATCCGTAACCTCGGTGAACTACGCAAAGCACTTGAGCAAGACCCCAATGTCTTGGCACTGGAAGTGAAACGCAGCGACAATATCCTCTATTTGATCATCCGCTAATCCTATTTCCGGGCCAGCAATGGCCCGCCTCTCCTGTTTACCCCCTATCTCCGACACCTCCCGGTGACAGATATTCCTTATTCAACAGTATCCTGCACATCAATACCATCAGGGCACAGCCTGCCAACAGCAGCTGTCTAAGTACCTAGTAGCGTTTGGTATCTAGTCGTTGTAATGATATCCTCGTCCGAATAATTCATAGAATGCACTCTTCGTGCACTGCCGCTATTTCGTTTCAGGGGAGCAAGCATGCTGGCTTTTATTCGTCGGTCCATTTTACTTGGCATCGTCACAGCTGTTGTTTTACTCGTTGTTTTTCCTGAACTTCGCACCAAGATGATCCAACCCCAAGTATCGTTGACCACCGTCCAGACGGATCAACCCAGTTATCCTATAACTTTGCCGTCCGCCGTGCCTCTCCAGCCGTCGTCAATATCTATAACCGTCGCTACAACGCCGAGGACCGGCTCAAACTGAGCACCCAAGGCCTCGGTTCAGGCGTGATCATGAGTGATAAAGCTACATCGTCACCAACTACCATGTTGTTGCGAAAGCCGATCAGGTGATAGCAGCATTACAGGACGGACGCATATTTACCGCCCAACTGATTGGTAAAGATCAGCGTACTGATATTGCCGTACTGAAGATCCAGGCCGAAAACCTACCGGTTATTCCGCTTAGCTCTGATTACAAGCCTGCCGTCGGTGATGTCGTGCTGGCAATCGGCAACCCATACAACCTAGGGCAAACCACAACCTACGGGATCATTTCCGCCACCGGTCGCTCTGGTATGAGCTTCTATGGCCGTCAGGACTTTCTCCAGACCGATGCCGCCATTAATGATGGCAACTCCGGTGGGGCACTGGTCAATACCCGAGGCGAGCTCGTCGGGATCAACACAGCCTCTTACCAACAGACAACAGATATCGAGACCTATGGCATATCCTTTGCCATTCCCTATGAGCTAACCCATAAAATCATGAACAAGCTGATCGCCGATGGCCGGGTGATCCGTGGTTACATAGGGATTGAGGCCCGGGATATCAATCCGGTAATGGCGCGCCTGTATGATGCCGAACAAGTCAGCGGGATCATAGTAATAGGGATGGATCCAAACGGCCCGGCAGCCAAGGCCGGGTTTAAGGTACAGGATATCTTGATCGAGATAGACGGCAAGAAAGTGACTGACCGTCGAAATGTACTGGATATAGTTACCGAGCTTCGGCCTGGCAATTCCGTTGAGATGAAAGTGTTGCGTAACGGTCAGGTAACAACGCTATCAGTACTGATAGCCGACGAACCCAATGGGTATTAGAACCTAGAAAAGCATACAAAAAAAAGCCTCGCATTGCGAGGCTTTTTAATTTCCGGCGCTAGCAACATTTACTCGCTGAAGCGCTCAATTTTCATACCCAGCGCACTGAACTTATCTTCGATGTGCTCGTAACCGCGATCGATATGATAGATACGGTCAACAATCGTTTCGCCTTCGGCAATACTGCCGGCGATCACCAAACTGGCAGAGGCGCGAAGGTCAGTTGCCATTACCTGCGCACCGCTTAGGCCATCTGTGTCACCACAAATGACGGTATTACCTTCGATTTCTGCATGAGCTCCCATACGGATCAGCTCGGGAATATGCATAAAGCGATTTTCAAAAATCGTCTCGGTAATAATCCTGTGCCTTTGGCTATCAGATTCAGCAACGAGAACTGAGCCTGCATATCCGTTGGGAAACCAGGGTGTGGCGCCGTACGAATATTCACAGCCTTTAGCTCACGATCGGTCATATCCAGACTGATCCAGTCATCTCCGGTTTCGATAGCTGCACCGGCCTCTTCTAACTTGGCAAGCGCGGCTCAAGCAGTGAAGGTCTGGTATTACGGCACATAATCTTGCCGCCAGACACTGCCGCAGCAACCAGGAACGTACCGGTTTCAATACGATCGGCAACGACTTCGTGATAACCGCCACCAAGACGCTCGACACCTTCAATCGTGATGGTATCGGTTCCGGCACCCGTGATCTTGGCACCGAGAGTATTCAAGAAGTCTGCGGTATCAACAATTTCCGGCTCGCGAGCAGCATTTTCAATAACGGTTGTCCCGTCCGCCAACGTCGCGGCAGACATAATTGTCACTGTCGCTCCGACACTGACTTTGTCCATCACGATATGCGCACCTTTCAGGCGGCCATCAACTGTCGCTTTGACATAACCTTCTTCAAGCACAATCTGGGCACCCAGTTGCTCTAGGCCATGAATGTGCAGATCAACCGGACGCGCACCAATCGCACAACCGCCCGGTAAAGAAACCTGTCCCTTACCAAAACGTGCCACCAGTGGCCCCAGAGCCCAAATAGAAGCTCGCATGGTTTTGACCAGCTCGTACGGGGCGCAAAGTTCATTGACCCCACTGGCGTCAACATGCACCGAACCGTTACGGGTTACCTTCGCACCCAAACGGCTTAGCAACTCCATCGTGGTATCGATATCACGGAGCTTGGGTACATTGGCAACTTCGACTGGCTCTTCTGCCAACAAAGAGGCAAATAAAATCGGTAATGCTGCATTTTTAGCACCAGAAATGGAGACTTCGCCACTTAATGGGCCACCGCCCTGGATTCGAAACTTTTGCATCATTAACCTCTTAGGACAGCGACATAAGCTTTTTATCACGCGCCCACTCTTCTGGCGTGAATGTTTTAATGCTTAAGGCATGAATGTCGTTCGCCGCAATCTGCCCCATCAACGGACCGTAAATCGTCTGTTGTTTCTTAACTCGGTTCATGCCTTCAAAAATGGCACCCACAGCAATCACTTCATAGTGGCTGCCCTCGCCTTTAACGATGATTTCATCAAGTTCTAAGGCATTTTCCAGAATATGTTTAATATCGGAGATTTCCACAAGCTATCCTCTCTGCTGCTTAGTCAATACAAGCAGCTAACATTGATTCGACATGGCTCAGGCGTAGCAAGGTAACCAGCTGTTCCGGCACATTCAGTAACGTCAGTTCACTGCCATTACTGCTGAGCTGTTGATATATATGAAGCAACATCACCATGCCCGCCGAGTCTATCCGAGATAAAGCAGAAAGATCGAGCTTTACCCTGGCATCCTGTGGCATCCATTCATGTCTTTGCTGCCAAAAAGCTGGAACTGTGTCACGTTCGAGTGCCCTGACAAGCAATAATGGCCATTTTCCTGGGTGCGCCACTCAATCTTAGGCTTACTCATTGTTTTTGTCCTCACGGCGTATTGGTTTCGCCGCAAGCTCTCTTAAGCTCATTGTTACTGCATCAACACCTTCGGTACGGATTTGGCCGCTCCACTCACTTTGTTTGGTCGAGATCATACTGACCCCTTCAGCCACCATATCGTAACCCTGCCATTCATTGGTCTTCTTGTTCTTGCGCAGCTTAAAGTCGAGACGGATAGGCGGGCGCTTGGTATCAAGGATATCGACCCGAACCGATACGATCGTACGGCCGGCAGGCACGGACTTCGGCGACTCAATTTTAATATCCTGATCGGTATACTGAGTCAGCACCTGGCATAAGATGCCACTAGGTACTCACTAAACGCACTAACAAAGTTGTTACGCTGCTCTTTGGTTGTTTTCTTCAGCTGTGGACCGAGCACCTTATAAGCGGCATAACGGGTATTGATATACGGCAGCAGCTCCTGCCTCACGATAGTGCGCAGCAACTCTGGGTTACGTTGGATCTGGTCCTTTTCCGCTTTCAGGCGATCGAAGGTTGTCTGAGAAACTACCTGTATCATCAGGTAAGGATCGGTTTTATCTACAATAGCAGCCTGGGCAACCAAAGGGAGCGATAGTAGTATCACCAATATATATCGAAAGAATTTCATCATATTCCCTATTTATTACTATCACCGCCAATGCTATACAGCACCTGGCCAATCATATCTTCCAGAACCAATGCCGATTTGGTGTCTTCGATTAAGTCTCCGTCAGCCAGCATTTCTATATCTTCATCAATAAAGCCCGGTTCAATTCCCAGATACTGCTCGCCCAGCAGCCCTGATGTAAGAATGGCAGCCGAACTGGTTTCCGGAAAGTAGCCATACTTTTTCTCGATAGCCAATGTAACTACCGGGATATAGTGTTCCGTATCAAGCGTAATATCGGTAATCTTACCGACAGTCACGCCACCGACTTTAATCGGAGAGCGAACTTTTAATCCGCCGATATTGTCAAAATGGGCTTTTAGAGTATAAGACTCATTCCCGCCAATACTCTGCACATCCGCAACCTTGAAGACCAATACCAACAAAGCAGCAAATCCAGCAAGCACAAACCCACCGACCCATAGTTCTAATTTTTTTTATCTGTTGCATCCGTTAATTCCCAAACATCAATGCTGTCAGCACAAAATCTAATCCCAATACCGCCAATGACGAGTTCACAACAGTTCTTGTTGTCGCCCGGCTGATCCCTTCCGATGTCGGTATCGCATCATAACCATTAAATACCGCAATCCAAGTCACCGTAATTGCAAAAACCACAGCTTTGATAATGCTGTTAGCAATGTCATAGCCTAGCTCGACCGATGACTGCATCACCGACCAGAAACTGCCATGGTCGATTCCTTTCCAGTCAACCCCAACCAGCTGGCCGCCCCAGATTCCAACAGCACAAAACAGCAACGACAGCAGCGGCATCGAGATCACACCAGCCAGAAACGTGGGGCTATCACCCGGCGCAGCGGATCAACCGCCATCATTTCCATGCTCGATAACTGCTCGGTCGCTTTCATCAAGCCAATTTCAGCCGTCAGTGCCGAGCCAGCTCGGCCAGCAAACAATAATGCCGTTACAACCGGCCCCAGCTCACGCAGCAGTGACAGGGCCACCATCTGTCCAAGGCTCGTTTCAGCACCGAAATCACTCAGCACAATATAGCCCTGAAGGCTAAGAACCATACCGATAAACAAGCCGGATACCATAATAATGGCGACTGACAGTACCCCGACGGAATACAGCTGCCTCATTAGCAACGGAAACATTTTCCCCGGCTGTGGCTTGCTGACTAACGCGCCATATAGCAACAGACTCGCACGCCCGACAGCCTGGCATTTATCGATACCCAGCCGTCCTTGCCGTGCAACAAAATTCGCTATCATTATTGATAATTACCTTATTTTTAATTTTATATCTGCCGGCGACATCTCGCATACCGACCACTCCGGTAGCATGATGACATGCCCGACTATTTTTCCGTCACCCCGAAAATATCATCACTCAAACTTCGAGCCGGAAAGTTAAATGGCACCGGACCATCGGCATTCCCATCAAGAAACTGTCGGATCTGTGGATCTGGGTTTGCCCTCAGCTCGTCAGGGGTACCCTGACCGATGATTCTACCACCCGCTAATAGGTAAACGTGATCGGCAATACTCATCACTTCAGGAACATCATGAGAAACAATCACCGATGTGATCCCCAGCGCCTGGTTCATGCTGCGTATCAAGGTAACCAGCACTCCCATGGTAATCGGATCCTGGCCGACAAACGGCTCGTCAAACATGATTAAGTCTGGGTCAAGAGCTATCGCCCTTGCTAGCGCTGCCCGCCGGGCCATTCCGCCCGACAGCTCGTTCGGCATTAACTGCGCCGCGCCGCGCAACCCTACAGCCTCCAGCTTTAACAGCACGAGAGTATGCAATAACTCTTCCGGTAAGTCGGTATGTTCCCTTAACGGAAACGCGACGTTGTCAAAAACAGTCATATCCGTAAACAGCGCACCGGATTGAAATAACATGCTCATTCGGTTACGAGCCTGATACAGCTCACCCCGGCTCAGAGTTGGGATATTCCAATGCTCGAACCACACCTCGCCGCTGTCGGGAAGAATCTGCCCGCCAATAAGCCGCAGTAAGGTGGTTTTCCCGATACCGGACGGCCCCATAATGGCCGTCACTTTCCCTTTAGGCACATCCAGAGTCACATCATCAAAAATTTTTCGCTCACCCCGTGAAAACGTCATATTTTTGATTGAAACTAGCGCTTCAGTCGGTTCCATAGCCATCCTGTCGGCCTAGTCGGCCTTATGTTCGTATTCCACGCCCTTCAATAAAGGGCGATTTGATTAATATAATTAGTGATTTATACGCTAAGCATCGATCATAGGTACATTACGCAACCAACTCAAGACGAGAACTGTTAGATCTGTGCAATTTTACGTTCTTCTCATGAGCCCATAATGAGGCGTCTAACATATTGTTTTTCGCCATAGCTGGCAACAATATAAGACACAATGCGACATTTTCTTACCAGAGTATTTTGGGTGAAGAATGGGACAAGGCACGATAAGAACTTCTCGCTCCGCTCAATTAGTCACGGCTTTTCCTTTCTTTTTAGTCAACGAACCGTCAAAATTGCCCCCCTGACTTATATATAAAGATTTACGACAAAAGGGATAAGAATGCTCGAAGCCATTGTGTTGCTCAGTATCGGTTTGGCTTTACTGGTGTGGAGTGCAGATCGACTTGTTTTTGGCGCCGCTGCGCTGGCAAAGAATCTCGGTGTAGCACCATTAGTAATAGGTATGACCATTCTCGCAATGGGCTCCTCGGCACCTGAAATGATGGTTTCGGCAACAGCAGCTCTTGACGGAAAAACCGATACAGCGGTCGGTAATGTATTAGGTTCGAATATTGCCAATATCGCCCTTATCCTTGGCCTAACTGCGCTGCTTAAGCCACTGGCCATCAGTTCCGGCATCATCCGCCGCGAGTTACCGCTAATGATGGTCGTAACCCTTCTCGCTGGAGCTTTGCTGTGGGACAACCATCTCGGTTTCATCGAGGGTGTGTTACTGGTGATCTTGTTCGTGATCTTCCTCCTTGTCATGCTCAAAATCAGCCGAAATGCTAAAGCTTCCGGCGATCCGCTTGCCGAAGAGCAAGAATCAGAAATCCCTGACGGTGTCAGCAATAAAGCCGCTTTGGTTTGGGTGGTTATCGGCCTGGTATTGCTTCCTTACGCAGCGAGTATGCTGGTCGACTCTGCTGTTACTATTGCCAAGTATTTTGGCATGAGCGATTTGGTAATAGGCCTGACAATCATCGCAATCGGTACCAGCCTGCCGGAGCTGGCGGCCTCTATCGCCAGTATTCACAAAGGCGAGGACGATATGGCTGTCGGTAATATTATCGGCTCCAACGTCTTCAATATTCTTGCCGTCATGGGAATACCGGGCCTGCTCAACCCATCCGTACTGAGCCCGTTGGCGATGGGACGAGATTACTACGTCATGCTCGGCGTATCAGTATTGTTGGT
>LLEN01000089.1_pt1 | contig 20107 bp, 19 predicted proteins | sample 595881 | NCBI WGS metagenome assembly LLEN01 (sample SAMN02919314, study PRJNA255460) | bioreactor metagenome | biome: chemostat; feature: culture 2012_10.3; material: sediment; isolation source: day86 10degC chemostat 2012 inoculated with Wadden Sea sediment taken from... | place: Germany: Bremen ...
CCCTCAGCAGCAGGGGATTGAGCTTTCGCATCAACAGGGGGTTCGGCACCTGTCACCTCGTTTTTTTTCCGGCTCAGAGCAAGCAGTCAACAACAAACTGCCGACAGCCAACAAGATGTATCTCAACTTCATGATGATTTCTCCTGGGTAGCCAGCCAGCCTTTAAGCACATTCAGGTCATTCTGGTAACCGTCTTTGATCTCATCGACCCAGTCACTAATGTTTTCCCACCAGGCAGGCAGCTCGGGCGACTGTGCTTTCTGGGCAACCTGCTGGATATGTTTCAATCCGATAGCCCCTGCCGCTCCTTTAATTTTGTGCGCCTCAAACTTAATGCCGTCCTTATCCTTGGCTGTCATATTGGAATCTAGATCTCAATATACTCCGGCATTTTTTTTCCTCAAACATAGTAATACTGTCGTAGACAGGTTTGGTACCAACTATTTCAACATAGGAAATCAACATCTCGAGATCCAATAGCTGGTTAACCATATCCTCACTCAAACCATTAACTTCCTGCTCCGGGAGCTGGTCATCCATTTCCTCATCCTCATCAATTGGGCAAGTCAGCACCAAGCGCTGGATCACTTCAGTAATCGCTTTCACACTGAGTGGTTTGCTGAGCGCATCATCCATGCCTTTTTCTAGATATTCTGCTTTATCTTTAATCACATTGGCCGTCAGCGCCACCAAGGCAGGCAAATAGTCATACTTCTCTCGCAATATACGGGCAATATCAAAGCCGGACATATCAGGCAGCTGAATATCAAGCAATACCAAATCATAGGCTTCAGGATCAAACTTCTCCAGCGCTTCATCACCACGCATCGCAATGGTCACCTCATGACCCAAGCTCTCCAGCAGTGCCTTGGCAACCGTGATATTCAACTCAATATCTTCAACCATAAAAATATTCAGGCTGACTTGAGGGAGCACAGGCATCACCTCTTCTTCTTCCGCTTTTTCAATCAGCGGAGTCTGGATGGTAACGGTAAAAGTACTGCCTTCACCGACTTCAGATGAAACGGTAATATCACCGCCCATCATCTGGACCAGCTGCCGAGACACAGCCAAACCGATCCCCGTGCCCACCGCGTGGAGATTGTCACTGCCTTCCTTGACCTGATAATACATCGCGAAGATTTTATCCAGTTCAGTGTCAGGAATACCTATTCCGCTGTCCTCAACCTCGAAAGTGATCTCTGCTTGTTGTTCCAAAATCTCACTGCTGACCGACAGCACCACACCGCCCTCTTTGGTAAACTTGGTCGCGTTGCTCACCAGGTTCCATAACACCTGGCGCAGCCGGGTGCTGTCGACCTCGATGCAACGCGGCAAATCCGTGAGGCGCTCTAGATCGAAACGCAGCCCTTTCTGCTCGGCCATCAAGCCAGAGATGTTTTCCATCTCTACCACAAACTCTTCAAAATCAAGGGGTTTAGGCAACAATTCCAGACGGCGGCGATCAGATTTATCCATATCGATAATGTCATTGAAAATGTTACCCAGCGTGATCGCACTGACATGAATGGTACGCATATAGCCGCGCTGTTCTTTGTTCAGGCGGGTCTCCAGCAACATTCGGCTTAGTCCGACGATACCGTTAAGCGGCGTTCGCAGCTCATGGCTGATAGTGGAAATGAAGGCCGTCTTATCCCGGCTGGCCTTCTCTTGCGCATCCTGGTATTGCTTGCGCTCGGTAATATCACGGCCAAAGCCCATCAGCCCCAAACGGCGACCATCTCGGCTGTAGAACGGAACCTTTCGCAGCTCGAAGATAGCCTTGCGGCCATCCGGGTATTCCAGCCACTGCTCATAGGTAAGCGATACGCTCTGGTTAAAGACCTGCTGATCCGTCTCAGCAATCTTGCTCGCCACCTCCTCGCTGTAGACATCCCAGGGAGTCAGCCCCACCAGTTGCTTCTCCGTTCTGTCCGTGAGCTCTTCCATTGCCCGGTTGCAACCTGAAAACTGGCCTTTTTCATTGCGGTAGTAGATAAGATCTGGCGATGCATCGAGAAACGATTTCAATAATGCGCTCTGCTCCGCCAGCTCGAGCTGGGCATTTTCCCGTTGATAGACTTCATTTTCCAAATCTTGCATCGCTACCTGGCGGGCTTCCTCAGCTTTTTCGCGCTCTTCAATTTCCAGGTTAAGCTGGGTAATATTATCCTGCAGCTGTTTGTTAAGCTGCATATCTCGCGAGCGCATTTCTTCCAGCTTGGTCACTAACTTAGACAAACGCTGACGAGAGTCTTCCAGCTGGTCAACAACTACCGATAGAAAATACACCGCCCACGGCGTGATCAGCAGGCCGAAAAATACCGAACGAACGATATCAATATCATGTACTTCCCCCTGCAGTACCAGGGTGATCCCAACCTGTACGACGACGGCCAGAGCCACTAGGGCCAACGCCAGTAACAAACTGAACCTTACGATGCCAAGCTTAACCAGCAAGTCGACATAGAACTGGGCCAGTACTTTGATTTGTTTCATTATTCATTCCTACCAATGAAAGGCTACAACCATGATAATCGCCCCGGGGGCAGAACCAAAGGATTCGCCCCACAGATATCTCATTTGCCCCGATATAACAAAGCCTGCTAATGCAGGCTTTCATGCTAAGTGTTCGGTCTCGCTAAAACCCGTCGCTATCAGACATCGACATTGTACAGTTGCGTCCTACCGCCTTGGCTTTATACAGTGCAATATCTGCCATTTCTATCAACTCACCATAATCCTGAACCGGTAGCGGGGTAATGGTGGCGATCCCCAGACTGACCGTCAGCTTGGTATCGATACCAGAATACATATGGGAGATCCCCTTTTCGGCCAACTGCCGGTGCACTTTCGCTGCGATAACCTCACCGCCTTTCATATCGGTATTGGGCAGCAGAAAAGCAAACTCCTCCCCCCCGTAGCGAGCCACTTCATCGGTTTCGCGTTTTACCACCGAACGGAACACCTTAGCCACTTCCCGTAGGGCATAATCCCCTTGCTGGTGACCATAGTTATCATTAAACGCTTTGAAGTTATCGATATCACACAGGATCAAGGTCAGCGGCTTTTGCTCCCGAATATGACTATGCCAGAGCTTGCGTAACTGCTCATCAAAACTGCGCCGGTTGGCGACCTTGGTCAGGCTGTCAATAAAACTCAGTTCCTGCAACTCCATAATGGCATCAGCCAGTTGCTGCTCTGCCATTTTGCGCTCAGTCACGTCACGGGCCATTACCAACACCCCGGCTGTACCATCTGTCGGATCGCGATAAGGTGACTTTACCACCTCGTACCAAATCGGCGTACCATCTTCCAAAATGACATAGTCATCCATTTTCAGGGCAACGCCTTCTCGGATAACCTGCTGATCCGCTTCCTGGGACAGTTCCCACTTATCAGGCTCAAGCACCTCAGAGGCGGCCTTGCCCAGCAACTCTCCCTGTCCGAAGCCCAAGGAACGTGCAAACGGCTCATTACAGCCCACATAGATACCGTGCTCATTATAGAGGCCGATAGGATCCGTGCTGGCACTCATGATGGTATCAAGCAACGTATTGCGCTGTGCCAGTGCCTGCTCGGTGATTTCCCGCTTCTCTATTTCTTGTTTTAGGCTTTCCTGCATTTCATGCCAGTCTGTCACATCGTGGCTAATACTGAGGGTACCAATAGCCTCACCGTTATCCCCAATCAGCAACGTTTTATTCGTCTCCAATAATCGACTGGAACCATCAGGAGCGGTGGTCCAGGTATGACTCGAGTTGTTCACCCCGAAAACACAGTCATCATCCCCCATGACTCCTTCACTGACTCTTCCGCGCCAGAAACGATCAAACGCTTTGTTGGTGCCGATAGTTTGGCCTGCTTTATCTTGAAAGTAGACAAGCTCGGAAAGAGAATTCAGTACCTGCTGGAACACCCGCTGCTCTTGCTTCAACTTTACCGGTGATGTCGGCCTCTGCGGTGGCTTGACGATAAAAAGCAACCAGGCAGGCTGCCATTTATACCTCACCGGCTGGCCGGATACCGTTAACTTCAATATTCGCCCCTGCACAAGGTGCAGCTCTTCGCCCACATTGCGAAAACCATGACGAAAAGAAAATGGCCGCAAAAAAAATCGAACATCATCTGTGGGTTGATTTCATCAGGGTATAGATAACGGCCATCAAGCTTACGGATCCCAAGTAGCTCGCGGCAGCTTTTATTACCATAAAGTAAAGAGCCATCTTTTCTTTTGATAATGGCGACTGCCAACGGCATATGGGTCAAGGAAGCATGTAGTTTGCGAAAAGAAGAGGAGTCGAGATGGTGAAGGAGCAACACCAATAACCCGCCTCCGACAATAACAACCATAAGTATCAAAGTGAAGACCAGAATTGAGCTATTCAGGCTATCTACAGCGTCTTGTGCAAACCCCGGAAACGGGCAAAAAAAAGGGATCCGACGATGAATAGAAGACGAGCTGGTATTCGAGTACGTCTCCTAACCACTCCCCGGTAGAAGTTTCCTATGATTTTCCAGCAGTATTTCATTGAGATACCCCGAACGCCAGATGCCCTAAGTTGACATGTAGGGCAACTGGCTGAACTAGAGCAATGACTGACAGCATGCATTATTATTTATTGAATGATTACTTATTAAACTCCCGCTAATCTATCATATTTCTGGCAAGATCCTACAAGATCCTATTTCACGGTTGGTAAATAAAAGGCCGGTCCAATGCACTACCCTGGGCTCCGGATTGATCGAGCTGGCGGCCTATTTCCGTCATCGCCAGCCAACGGTTCTCGCACCAGGTAGGGGCCAGCAGGGTTGGGCGACGGGCACTGGCTGATACTCGGTGATAAACAACTTCGGGCGGCGTTAAGCGAATCATCTCTGACGCAATTTGCGCATAGTAGTCCAAACTCAATGCGTCCAAGCGGTTAGCCTTCCATGCCTGCCCCATTTTGCTGCCTTCTACAATATGCAGGGGGTGAAGCTTAATACCATCGACACCGACGTCTGTTGTGCGCCGGATCGTCTCTAAGTTATCGTCTTTGGTATCACCTGGCAGTCCTACAATCAAATGGGTACACACTTTAATACCCAGCGCACGTGCACGCTTGGTTATCTGTTCATAGCAGGCAAAATCATGGCCGCGGTTAATACGCTTCAACGTTTTATCATTGGCGGTTTGCAACCCAAGCTCAAGCCAAATTTCATAACCTTGCTGGCAGTAACTGGCGAGTAACTCCAATACGGCATCAGGCACACAATCCGGACGAGTACCAACACACAGCCCGACAATATCGGCCGCCTGCAATGCCTCTTCATACATGCTTTTCAGCAGCTGTACTTCGGCGTAGGTATTTGTGTAAGCCTGGAAGTATGCCAAGTAGCGCTTCGCTCTGTCAGTCTGTGCAGCCCGCTGCGCCAGTTGCTGGCTAATCGGCAAATATTGCGCCTGCTCATCGGCAAACGAGGCCACATTGCAGAAGGTACAGCCGCCACGACCAATAGTGCCATCACGGTTTGGGCAGCTAAACCCGCCATGCAGGGTGAGTTTGTGTACCTTCTCTCCATAGCGGCGTTGTAAATCCTGTCCAAATGTATTGACTAGTTCATGCAGCTGCATCGTGTCACCTGAGTGGTAAAGTAAAAAAAAGCAGCGCAGACTAACACCAATCAGGCCGCCGGAGTTTGTGCCAAAACAATAAACGTCGCTTAATCTCCTTGCTGTAGCACTCCTACACCGTAGTGACAGAAAACTACAAAACCAATTCCAGCAATCAGCCATTAACCTTAACAAATAAGCGGTTAATAAACATAAGCTGGCAGGCCATATTCATAACGAGAACCGTTACCGAATAAAAAAAATCAATAACGGGGGCTATAAATTCATATGGCTAGCAATTTTATGCTAAGCGACTACTATTTTTGTTGGTAATTGAGAAATCAAAATTGTAGGATAGTTACAGCTGTGTGCAATTTATGAACAATAAATGTGGCGATTTCACCCCTAAAAATAGTGATTTATGTCACCACCTCTAGGTAGTCGTAGAACTTTTGCAAACCAGAGCAAGAGTGCTACAGAATTTAGTTTGCTAATGATTCGAAACATCATCCCACAGCAAACATGCGTTTCACCGGCTGGACAGAAGTCCATTTAATACCGGTCGCGATGCAAAAAAAACAAATTAGGGATAACTCAGGCCTCTGGACTGACGCCTGTTGAAACTGGAAGGAAGTATCTATGACAGATCAAGAGCTTAATGCTCAGGGACTTTACGTGCCTGAATTGGAGCACGATGCCTGCGGTATCGGCTTTGTGGCCCACCTGAAGAACCGCAAATCCCATGAAATTGTAACCCAAGCCCTTGATATGCTTGCTCGGATGGAACACCGTGGCGGTCAGGGTTGCGATCCATGCAGTGGTGACGGTGCTGGTATTCTGCTGCAGAAACCTCATGAGTTTTTACTGGAAGAGACCGTCAAACAGGGCATTAAACTACCGTCGTTTGATCAGTACGGTGTGGGTGTGGTTCTCTTTCCCAAAGACAAACACAAACGCCAGCAATGCCGCGATATTTTAGAACGAAATGCAAAGCGGCTGGATCTTGAAGTCATCGGCTACCGCATATTGCCTGTCGATAACTCCATGATCGGAGACGATCCACTCAGCACCGAACCACAGTTTGAGCATGTCTTTATCACTGGCGGTGTAAACCTGGATCCTGCGGTTCTCGAACGCAAGCTGTATGTACTCCGTAACTACACCGTTCGGGTCTGCCTAGAAAGCATCTCCAACATTGGTGATGATTTCTATATTAATTCCTTGTCGTATAAAACCTTGGTATACAAAGGTCAGCTAACCACGGAGCAAGTACCTCAGTACTTCCTGGATCTGCAAAACCCGACCATGGTAACGGCACTGGCGCTGGTTCACTCACGCTTTTCAACCAATACCTTTCCGAAATGGCGTTTGGCCCAGCCCTTCCGTTATATTGCCCATAACGGCGAAATCAATACCGTGCGCGGTAACCTGAACTGGATGAAGGCACGCGAAGCGATCCTTGAGTCGAAACTGTTCAGCCAGCAAGAAATCGATATGCTGCTTCCTATCTGCCAGGAAGGCAGCTCGGATTCATCAAACTTCGATATGGCACTAGAACTGCTGGTTCTTTCTGGCCGTAGCCTGCCGCACGCCTGATGATGCTGATCCCGGAAGCATGGCAAGAAAACAAAAACATGGATCCAAAACGTCGCGCGTTCTATCAGTATCACGCTAACGTCATGGAACCATGGGATGGTCCGGCCTCGGTGTGTTTCACAGATGGTGTACAGGTAGGGGCAACCCTTGACCGTAACGGCCTGCGCCCTTCACGTTATACCGTGACCAAAGATGACTTCCTGGTGATGGCATCGGAATCTGGCGTCGTCAAGATTGAACCGGAAAATGTCCAGTTCCGTGGCCGCCTGCAACCGGGCCGTATCTTTGTTGCCGATCTGGAACAAGGCCGCATTATCTCTGACGAGGAAGTCAAAGATAGCATTGCTACCGCGCAGCCATATGAACAGTGGGTAAAAGACAACCTGCTAACGCTGAAGGCACTGCCTGAAGCCGACAACATGCACCACCAGCCAACGCCCGAGCGTCTGCTTCATCACCAGCAAGCCTTTGGCATGAGCTCGGAAGAAGTGAACGACATTATCGTTCCGCTGGCTAAAACCGGTTACGAGCCACTCAGTGCAATGGGTGCCGACTGGCCACTTGCGATCCTTTCGCACCAGTCACAGCACCTGTCCAACTATTTCAAGCAGCTGTTCGCCCAGGTCACCAACCCACCGATCGATCCGATCCGTGAGCGTATGGTCATGTCTCTGAACACCTACCTGGGTAAAGATCAGAACCTGCTAACCGAAACACCTGAGCACTGCCAGAAAGTTGAGCTGGAATCTCCGGTACTGTCCAATGCCGAGCTTGAAAAGCTCCGTGCTATCGATAAGGAACACTTGCAGGCCAAGACACTGGATATCGTATTCCGTGCCAACGGCGAGCAAGGCAAGCTTGAGCGTGCCTTAAGCGTATTTGCCAGTACTCGGAAGATGCCGTATTAGATGGCTACTCCATCATCATTCTGACTGACCGTGCAGTTAACTCGAACCATGCCGCTATCCCGGCCATGCTGGCAGTCGGCGCCGTTCACCACCACCTGATCCGCAAGGGCCTACGTGCTAAATGTGACATCATCGTCGAGACCGGCGATGCGCGTGAAACCCATCACTTCGCCACGCTGGTCGGTTACGGTGCCAACGCAGTTAACCCATATCTGGTAACAGAAACACTGGTTGACCTGCAGAACAAGCGCAAGCTTGACCCAGAGCTGCCAACCGAAGAGCTGTTCAACAACTACCGCAAAGGCGTCAACGGCGGCCTGCTCAAGATCTTCTCAAAAATGGGGATCTCGACCCTGCAGTCCTACCATGGTGCCCAGATCTTCGAGGCACTCGGGATCAGCAAAGCTGTCGTTGACAAATACTTCACCGGTACGGTTTCACGGATCCAGGGCCTGACTATCGATGATATCGCCCAGGAAGTGTTGATCCGTCACCGCATCGGTTACCCGACTCGTGAAATCCCAATCCAGATGCTCGATGTCGGTGGTGTCTACCAGTGGAAGCAACGTGGCGAAAAGCACCTGTTTAACCCTGAGACAATTTCACTGTTGCAACAGTCGACCCGTAACAAGGATTTCGCCCAGTTCAAACAGTACGCCCATGAGGTTGACTCGCAAGGCGACAATGCGGCAACGCTGCGAAGCCAGCTTGAGTTTATCAAAAATCCGGCTGGCTCTATTCCACTCGCCGAGGTTGAGCCGATTGAGAATATCCTCAAGCGCTTTGCGACCGGTGCTATGAGTTTCGGTTCAATTTCCTATGAGGCACACTCGACCCTGGCTGTCGCGATGAACCGCATCGGTGCGAAATCGAACTCAGGCGAGGGCGGTGAAGATCCATCCCGCTTCGAGAAAAAGGACAATGGTGACTGGGAGCGCTCTGCTATCAAGCAGGTTGCCTCAGGCCGCTTCGGTGTAACGTCCTACTACCTGACCAACTCTGACGAAATTCAGATCAAGATGGCTCAGGGTGCCAAGCCAGGTGAAGGCGGTCAGCTACCAGGTGACAAAGTCGATGACTGGATCGGAGCGACCCGTCACTCCACACCGGGAGTCGGTCTGATTTCACCACCGCCGCATCACGATATTTACTCCATCGAAGATTTGGCCCAGCTGATCTACGACTTGAAAAATGCCAACCGTACCGGCCGCGTCAACGTGAAGCTGGTATCCGAAGCGGGCGTCGGTACGATCGCCTCCGGTGTTGCCAAAGCAAAAGCGGACGTAGTACTGATTGCAGGTTTTGATGGCGGTACAGGTGCATCCCCGATGTCATCAATTCGCCACACCGGTCTGCCTTGGGAGCTAGGCCTAGCTGAGACCCACCAGACACTGCTGAAGAACGGTTTGCGTAACCGTATCGTTGTCCAGTCTGATGGCCAGATGAAAACACCACGCGACCTTGCTGTCGCCACCCTGCTGGGTGCCGAAGAGTGGGGGGTTGCCACCGCAGCGCTCGTTGTTGAAGGCTGTATCATGATGCGTAAGTGTCATAAGAATACCTGCCCTGTCGGTATCGCAACCCAGAACAAGACTCTTCGCGAGCGCTTTGATGGCCGCGTAGACGACGTAGTAACCTTCTTCCAGTACATGGCCGAAGGTCTACGTGAAGTAATGGCCGAGCTTGGCTTCCGCACAATCGAGGAAATGGTCGGTCAGTCTCACAAACTGAAAATCCGTGAAGATATTGGCCACTGGAAGTACAAAAACCTTGATTTGAGCCCAGTGCTATTTAATGAACCTGCGCGTGAAGAAGACGGCATCTACAACCAGCGCGAGCAGGACCATAACCTGGACAATGTTCTCGACCGTCAGCTGATTGAAGCTGCTGCGCCAGCCCTCTACGAAGCAAGAAAGTCAATGCCGAGTTTGACATCATTAACACCGACCGTAGCGCCGGTACCATGCTGTCGAACGAAATATCAAAGATTTACAAAGACAAAGGCTTACCTCAGCCAATGAACGTGAAGTTCAAAGGTTCCGCAGGCCAGAGTTTCGGCGCCTTCCTGACCAAGGGCGTTACGTTCGAAGTCGAAGGCGATGCCAACGACTACTGGGGCAAAGGCCTGTCCGGCGGTACGCTGGTTCTTTATCCGGATGCAAAATCTGACATTATCCCAGAAGATAACATCGTTGTCGGTAATGTGTGTTTCTATGGCGCGACGTCGGGTGAGTCTTACATTCGCGGCCTGGCTGGCGAACGTTTCTGTGTTCGAAACTCAGGTGCCAAAGTACTTGTCGAAGGTGTCGGTGACCACGGTTGTGAATACATGACAGGTGGTGTGGCAGTTATCCTTGGCCAGACCGGACGTAACTTCGCTGCCGGTATGAGTGGCGGTGTCGCCTATGTCTGGGATCAATTCGATGATTTCGAAACCAAGCTAAACCCGGAACTTGTCGATCTGGATCCGATTGAGCAAGAAGACAAAGACTTGCTCCATGAAATGCTAACCAAACATGTAGAGCTAACTGGTAGTACGGTGGCGCAGACTTTCCTTTCCAACTTCGAAGCGAACCTGCAGAAGATGGCGAAAGTGATGCCAAGGGATTACAAAGCTGTACTGCAAAAGCGTAAAGCGGAAGCAGAAAACAAGGAAGAGTTGGAGGCCGTAAATGGGTAAGCCTACTGGATTTTTAGAATTTGGCCGTGAATTGCCACAAAAGCTAGAACCAAGTGTTCGCATCCAGGACAACAAAGAATTTGTCCTTAATAAAGAGTTTGGCGACAAAATCAATACACAGGCGTCACGCTGCATGGATTGCGGTGTGCCCTTCTGTCACAACTCGTGCCCGATTGGCAACATCATTCCTGAATTCAATGATGCGGTTTATCGTGATAGCTGGGAAGAAGCGTGGAATATCCTGAGTTCGACTAATAACTTCCCGGAATTTACCGGTCGTGTCTGTCCGGCCCCTTGTGAAAGCGGCTGTGTACTGGGTATTAATCAAGACCCAATCACGATTTGTAATATCGAGAAAACCATTGTCGAAACGGCCTACCGTGAAGGGTATGCCAAGCCGAAAACACCACGTTCGCGTACCGGCAAAACCATTGCCATTATCGGCTCGGGCCCTGCCGGGCTTGCAGCAGCCGAGCAGTTAAACAGTGCCGGTCATTGTGTAACGGTGTTCGAGCGTGATGAAAAGGTCGGTGGCCTCCTGCGCTTTGGTATCCCTGATTTCAAATTAGGCATGAATATCATCGACCGCAAGATCAACTTAATGGCAGACGCTGGTGTTAAGTTCGAAGTCAACGCCCACGTCGGTGTCAACATCAACGCCCAGCAATTGCGCCAGGACTTTGATGTGGTACTGCTGACTGGCGGCTCAACGGTGCCTCGAAATCTACCGATCCCGGGGCGCGAGCTGAAAGGCGTTCACTTTGCCATGGAGTTTTTGGCGCAGAATAACCGCCGTGCCAACGACATGGACCTCAAGACTGAAGAAATCCATGCCAAGGGCAAGCACGTGGTCGTGATCGGGGGCGGTGATACCGGCTCTGACTGTGTCGGTACCTCAAACCGCCATGGTGCGGCCAGCATTACTCAAGTGGAAATCATGCCGATCCCACCGGAAAAGCGCCCGGCCAACCAGCCATGGCCGTCTTATCCGATGATCATGAAAACCTCGACATCACATGAAGAGGCTGTGAACGCCACTGGAATATTTTGACCAAAGAGTTCATCGGTGATGAGGCAGGTAACGTGAAAGCGCTGCGCATTGCTGATATTCAATGGCAAGATGCCAAACCTGGCGAACGCCCGGGTTTTGAAGAAGTGGCAGGTTCAGAGCGTATCATTCCGTGTGACCTGGCTTTCTTGGCAATGGGCTTCCTACATCCGGAACCAACAGGTGTTCTCGCTCAGCTGGATATCAAGCTTGATGAGCGCGGTAACGTGGCAACCGAAGGGTTTGCGACGAGCCAGAAAGGTGTATTCGCCGCTGGTGATATGCGTACCGGTCAGTCACTGGTTGTACGCTGTATCAATGAAGGCCGTGAATGTGCACGTGAAATTGATGACTACCTGATGGGTAATTCCAACCTGGAAGCAAAAGCCAATTCACTTATGCTATCTAGAGCCTGATTTCATTCAGCATTATGCTTAAATTTAAAGCCAGCTCCTAGAGCTGGCTTTTTTTTAATATCTATGCTCCCAATCCAATCTACCGATCGCAGCTCCCTTCCTCCCTTTCTGGCCTTACTTTATTCATCAGCTAGTGCCTTTTTCAATACGCTGGCAAAACGTGCTTATCTATATAGAAAGTTCTAATTTTTCAGTCAGTTCCAAGAACTATCCATTCACCACCAAATGTGAATAACATATTTCATCAAAACCAAAAAAAAGTTAAAATACCAATACTTTATGCAGCAGAATACCCACACTACCTAGATTTATTCCATTCAGTGATGGAAATTTGACCTTTTTGTAAATTATCGTTAACTTCAAATATTGCGGGAAGCAGAAATGGCGATCAGGGAGATTGCCATAAATATGCAGTAATACTGCTCGAATGAGCAGAAGCAAGGGAGAGTTGCAATGACACTGTATGACCCAGCGCTGGAAAAAGATAACTGTGGTTTTGGCCTTATTGCCATATCGAAGGGGAAACCAGCCACAAACTTGTCCGTACAGCTATATCCGCATTGGATCGTATGACCCACCGTGGTGGTATTGCCGCAGACGGCAAGACCGGCGATGGCTGCGGCCTGCTGATGAAAAAAAACCTGAAAGTTACTACCGCGTTGTTGCCGAGGAAGCAGGCTGGAAGCTCGCTCGAGAATACGCCGTGGGCATGATTTTCCTCAGCCAAGATCCCGTCAGGGCCGAGCAGGCCCGTACTATCATCAATGAAGAGCTGGCAAAAGAAACGCTTTCTATCGTTGGCTGGCGTGAAGTGCCAGTCAACCCGCAAGTTCTTGGTCCCATTGCCACCGAGTCCCTGCCCCAGATAGAGCAGGTATTTGTCAATGCCCCGGCAGGCTGGAAACCTCGCGATGTTGACCGCCGGCTTTATATTGCCCGCCGTCGGATAGAAAAGCGTATCAGCGACGATCCTGATTTCTATATCTGCAGCCTGTCGACACAGGTAACGGTCTATAAAGGGCTGTGCATGCCGGCTGATTTGCCGAAGTTTTATCTCGATCTGGGCGATCTGCGCTGGAGTCGTCGATCTGCCTGTTCCACCAGCGTTTCTCGACCAACACCCAGCCTCGCTGGCCGCTGGCACAACCGTTTCGTTACCTCGCCCACAACGGCGAGATCAACACCATTGCCGGTAACCGCCAGTGGGCACGGGCCAGAGCCTATAAGTTTTCCTCTCCACTACTGCCGGATTTACACACTGTAGCCCCCTTTGTCAATGAAACAGGTTCGGACTCTTCCAGCCTGGATAACATGCTGGAGCTATTCTTGTCTGGTGGTATGGACCTATTTCGGGCAATGCGTATGCTGGTTCCACCGGCATGGCAAAATCACCCAGACATGGATCCGGAGCTTCGTGCCTTCTATGATTTCAATACCATGCACATGGAACCATGGGATGGACCAGCTGGTATTGTGATGTCCGATGGCCGTTACGCAGCCTGTAATCTTGACCGGAATGGCCTGCGACCGGCTCGCTATGTGATCACCAAAGACAAGCTGATCACTTTGGCTTCCGAAGTCGGGATCTGGGACTATGCACCAGACGAAGTTGCAGAAAAAGGCCGGGTCGGCCCCGGCGAACTGCTGGTTATCGATACCAAGTTCAGCAAAATCTGGCATTCGGCCGATATCGACAGCGAACTGATGAGCCGCCACCCATATAAAGAATGGATGGACAGTCATGTAAAACGCCTGGTGCCGTTCGAAGAGCTGAACGAAGATCAGGTCGGCAGTCGCTCGCTTGATGATGCCGAGCTGCAAACCTACCAAAAGCTCTTTGGCGTCAATAACGAAGAACTGGATCAGGTTCTGCGGGTCGTTGGTGAAAACGGTCAGGAGGCCACCGGCTCGATGGGCGATGATGCCCCGGTGGCAGTACTGTCATCCAAAGAGCGGGCGGTAACCGACTACTTCCGCCAGATGTTTGCCCAGGTCACCAACCCGCCGATTGATCCCTTGCGGGAAAAGCACGTGATGTCGCTGGCTACCTGTATCGGACGTGAAATGAACGTATTCTGCGAGACAGATGGCCACGCCCACCGGGTTGCCTTTAGCTCGCCGATATTGCTCTACTCAGATCTGGTCCAATTGCTGGAGCTCGATAACCAGTACTACCGCAACAGCATCATTGATATTAACTACGATCCGGTCGAGAAAGATCTCAAACAAGCCATTATCGATATCTGTGATCAGGCAGAACGCCTTGTTCGTAACGGGACCGTTCTGGTCGTGCTCTCCGATCGCGGGATCAACAAAGACAAGCTCCCGATCCCAGCAGCCATGGCTGTTGGCGCGGTACAGACTCGCCTAGTTGCCACCAACCTGCGCTGTGATGCGAATATCGTTGCTGAAACCGCTACCGTCCGCGATCCGCATCAATTTGCCGTCCTTCTGGGCTTCGGTGCGACGGCAGTGTACCCATATCTTGCCTATGAATCGCTCGGCAAGCTAATCGACAGCGGTGCGATTAACAAACCCTATTGCGATGTCATGATTAACTTCCGCAACGGCATGAACAAAGGCCTGTACAAGATCATGTCGAAGATGGGGATCTCGACGATTGCCTCATACCGCTGTTCGAAGTTGTTTGAAGCAGTAGGACTGAGTAACGAAGTTGTCGAGCTGTGTTTCCAGGGCGTTTCCAGCCGTATTGCCGGAGCGGACTTTGACGATTTCCAGCAGGATTTGTTTAACCTCTCCCGCCGAGCCTGGCTCAAACGCAAACCAGTTGAACCAGGCGGACTGCTGAAATATGTCCACGGCGGCGAGTTCCACGCCTACAATCCAGATGTTGTCAGCACCTTGCAACAAGCTGTAAAAACCGGTGATTATCAAGACTATCAGGCCTTTGCCAAACAAGTGAACGAGCGGCCGGTCGCAGCCCTTCGTGACTTGCTGAAACTGAATGATACCGACAGCCCTATCGATATAAATAGCGTCGAAGGTGCAACAGAGCTGTACAAACGGTTTGACTCAGCGGCCATGTCTATCGGTGCCCTGAGTCCGGAGGCACATGAGGCGTTGGCCATTGCATGAACCGATTGGGTGGCTACTCCAACTCCGGGGAAGGCGGGGAAGATCCGCGCCGCTTTGGCAACGAGCGAAACTCGCGCATCAAACAAGTGGCCTCTGGCCGCTTCGGAGTAACCCCCCACTACCTTGTCAATGCAGATGTCCTCCAGATCAAAGTTGCCCAAGGCGCAAAACCGGGAGAAGGCGGCCAGCTGCCGGGCCATAAAGTGACAACCGAAATTGCCAAGCTACGTTTTGCCGTTCCGGGCGTAACGCTGATATCACCGCCGCCACATCATGATATCTATTCAATTGAAGATTTGGCGCAGCTGATCTTTGATTTAAAAGAAGTTAATCCCAAAGCAATGGTATCGGTCAAGCTGGTATCGGAACCCGGCGTCGGCACCATCGCAACCGGTGTGGCCAAAGCCTATGCCGATCTGATCACTATTTCCGGCTATGACGGCGGTACCGGTGCCAGCCCGTTAACCTCGGTAAAATACGCCGGTAGCCCCTGGGAACTTGGCTTGGCCGAGACCCAACAGGCGCTGGTAGCAAACGGCCTGCGCCATAAGATTCGCCTCCAGGTCGACGGCGGTCTGAAAACCGGCCTTGATGTTGTAAAGGCGGCAATACTGGGCGCTGAAAGTTTCGGCTTCGGGACGGCGCCGATGGTGGCCCTGGGGTGCAAGTATCTCCGTATCTGTCACCTCAACAACTGTGCGACGGGTGTGGCTACCCAAGACGAGAAACTGCGCCGCGACTTCTTCAAGGGTCTACCCGAACAAGTCATGAATTACTTTGTCGGTTTGAGTCAGGAAGTCCGAGAGCTACTGGCACAGCTGGGGGTCGAAAAGCTGACTGATCTTATCGGCCGTACTGACTTGCTCGAGATGTTGGAAGGCTATACCTCCAAACAAAGCAAGCTAGAGCTCGACGGCCTGCTTCACGCGCCAACACCGGTGGCAGGGAAAACGCTCTATTGCAGCGAGCCCAATACCCCGTTTGATACCGCGGAGCTGAGCAACACCTTGCTTGAGGAGGCATTGCCTGCAATAGAAAGCCGCAGCGGTGCAGACTTATACCATGACATCCGAAACACCGACCGTTCTATCGGTGCCCGTCTATCCGGAGAAATTGCCCTCCGCTACGGCAATCAGGGCATGGCAGCCCAGCCGATTAACCTGCACCTGTCCGGCACGGCCGGACAGTCATTCGGGGTGTGGAACGCAGGCGGCCTGAACCTTAACCTCACCGGTGATGCCAACGACTACGTCGGCAAAGGGATGACCGGCGGCAAAATAGCCATTCGCCCCCCTGTCGGTTCGGCCTTCAAGTCAAACGAGGCCACTATTGTCGGCAACACTTGTTTATACGGTGCAACAGGCGGCAAACTCTTTGCGGCCGGAACAGCAGGCGAACGTTTCGCGGTGCGCAACTCGGGTACCATCGCCGTGGTTGAAGGCGCTGGCGATAACGCCTGCGAGTATATGACGGGAGGTATTGTCGCTATTCTCGGCAAGACCGGGGTTAACTTTGGTGCTGGCATGACAGGAGGTTTTGCCTACATCCTTGATGAAGACGGCGACTTTGCAGGTCGCGTCAACCCTGAACTTATCGAGGCCTTGCCGCTGGGCGGCCTGAAGATCCATCAGGAGCACCTGCGCGGCCTGATCGACCGCCATCTCGAGGAGACCGGCTCAAGCCGAGCCCAGGAGATCCTAGCTGATTTTGATCGATGGATCCCGATGTTCTACCTAGCAAAACCAAAGTCTGCCGACGTGAATACCCTCTTGGGTCACCAAAGCCGTTCTGCCGCTGAACTGCGTGTTCATGCACAATAAGGAGGGAAACCGTATGAGCCAGAACATATACCAATTCATCGATGTCGCACGAGTTGATCCGGCTAAGAAGCCGCTCAATATCCGTAAAATCGAATTCGTGGAAATCTACAAGCCTTTACCCAGCAGCAGGCCGGTGCCCAGGCAGACCGCTGCCTTGGTTGTGGTAACCCTTATTGCGAATGGAAATGCCCGGTCCATAACTATATTCCGCAATGGCTCAAGCTGGCAAACGAAGGCCGGATCATCGAGGCTGTCGAGCTGTCGCACCAGACCAATACCCTGCCTGAGGTCTGTGGCCGAGTGTGCCCTCAGGATCGCTTGTGTGAGGGGGCTTGCACCCTCAATGATGACTTCGGGGCCGTCACTATTGGCAATGTAGAGAAATACATTACCGACAAAGCCTTTAAAATGGGCTGGAAGCCAGACATGTCCGATGTCGAATGGACAGATAAAAAAAAGTCGCCATCATTGGCGCCGGGCCAGCCGGTCTGTCATGTGCCGATGTTCTGGTTCGAAATGGGGTCAAGCCCGTGGTGTTTGACCGCTACCCAGAAATAGGCGGCCTGTTAACCTTCGGTATCCCGTCTTTCAAACTGGAAAAAAAAGGTGATGGTCAACCGCCGAAAGATTTTTACCGATATGGGCGTAGAATTCCGTCTCAATACCGAAATCGGCAAAGATATCCAAATGGAGCAGCTGCTGAATGAGTATGATGCCGTCTTCCTCGGTGTCGGTACCTATAAAAATATGCGGGCGGGACTGGAAAACGAAGAGGCTCAGGGCGTTTATGATGCCCTGCCATTTTTAGTCTCCAATGCCTATCGGGTCATGGGACTGGACAGCAACACAGATCCTCTCGATATGAAAGGAAAGCGCGTGGTCGTCCTCGGCGGTGGTGATACCGCGATGGACTGTGTGCGTACATCGATTCGCCAGAGTGCCAAAGACGTGATCTGTGCCTACCGCCGCGATGCCGCCAATATGCCAGGATCCAAGCGTGAGTTTAAAAACGCCCGCGAGGAAGGTGTTAACTTTAAGTTTAACCTACAGCCTCTGAGCATCAACATCAACGACCAGGGCCAGGTCACGGGTATCAATGTCGTCAAAACAGAGTTGGGGCCTCCCGATGAAGCCGGTCGCCGCCACCCGGAGCTGGTTGAAGGCAGTGAACATGTGCTGGATGCCGACGCCGTGATCATGGCCTTCGGCTTTCAACCGCACGCCATGCCATGGTTGGAAAAGTTTAATGTCGATCTGGATCCGCGAGGGCGAATTAAAGCGCCGGCAGAAGGATCTTTCCAGTTCCAGACCAGCAATGCCCAAATCTTTGCTGGCGGTGATGCAGTGCGAGGCTCTGATCTGGTCGTAACGGCCATTGACGAAGGGCGCAAAGCGGCAGAAGGGATCCTCGATTATCTTGAGGTGTAGAGACCGAGAGGTGTAGCCTCCTCAACGAACAGAACTATCGCGGGAATGGCTTTCAACGCCATTCCCGCTTTTTATTCGTTCATGTTACAATTCTTGCCATACGCACTCCCGGCAGGGAGTTCCAATTTACCTACAAGAGAACACATTGATGAAAATCGGCATTATTGGTGCGATGGAACAAGAAGTTGCCATCCTAAAAGCGCAACTGACTAACAGCAAAACTCACAACAAAGCAGGCTGTACGTTCTATACCGGCACTCTTAATGGTGCAGATGTTGTCTTGTTGCAATCAGGTATTGGTAAAGTCGCAGCCGCCGTCGGTACAGCCGTCCTGCTTGAAGTCTTCCAGCCAGATGTCGTACTTAACACCGGCTCTGCAGGTGGTTTCGATTCAAGCCTGAACCTGGGTGATGTGGTTATCTCGACTGAAGTTCGATACCACGACGCCGACGTTACTGCATTCGGTTACGAAATCGGCCAGATGGCCCAGCAGCCAGCGGCTTTCGTTGCTGATGCTAAACTTATGGATATGGCTGAACAGGCACTGGTGACAATGGGCGACATGCACGCTGTTCGCGGTCTGATCTGTACGGGCGATGCTTTCGTATGCTCTGCTGAAAAACAAACCTTCATTCGTAACAACTTCCCTTCCGTCGTTGCCGTTGAAATGGAAGCTGCCGCTATTGCTCAGGCATGTCACCAGTTCGAGATCCCGTTCGTCGTGTTCGTGCTATTTCTGATGTCGCCGACAAAGAATCGCCAATGAGCTTCGAAGAGTTCCTACCTCTGGCTGCAAAGAGCTCATCGGTAATGGTGGCTAAAATGGTTGAGCTTCTTAACCAATAATGACAGAGTTCCTGGCAGTTTTGCTTGATAACAGCTCCCTGCTCGTCTTGTGGGGAGCGTTAGCCATACATTGGCTGCTCCCTATTCCGACCCAGCTCCATCCGCTGCACATCTGGCAGCAACTGGCCGTGCTGATTGCCGACAAAGTCAATAAACCCGACGAGTCCCGTAAACAACAGTTGCTGTCGGGCAGCCTGGCCTGGTCATTGATGTGGCTGACTGTTCTAGTGCTGCTCGTTGCTCTCTACCAGCTGGTATGGATAGAGAGTATGTTCCATATCATCCTCTTGTGGCTGGCACTGGACTGGAGAAATACTGCCAAGTTCAGCAAGCGTTTCATTCACGCCTACAGCCAAGAAGACAAGGCTGGTTGTCGCCAGTTACTGGAAGCCCCACTGAACCGGGAAACCCGTAACCTGTCACTGCTTGGCCTTGGCAAGGCTGGAGCCGAAACCCAGCTGCTTGCTTATGGACGACTGGTCGCCGGTGTCTTATTTTGGTATGCCCTTGCTGGTGGAATAGGAGCTCTGATGTACCGGCTCGCCATCAGTCTGGCCCGAGTCTGGTCCCCCAGCCGCCACCATTATCATAACTTTGGCGTCCCGGCGGTCCGTATCCTCGCCACGCTTGATATTATCCCATTACGTATTTTTGCCCTGCTGTTCTGTATCGG
>LLEN01000090.1_pt1 | contig 19919 bp, 28 predicted proteins | sample 595881 | NCBI WGS metagenome assembly LLEN01 (sample SAMN02919314, study PRJNA255460) | bioreactor metagenome | biome: chemostat; feature: culture 2012_10.3; material: sediment; isolation source: day86 10degC chemostat 2012 inoculated with Wadden Sea sediment taken from... | place: Germany: Bremen ...
CTGTATACCACCGGTAGCAGAAACCAGACCCTTATCCGAAGCATCGCCAGCGTGGTCAGCAAGGCAATAATCAGGCTGATCATGGAGGCTACATTCAAAATGCTCAAATTCTGGCCCGGTCCACCATGAATTAAGTCTTTTAATAGCAGGATATGTAAGGTAATTGCTGCCAGTGCAGACAGGAATACCGGTTTGGTTTTGATACCATTACTGTTTGTTAGCCCTGGCACGACTAGCCCGAGGGCAAGGAAATATAAGCAAGCAGCCATTAAGGCTATCAACATATCCATAGTAAACTTAACTATTTAAGATGGTTAGAATCGGCAATTATACCCTGCTCAATGTCTCGCCGCCAATGTAATGCCTACCTGAATCTGTGGGGCATGACGCAGTTCGATATAGAACTGACCTTAAAGTAGCAGCGATAGCATGAAAGCAGGCGAAGGAATGCGGTATACTAGCCAGATCTCTCAGATTTTGTTGCGTAACGAGCGAGTAGCACATGTTCGAAAATTTATCGGAGCGTTTATCGCGAACGCTTAAGAATGTCAGCGGCCGAGGTCGTCTGACGGACGACAACATCAAAGATACGTTGCGTGAAGTACGTATGGCGTTACTCGAAGCCGATGTTGCGCTTCCAGTGGTCCGTGATTTTGTTAAGCGTGTTAAAGAGCGTGCCGTCGGCACCGAAGTATCAAAAAGCCTGACTCCGGGTCAGGAATTTATCAAGATTGTCCAGGCTGAGCTTGAAGCGGTAATGGGCGAGTCTAATGAAGACTTGAACCTGAGCTGCCAGCCTCCGGCGGTTATCTTGATGGCTGGCTTGCAGGGGGCGGGTAAAACGACCAGTGTCGGTAAGCTGGGTAAGCTGCTTAAAGAGCGCCAGAAGAAGAAAGTGCTGGTTGTGTCTGCCGATGTTTATCGCCCGGCGGCGATTAAACAGCTGGAAACCCTAGCGAGTGATATCGGTATCGATTTCTTCCCTTCATCGGTCGATCAAAAGCCGGTGGATATTGCAAAAGCGGCGCTTGAGCACGGTAAGCTGAAGTTCTACGACGTGGTGATTGTCGATACCGCGGGTCGCCTGCATGTCGATGAAGAAATGATGGGCGAGATCAAAGACGTTCATAAAGTGCTTAATCCGGTAGAAACTCTGTTTGTGGTTGATGCCATGACGGGTCAGGATGCGGCCAATACTGCGAAAGCCTTTGATGAAACGTTACCGCTGACCGGTGTGATCCTGACCAAGGTTGATGGTGATGCCCGTGGTGGTGCGGCACTGTCTGTTCGCCACCTTACCGGCAAGCCAATTAAGTTCTTGGGTGTTGGTGAGAAAACGGATGCGCTGGAACCTTTCCACCCTGATCGTGTTGCCTCCCGTATTCTTGGCATGGGCGACGTATTGTCTCTGATCGAAGATTTAGAGCGTAACGTCGATAAAGAACAAGCCGAGCAACTGGCGAAGAAGTTCAAAGAGAAGAAAGGCTTCGATCTTGAAGATTTCCTCGGTCAGCTGAAGCAGATGAAAAACATGGGCGGCATGATGGGATGATGGATAAGCTCCCTGGTATGTCTCAGCTACCTGACAATGTCAAAGATCAGGTGGATGACAAGATGTTCGGCCAGATGGAAGCTATCATTAACTCGATGACACCAGGTGAGCGTCAGCGTCCGGAAATCATCAAGGGTTCGCGCAAGAAGCGTATCGCGATGGGCTCAGGCACTCAGGTGCAGGATGTCAACCGTCTGCTCAAGCAGTTTACCCAAATGCAGAAGATGATGAAAAAAAATGCAGAAGGGCGGGATGAAGAACATGATGCGCAATATGAAAGGCATGATGCCTGGTGGCGGTATGTTCCCTGGTCGCTAGCAATTAATCACTTGAGTCGCGGAGGTATTTTTCCTTTACTGGTGAAAAATTAGCTAAATTGGTTGCATTCATCAGCCCAAAGAGTAAAATTCCGAGGCTTCAAATTTTGGCACGGGCCCCGCTTTTTTTTAGACGGGGCCAATTTATTTACAGTAATGCAAAACTAAAGAGGACGATATGGTTACCATTCGTTTGGCACGTCACGGCGCTAAGAAGCGTCCATTTTACCAAATCGTTGTTGCTGATTCACGTTGTGCACGCGACGGTCGTAACATCGAAAAAAAATCGGTTTCTTCAACCCGCTAGCTAAGGGTCAGGAAGAGCGTCTACGTCTAGACCTTGACCGTGTTAATCACTGGGTTGGTCTTGGCGCTACTGTGTCTGACCGCACAGCTAAGCTAATCAAAGACGCTGCTAAAGCAGCTGCTTAATTAGCCGTATCAGGTAGAGATAGAGAACTATGAGCTCACAAAACCAAGACTTAGTTGTTGTCGGTAAACTGGGTGCCACCTACGGTATCAAGGGTTGGCTCAAGGTTTTTTTTCCTACACTGAACAGTCTGAAAGTATTTTCGCCTATCAGCCTTGGCTTATTAAAGTTAAGGGTGAATGGAAGCCAATCCAGATTGAATCCTGGAAGAAGCATGGTCAGGGAATGGTGGCTAAGTTAGAGGGTTTGGACATCCGTGAGGATGCACAAATTTTCACTAACGCTGAGGTCGCTGTGCATGCAGATCAACTACCCGCACTGTCAGGAGAAGAATTCTACTGGCGTGAATTGTATGGCATGTCTGTTTTCACAACCGAAGGTTACGACCTAGGTAAAGTCACAGATATCCTGGAAACAGGGTCAAACGATGTATTAGTTGTGAAAGCTAACCTGAAAGATGCTTTTGGACAGAAGGAACGCTTAATCCCGTTCCTCGATGAGCAGGTTATCAAGTCGATTGATCGCACTGCTCAGCGGATCGAAGTTGACTGGGATCCTGGATTTTAATCCCCGGTAATAGGTGAACAAATGAAGGTAGGCATAATCAGCCTGTTTCCTGATATGTTTAATGCCATTACCAATTTTGGGGTGACAGGCCAAGCGGTAAAAAAAAGGCCTCTTGTCGGTAGAAACGTGGAACCCCCGCGATTTTACCCATGACAAACATCGTACGGTTGATGATCGACCTTATGGTGGCGGACCTGGCATGCTAATGATGGTACAGCCTTTGCGCGATGCTATTCATGCAGCCAAACAGTCCGTTGAAGGTCAGGCTAAAGTTATCTACCTTTCGCCTCAGGGCCGTAAGCTTGATCAAGCTGGTGTTGAGGAGCTGGCACAGAGCGAGAATCTGATTCTTATCTGTGGCCGCTATGAAGGCGTGGATGAGCGCATTATCCAACAAGAGGTAGACGAAGAATGGTCTATCGGTGATTTTGTGCTGACTGGGGGCGAACTGCCTGCCATGACGTTAGTTGACGCAGTTGTCCGGTTTGTACCGGGTGTACTGGGTGACTTTGCGTCAGCAGAAGAAGATTCTTTTGCAAATGGCCTGCTAGATTGTCCGCATTATACGCGTCCTGAAATGTTGGACGGGCAGGAAGTCCCTAAGGTCTTGCTGTCTGGAAACCACAAGGACATTAGCCGCTGGCGATTGAAACAATCGCTGGGCCGAACTTGGCTGAGAAGACCAGAGCTCCTGGAAAACCTAGCTCTGACTGACGATCAGGAATTCTTGCTCGCGGAATTTATACGCGAAAATAAAGCAAGCAATTAATTAATTTAGTATCAGTTTATTCTAGGGTATACCAATGAGTAACATCATCAAGCAGCTCGAAGACGAGCAACTTAAACAAGACCTACCTACTTTTGCACCGGGCGACACTGTTGTTGTTCAGGTTAAAGTAAAAGAAGGTGACCGTGAGCGTCTACAGGCGTTCGAAGGCGTGGTTATCGCTAAGCGTAACCGTGGTCTACATTCTGCATTCACTGTTCGTAAGATCTCTAACGGTGAAGGCGTTGAGCGTGCGTTCCAAACTCACTCTCCAGTTGTTGACAGCATTACTGTTAAGCGTCGTGGTCTAGTACGTCGTGCCAAACTGTACTACCTACGTGAGCGTTCTGGTAAAGCAGCACGTATCAAAGAGAAACTTGCTCGCAAGTAATCTTAAACGTATGACGTTTATCGAAAAAGCCCACCGCAAGGTGGGCTTTTTTTTATGGGTGAAAATCAGGGGCGAGTTCCTAGATTCTAATTCCTGGATGAAAGAGCCTGCCGTGAAGGGCTGGCAATGGTGAGTGAACGAAACAGGAAGATAAGCAGAAAAAAAAGAAACCAGCCGAATGGCTGGTTTCGTATTGGATGACGAGTTAGAGAATAATGTTATACCGTCTCCAGCTTGCCTTTAGCTTCCTCTTCATCAGCAAGGTCGGTTTCGCCTTTGCCTTTTGAGCGCTTGATAACATAGCCAGCGATGCTTAGGGCTCCGACAATACCGGCGATGGTCGAAACGGTCATTGGTAAACCGAAGCCAAGTTGGCTGTTATTCAGGATGAAGGTAATACATACCGTGGTCATGAATACCGCCGGAACTGTGGTTACCCAGTGTAGCTTGTTGTGACGCAGCAGGTAGGCCGAAGCAGTCCACAGCATCATTACCGCAGTACTTTGGTTGGCAAACCCGAAATAGCGCCAGATGATACCGAAGTCAACTTGAGTCAGAATCCCACCGAGAACGAATAGCGGGATAGCCATTAGCAGACGGTTGCGCAGTGTTTTCTGTTCCATGTTGAAGTATTCAGCCAGGATCAGGCGGCTTGAGCGGAATGCGGTATCACCCGATGTTATCGGCAGGATAACCACACCGAGGAAAGCGACGATGCCACCAAATACGCCTAACAGACCAATAGAAGAGCTGTATACCACGTTACCCGGTCCGCCGTTGGCAACGGCTTCTTTCAGACCTTCAACTGAGCCGAAGAATGACAGAGCCAGTGCACACCAAATCAGGGCGATAACACCTTCACCGATCATGCTCCGTAGAATACGAAGCGGCCATTTTTCTCGTTTTCCATGCAGCGTGCCATGAGTGGTGACTGAGTTGCATGAAAGCCAGAGATAGCACCACAGGCAATGGTGATAAACAAGGCTGGCCATAGTGGCAGATCATTCGGGTTCATGTTGGTGAACATCTGGCTCATCTCGTAGTCGCCAAGCAGCGTGTGCTCACTTGAGAAGGCGATTGCAGTGATAAGGCTACAGACATGAAGATTAGCAGGGCGCCGAACAGCGGGTAGAAACGGCCGATGATTTTATCAACCGGAACAATGGTCGCGATGATGTAGTAGGCGAAGATGATAACAACCATCGTCGTCATCGACATGCCCATCCCCGTTTGCTCGTTGACCAGATTAGTGATCATGCCGGCAGGGGCTGATACGAATACGACGCCAACCAGTAACAACAGTACGATGGCAAAAATATTCATAAAGTGTTTTGCACCGTTGCCCAGGTAGCGGCCTGTGATGGTCGGCACGGATGCGCCACCGTTACGCACGGATAGCATTCCCGAGAAATAGTCATGAACCGCACCGGCAAAGATACAGCCTAATACGATCCACAGCATTGCAGCCGGGCCGTACAGGGCACCCATGATCGGACCGAAAATCGGGCCGACACCGGCAATGTTCAGCAGCTGAACCAGATAAACTTTCTTGTTTGACATCGGAACATAGTCAACACCGTCTTGCTTGGTATACGCCGGGGTTTGACGATTTTCGTTAATGCCAAAAACCTTTTCGATAAATGCACCGTAGATAAAGTAACCGCCTACGAGCGCAGCAACACACATCAGGAACCAGGTCATAGTCTTGTCTCTCTTTTCTGATTGGACTTCCAGTTTATTGCTTTGCGACTATCGCGCCTTTACACCCTCGGCCAAACACTCGCAAAACTTCTTTTGTTGGCTGCCATGTTAAAGCGCCGGGAAATAGATGCACGGAGTAATACAGTGAGTGGTTCTATGGCAGGGTAAGCGGTCGATGAGTTAGTTGAGTGGTTTTGGGTAATACTCAATTATTCATTGGGAAAAATCAGCTTCTGCGAGGCATGTCTGGAATGACCATGGAGGGTTCAGTACAGGTTAAGTATTCTAACTTATTGTTAAAAAAAAGGACTGTCATCAATGGAGACATCGTATGCTGAATAAAATACTGACAGCTGTTGCATTGGTTATGTTGCTGGCCGGATGTTCGGCGTTCACTTCTAGCCAGTCGTTGATTGCCGACGAGAATTGGTTTCAACTCGGTTATAACAAGGGGAAGTGGGGCGAGAAGGCTATTTCCGAGCAATCCTTGCAGGCGGATACCCTGAAAGTGAGCGAAGAGATTTCGCCGGATTATGAAGCGTATCAGCGAGGCTACCAGAAGGGGCTTGAGTCATATTGTACCCTGGAACAGCTGAGACAGATGGGAATGGAAAGGAAAATGGATTGGGGCGTATGTGAATTTCGCCGTGAAGACGGTGGGTTGTATAAGATGTTCTGGCAGCAGGGGTTCGATCGTAGTATAGCGTTTGACGGCGTGACGGGTTACTGACCTCGCATCAGGCAAGGGACAGCAGGAGCCGACTTTAGCTCAGGCCGAAGCGATCCTTGAGCTCTTTGAGGTATCGACGGCTGACGGGAATCTGATAGCCGTACTGTGTGGTGATCTCGGCCAACCCGTTTTCCAGTAACTTGATTTCACGGATTGCCTGCGGGTGGATCAGGTACTGGCGATGGCAGCGGATCAGCGGCGTTTTTTTTCCTCCAGCACTTTCAGTGTCAGCTGGGTAGTGGCTTTGGTATCTTTGGTGACTATGTGCACGCCGGTGAGATCACTATAGGCGGTTTCGATGTCGGCAGCAGCAAGAAGCAGGATCCGGTTGTGGCCAGAACATGGGATCAGCTCCAGCATCTCGCTTACCAGCGGTGAATAATCCTGTTCCTGACATTCTTTTTTTTCAGGCGCTTGATAGTTTTTGCCAAGCGGCAGGTTTCCACAGGCTTAAGAAGGTAATCAAAGGCGTTGTCTTCAAAGGCTTTGAGGGCGTACTCATCATAGGCGGTGACAAATACCACTTTGGGCATGGTATCGGGATCGAGCATACTGAGCATCTCAATGCCAGTGATCTGCGGCATCTGAATATCGAGAAAAATAACATCAGGTTTCAGGGTGTTGATTTTTTTTCAGTCCTTCGATAGCGTTATTGCAACTGCCGATGACGTCCACTTCACCGGTGTCGTGCAGTAGGTCGATGAGCTCTTCTCGAGCATACAGTTCATCGTCAATAACGAGTGCCTTGATCATACTGCTGTTTCTCCATTCGTTCCGTTTGTATGGACAGGTTGTTGGGCGTCTGCGGGGATCGTTATTGTTGCCCGGGTCCATTCATTAGCTTGGTAGGACATCGTTAGTCCGTATTGTCTGCCAAACATGTTTTTCAGACGCTTGTCCACAATCTTCATGCCGAGTCCACTTTCCTCGCCGATCGGGGCGTAGTTGCCTGCATTGTCTTCGACTTCAAGCACGATGCATCCTTTGTTGCAGTATCCCTGAAGCGTTATTTTACCATTTTCCAGTAGTGAGGAGGTGCCATGCTTTATCGCATTCTCAACCAGCGGCTGAAGGGTAAACGTCGGCAGTTTGATATTCAGCAGTTCAGGTGACACGCAGATATCGACATTGAGCCGGTCAGAAAAGCGGGCCAGCTCAATCTCGAGGTAGGCATTGATATGCTGGAGCTCTTCTTCGAGCGTCACCGTTTCAATATTCTGTTTCAGGTTACGGCGAAAAAAAACTGGGAAAGGTGCTGGATAAGCTGACGGGCTTTGTCCGGGTCACGACGTACCACGGCGTTGATCGTGTTCAGGGCATTAAACAGAAAGTGCGGGTTGACCTGCGCCTGTAGCAAACGCAGCTCTGCCTGGGTTAGCAGTGCCTGCTGCTGGGCATAGCGACCAGTCAGAATCTGGTTTGACAGCAGTTTGGCGATCCCTTCGCCGAGAGTCAGGTTGACGGTTGAGAACAGCTTGCGTTTAGGCTCATAGAGCTTGATGGTGCCGAGCACCTCGTTGTTGCCCCCTACGAGCGGGATCACTAATGCAGAGCCGAGCCTGCATTTCTGGTGTAGCGAGCAGCAGTACGGGATATCGTAGCCATCAGCATAAACCAGTTCGCAGCCGTCGATAGCACGGCGGGTGTAGCCTGAAGATATCGGTGTTCCCGGCAGGTGGTGATCGTCTCCGATCCCGATGAAGGCTAGAATTTTCTCGCGATCGGTGATCGCGACGGCACCAACCCCGGTTTCTTCATACACTATTTTGGCAATTTCCTTGGTACTTTCTTCATTGAATCCCTGGCTCATGATCCCGACCGAGCGTTGGGCTATTTTTAGTGCCCGGCTGGAAAATGCGGCAGAGTATTTTTCATAGATGGTTTTACGATCCTGAATAATGCTCATAAAAAGCCCGGCCCCGACCGAGTTGGCAATGACCATTGGCAGTGCAATGGCACTGACAGGTGTAGAGCTTTGTCGAAGGGCTCGGCGACCATCAGGATAATGAACATCTGGACGATTTCAGCGACCAGGGTGATGGTAAAGACAGTGAATGGCTTAAATATCTGGTCACTTTGTCCGCGGCGGACAAAGTAGCTATGCATCAAGCCGCCAATTAATCCCTCTACGGTTGTGGAGATTGCGCAGGCGACATCAGTAAAGCCTCCCATACTGTAGCGGTGCATGCCGCCGGTGAGTCCTACGGCAAAACCGACGACCGGTCCGCCGAGTAGTCCTCCCATCACAGCACCAATTGCTCGGGTATTGGCAATCGCATCTTCTATGTGAAGTCCGAAGTAAGTGCCTAGAATACAAAAGAGGGTGAACAGAACGTAGCACGAAAATCGTTGCGACAATCGTCCTGATACTGTGGTTATAGGCATAAATAACGGCGTTTTGCTTAGCAGGTAAGCAATAACCAAATACACGCTGAGCTGCTGAAGAAGAGAAAATATAAGTTCCATTGCCATAGATAGTGCGAGTGGGCATTGCAATTATGGTAACTGGCTTTGATGCCGATAGCCAAAAAAACACTTAGCTGTAAATATATATTTACAGCTGGTGTTTTTTTCTTTACACAGTATTGCCAAGGGAGGAAATCCCTTGCTATTGTGATGCCAAGTAGCAGGGCAATCCTGTTTCAACCTCATCAGAATTAGTTGATTATTGATAATTACAGGGAAGCAATATGCAAAAAGACCAGTTGAATAACGTCCATATTCAAGATGAATCTGTCCTGATCACACCGAAAGAACTACGAAGCAAGCTGTCTGTCAGCGATGAAGGCCTGAACTTTGTTCGCCAATCTCGCCAGACGATTGCCGATATCATCCACAAGCGTGACCATCGCTTGCTGGTCGTGTGCGGGCCGTGCTCGATCCATGATATTGAAGCCGCAAAAAGCTACGCGGTGAAGCTAAAGAAACTGTCGGAAGAGCTAAGTGATCAGCTTTATATTGTGATGAGGGTGTATTTTGAAAAGCCGCGTACTACCGTGGGATGGAAAGGCTGATTAATGATCCGCATCTTGACGGTTCATTTGAAGTAGAAGAAGGGCTGCATATTGCTCGTCAGCTATTGATTGATCTGGTTGAAATGGGGATCCCGTTGGCAACCGAAGCCTTGGATCCTATTAGTCCTCAGTACCTGGGAGATTTGTTCAGCTGGGCAGCGATTGGTGCGCGTACAACTGAATCTCAAACTCACCGTGAAATGGCCAGTGGCCTGTCGATGCCTGTTGGGTTTAAAAACGGGACAGACGGAAGTTTAGGGACGGCTATTAACGCAATGCAAGCTGCTGCATCTGGTCACCGTTTTATGGGAATTAACCGTGAGGGGCAGGTTGCACTGCTCAATACTCAGGGTAATCCTGATGGTCACGTGATCCTGCGTGGTGGCAAGCAGACCAACTATGATTCCGTTTCTGTCACTGAATGTGAAAGCGAGATGACAGCATCAGGTCTTTCACCGTCCTTGATGATAGACTGTAGCCACGCCAACTCCAGGAAAGACTACCGTCGTCAGCCGCTGGTGGCCGAAGATGTGATCCATCAAATCCGCGAAGGCAATCAGTCGATTATTGGCCTGATGCTGGAAAGCCATTTGAACGAAGGCAACCAGAGCACAGATCTGCCGCGTGAAGAAATGACTTACGGTGTATCAATTACTGATGCTTGCATCAGCTGGGAAGCAACCGAAACATTGCTTCGCCATTCACATAGCGAGTTGACCCCATTTCTGGCGGAGCGAAACTAACCTATAGTGCTGGTGATATTTAGGGTAAGGTAGCTATTCATCAGCATATTTTGACGAACCGGTACAGGGCTGCTGTACCGGTTAACTGTCTCTGGATGGCTGATGGAAGTACTGAGGCGGAATAAGAGCAGAATTAATACGGATCGTACAATCATGGTTGCTGAACTAAGTAAATTACGAGATCAATCGATGATGTTGATCAGCAGATGGTCGAGCTGCTTGCTCGCCGTCTGGCACTGGTTGAAGAGGTAGGGCACGTTAAGAGTCAACATGGCTTGCCTATTTATGCCCCGGATCGTGAAGCTGCCATGCTGGCTTCACGCCGTCAGGAGGCGGAAAGCAAAGGGGTTCCGCCTGATCTTATTGAAGATATTCTACGCCGCACCATGCGGGAGTCTTATACCAGTGAAAATGACTCGGGTTTTAAATGCCTGAAGCCGGAATTACGCCCGATTGTGGTTGTGGGCGGTTATGGCCAGTTGGGGGGGCTTTTTTTTGCCGCCTGTTTGAGCTGTCCGGTTATGAAGTGCGTAAACTTGGCAGTCAGGATTGGGAGCGTGCCGATGAGCTTCTGTCTGATGCCGGTATGGTGGTTGTCTCTGTGCCGATTAACCTGACCGAAGCGGTGATCGCCAAGCTGGGGCATTTGCCTGAAGACTGTATCTTAGCCGATTTGACCTCGGTTAAAAGCGGCCCGCTCCAAGCAATGCTGGAAGTCCACAACGGGCCGGTCGTGGGGCTGCACCCAATGTTCGGGCCTGATATTGCCAGCCTGGCAAAACAGGTAATTGCTTACTGTGATGGTCGAAACCCTGAAAGTTATCAGTGGCTGTTGGAGCAACTGCAGATCTGGGGCGCCAGTCTGAATCGGATCAGTGCTATCGAACATGATCAGGGGATGACATTAATACAGGCATTGCGTCATTTTACGTCTTTTGTATACGGCCTTCATCTGGCAGAAGAGGATCCGAAGCTAGAGCAGTTGCTGTCATTGAGCTCGCCGATCTACCGTCTGGAACTGGCAATGGTTGGGCGCCTGTTTGCTCAGGATGCCCAGTTATACGCAGATATTATTATGTCTTCGCCGCAGAACCTGGCAATGATCAAGCGTTTCCATCAGCGATTTGGTGAAGCAATCGAAATGCTGGATAACCAAGACAAGCAAACCTTTAAGCAGGCTTTTGGCCAAGTCGAACATTGGTTTGGAGACTATGCACAGCATTTTTTTTAATCGAGAGCCAGGGATTGCTTAGGCAGGCGAACGATTCAACGCATAGGAAATAAAAGGCTTCTCTTCAAATGTGAAGTGGTTGATTACACTTCGCCTTATGAGGCTGGAACCTCTATAGGTAAGCCGTTTATTCATTGAACTAAAAGATGAGTAAATAAAAAGCGAGAGTTCTTATCGACTCTCGCTTTTCTATTTTTACGATCTGCAGTGTTTCGTGCACCACTAAAAATATTGGTATTGTTATTAATAGTGGCGAATGAATAATCTAATCTGCAGGAGAGTACGGCGAACTAGAAATAAAGACTAATGAGTTAATTTCACTAAGCATTAGTGCTGATTATAGACTAATTAAAACATCACATTTCTTGGCCTAGTAAATGATATCGACATTATTGTAAATAATTTCAGACGTTTTATCTAAATAGTAGGGGATAATGCTTATAATGAGATACTGTTTTGTTTGACTGATATTACTCGGTGTCGAAGGCTTTGCGTTGACTTCCATTGAAGATAAAAACAATCTACTGTCCTTATAATTATTTGCGATCCACCACATTATAATTAATAACGAAGCGTGCTTATTTACTGAATCTTACATATATTCAGCGCTCTCTTAATGATATTTATACCTGAGCAACCCGTATGCGGTAGGATGCTTAACAATATGGACGTAATGATGAAATTAAAAATATGGGTTGGCGCTTTACTTTTTTTTGCAGCTCTTCAGCATTTTCAGGGTTTAGCTTCAATAGTCTCGTGGGTGGGGATGGCTTGCCAAGCTTAACATCAAACAAAACTGAAGGGTTGGGTATAGCTAAAGTAGCACTACCATATGCAAATAGTGTTAATTACTTTGGCTATATTGATAAAAGCTCCAAACCATCAGAGAAAATCAATGGAAAGGGTGCTTACTATATATACATATGGGTTCCTGCTGCTTTGGATGAGCTTGGTGTACGCATGATTTCGCCTGTAGGAGATTTGGCTAAACCAAGTAAAGATGATTTTGTACAAAAAGGCTTTGAGAAAAAGTTAAGCAAAGATGCTGACAAGTGGTTCGATACTTGGATCCGTGTTGAGCGTATGAACGTGTTCAAACCGGAAAAAAAATCAAAAACGCCAAGACGGTATTTAGTGTGCTAGAACGGGATGATGATGGTGATGATACTTATGATGAAGAGCGTCATGCTAAATATAATTCATTAGTTCGTATTGAAACTCAAGTTAATAGACCTGAAAAGGCACTTACTCGGGGATTATATCGTGTGGCTTTCACAACTTATAAAAGGGGGGATGTTAAGGGATCATTTGTCGCAACGATTGGTACGAATATACCCGGAGTAAAAATGGCCACATCACTACCTGAGTTACATAAAATAGTTAACTAAATAGAAGGCATTAGAGTCGACATTAGAAACTCGTATATACTGATTGTATCAATAGTGTTCTATACGAGTTTCATTGTCGAAAAATTGACTAGAATTTAAATGTCGTAACTATTTACTGATATTGATGTAATAAGGTTGAGAACCTACTTTCATAAATCAGTAAGCGCGGCCTCAATCAGGCCGCACAAAGCCAGCTAATCAATACGAACCATCATATGGATCCACTGGCACAACATTCTCGCTTGGGTAGCACCCTAGTACCTTAATAAAGCGTGTTAATCGGGTGAGTTCATCGAGCGCTTCTTGCATTACGTCTGACTTCAGGTTTATTTCAACATCGACATAGAACATCTCTTCCCAAGGATTGCCGATTACTGGACGTGATTCCAGTTTGGTCATATTGATGTTGAGATTGCGCAAAACGACCAGGCATTCCACCAGTGAACCCGCTTTTTGGGCTGTGGACATGATCAGTGTGGTTTTGGCTGGGATCAGTGAGGTGACTTCCACAGGCTTGCGGGCGACGACGATAAAACGAGTAAAATTTTCCTGTTGATTGGCAATATCCGTTTTCAGAGGCGCCAGACCATACAGCTCACCGCTTGAAGCGTTGCCGATAGCGGCAACATTAGACTGTTTCAGCTCGGCAACCATTTTCATCGCCTCGGCCGTGCTTGAGCAGTACTCCTGGGTAATATCTCCCATCGAGTGCAAGTATTCGCTGCATTGCTGATGTGGTTGCGGGTGCGAATAGAGGGTGTCTATCTGATCAACAGTCGTATCGACCGCAGTTAACAGGCAATGTTCGATCGGCTGGGTGATCTCGCCGACAATTGACAGGCTGGTGTGTTGCAGCAGATCATAAACCTCATTGATGGAGCCAGAACTGGTGTTTTCAATCGGCAGAACACCATAATCAGCATTCCCTGTTTCAACAACGCTTAATACGTCACGAAAGGTTGAACAGCTGATCTCGACCAGTTTGGTTTGTTTTCTGCTGAAGTAGTTGCGGCTGGCAAGGTTTGAATAGGAGCCTTTGGCACCGAGAAATGATACGCGGGCGACAGGCTGCAGGCTTTCCGGTTGGTAAGTTTCTGTAGATACGCCTGTTGGAACAAGACAGAGTCTTCGATAATCGTGTGGAAGATCTGGGTAACATACTGGGCATCGAGTTGTTCGCTTTTACCTGTCTCGATCAGTCGTAACAATAGTTCTTGTTCTCGGCCTTGATCGCGTACAGGCTTGGCTGTTTGGATTTTGCTTTTCGCAACGTCGAGACTCAACTGGCGGCGCTCTGCCAGCAGTTTGATAATTTCGTTGTCTATGCGGCTGACATTTTTTTTCTGATGTCGTCCAGTGAATACTGTTGCTCTGTCATTGTTAGTCCCTGTCTGTCTGCAACTTGATATGTCTGTCTGCAACCGATATAAAAAAAAGCCTCCCTAAAAAGGAGGCTGTCTGTTCGTCTTTAGCTTATTTCTTGCATAACGAATAGCCCCCGTTAAGGTGACATAAAAAAAAGAAGCTAAAGAAAAACAGGTTAAGTAATCGCATTGCAAATATCTACGTATGTTGTGATGAATATGATTCAACATTATTCAGCCGGTAAGGCCTTGTCAAGCAGAATGTAAACAGCCCTGCCAGAGCAGGGCTGTTAAGGGGCTGTTTACCTTTCATCGTTTTCCTTCTGGAAGGTAAACAGCGCTGTAATCCTCTTAAATAATTATGCTTCAGCTTCTTCTTCTGTTTCTTCAACCTCGGGCTTGCTGCTATGGCTGGCGCGACGCGCTGTTGGCTTATGAGCTTGTTTCTTCAGTTGGCGTTCCAGCTTTTGATATACCTCAGTAATGGCACCGTACATATCGTCATGCTCTGCTGAGGCGACAAGTTGACCTCCTGGAATGGCAGCAGATGCTTCAATTTTGAATTGTTTGCCTGGCTCTGTACTGATGGCTGCATTTTTACTGATGAGTGGCACTTGGTACTTTTCTAATTTCTTGAATTTAAACTCAATACGTTCGCGGATAGCAGGGGTGATATCAAGGTTTTTGCCGGTGATGTTTACTGTCATAATTATCTTTCCTCTTTTGCTACCCTTCGTTGGGTTAACTTCAGATTACTAAAATTACGGCTTAATAATGTGATGTAAATCACATTTGGGTGCGTGCGATAATATCCAGAAAAATTCTGTGATCCACCTTTGCTTGTTGCAAAAAAAAGTTTGACGAAAGTACTTGTCGAGGGCGAATTAATTAGGGCAGTATGGAGATATAAGAAACGCTGGTGGCTGGTGCTAACTAGGGAGTAAATTCGAGCAATAACAATTGCTTGGGTGAATATTGCTCACTTTAATCAAGTGTTGATTAAGTGAGAGGGCCGACCTTGGTACCTAGATCAGATGTTAATTTGAACATAATAAAACAGCAGCCCAAGGGCTGCTGTTTTTGTTCTAGCTATTGTCTTTACTTATTGCGGGTTGAGGGCAATGAGCTTTTGGGTGTGTTCAAGTGGCTCTTGCAGGCCAAGTTTTTCGTAAGCTACAAGCATTAGCTCTAGTGACTGACGGGCCGCTTGAGTGTCTGGGTAGTGGCGCTGGATGAGTTGCGCGCGGTTAATAGCGGCAACCCACGCCTCGCGGCGAATATAAAAGTCAGCAGTTGCTAGCTCATAGTCTGCCAATCGGTTTTTTTTAGGTAAGTCATTCGTGCTTTGGCATCACCGGCATAATGGCTATTAGGGTAGCGCTCAAGCAACCGCTTGAAATCTCTAAATGCCTTACGTGATGGCTCAGGATCCCGATCATGGCGATCGATGCTAAATAAGTCATGCATAAAGCTGCGATCCTGTGCCATGTTGGTCAGGCCACGCATATATAATACCCAGTCAGCTTTTTCATGAGCAGGATTCAGGCGGTTAAAGCGATCAATCGTAGCCTCACCGAGCGCTAAATCATCATTTTTGTAATAGGCATAGATCAGATCAAGCTGTACTTGCTCTGAGTAGGCTCCAAACGGATAGCGTGAATCCAGTGCTTCCAATTGCTCAATGGCAGTTATCCAGCTCCCACTCTGTAGTGCTTGTTGAGCGGTAGTATACAGCTCTGATGGTGGTACATCTGGCACTACTTCTTCAGTGCTTGAACAGCCTGAAAGAATGGCAACGGCAAGAAAAGTCGTAATTGTCAGGCGTTTCATTGCGGTGTCTGTTTCCTTGATAAAAAAAATTTTATTTCTGTGGATCCATTACGGACAGAGCCGTTAACAGATACAATGACACTATTATGTTATTTTACGCAGCGTTTGACGTTTAGTCCCACGCTTTTTGAAAAAGTTCGCTATGGCACAGCAAATTGAGTTAACAAATACAGTAAATGAGAGCCAGCTAGGTCTTAGACTTGATCAGGTTCTTGCTGAATTATATCCAGATTATTCGCGTTCGCGGATAAAAGAATGGATTTTGAAAGGCATGGTTTCAGTTAACGGCAGTGTTGTTAACAAGCCCCGTGCAAAAATGATGGGTGGTGAAGAGCTCTTTGTCCAGGCGGAAGTCGAAGATGAAGTTCGTTGGGAAGCCCAAGATATCCCGCTTGATATTGTTTATGAAGATGAACATATCTTGGTGATCAACAAGCCGCGTGATTTTGTTGTTCATCCAGGAGCTGGGACTCCCGACGGAACCGTATTGAATGCACTATTGCATCGTTGTCCTGAGCTGGCAGAAGTACCTCGTGCAGGTATTGTTCACCGCCTGGATAAAGATACGACAGGCCTGATGGTCGTCGCGAAAACGATTCAGGCTCAGACACGTTTGGTTCGTGCGTTGCAAAAGCGTAAAATCACCCGTGAATATGAAGCGATTGCGATGGGTAAAATGACCGGAGGCGGAACGGTAGAGAAGCCGATTGGCCGTCATTCGACCAAGCGTATTTGTATGGCGGTTCATGAATTGGGCAAGCCGGCAATTACACACTATCGTGTCGCAGAACATTTTCGTGAACACACACGCATTGTGCTTCGTCTTGAAACAGGACGAACTCACCAGATCCGCGTTCATATGTCCTACTTGGCTCACCCGTTGGTGGGTGATGCAATATATGGTGGTCGCCCGCGTCCGCCTCGCCATGCATCAGATGAGCTGATCCAGGCATTGCGTGCTTTTGACCGCCAGGCTTTGCATGCGCGAATGTTGCGACTTGATCATCCTATCACGGGTGAGCTGATGGAATGGCATGCGCCGCTTCCGGTTGATATGGTTGCAATGATTAACATTCTGCGTAAAGACAAAGAAGAAAATCCCGAGGACGATTACTAAAGTGTTTATTGTCCCTGACTGGCCAGCTCCTGCCAATATCAAGGCAGTCTCGACCACCCGTTTGAGAGGGGTAAGTCAACAGCCTTATCAGGGGCTGAACTTAGGCTTGCATGTCGGAGACAACAAAGAACATGTTCAGCATAATCGTGCGCAGTTACAGCAGGAACTGAAATTGATGGAGCCACCAGCGTGGCTTAACCAAATTCACAGTACCGAAGTTATTGATCTGAATGCATCGCTGACGGTAGTTCCTGATGCTGACGGTAGCTATACCCAGACTTCGGGTATAGCGTGTACCGTGATGACAGCAGATTGTTTGCCTGTATTGCTTTGTGATACAGGAGGCAATCAGGTTGCGGCAGTGCATGCCGGTTGGCGCGGTGCTGCAGATGGTATCATCGAGGCTGCACTGGATAAGTTCACCGTGCCTTCTGATCAGATCCTTGCTTGGCTTGGACCAGCGATTGGGCCTGATGCTTTTGAAGTGGGAAGCGAAGTACGGGAGCTGTTTCTTGCCGAACAGTCACAGGCTGAGCTGGCATTTAAGCCACACGGTGATAAATGGCTTGCCGATCTGTACCTGTTGGCACGCCAACGGCTACAACGCTATGGTGTTACGAAGATCTATGGTGGTGAATTCTGTACATTCAGCAATCCGGACTGTTTTTATTCATATCGAAGAGATGGGGTGACTGGTAGACAGGCCTCACTGATTTGGATTGAAGCTGAATAACTCAAAGTGGTGAATAGCTTTGGATAACTGAATAGCCAAAGATAGGTTGCAAAGCCCTCGTAGCGATACGGGGGCTTTTAGTATCGGTAGAACTGTTTGGCAGAAGATATTGTTGAGCGGATAGGCTCAATTCATAATTGTAATGTTGGTTGGATTAGCGACTGATAGCTCGATGACTTTGGCACCATATGGAACAGGGTACATGGCGTAGCCATGATCAACTGCGCGATAAAAACGTTGATTGACAGTGTCATGCAGTAGAACAATGCCATTATAGCTGACGGTACGCAGCATCGCATTTTGGATGATAATCACGTTATTTGATGGCGTGGCATTGCGACGATTATCTATCCGGGCTTCGGTGCGCGCTTCTATCCGGGACTCTTGGCGCACTTCCTGGCGCTTTTCCTGAATGTCGCGTTGTGCCATAGCGTGATTTGATGTCGTAAGTAGTGTAAGTGCAGCCGTTAGAATCGTTAGGTGTTTATTGAGCATGATTGTCTTCCTCTTTAACGGGACAGTGTACCGTTAAATGGTATGCCATTCTGTAATCTGATGTCAATAAATAGAATGGTGTTCAGTTAAAATCGATGATCGAGTCATTACTGTTCTATCAAGAGATCATTTACCTATAACGCTACTATTCGTGAGCGGCGGTGTGATGTGGGAAATAATCTAATTAATCATTGGTTGAAAAGTGTTTTGTGTACCACCATATCTATCGAGAGAAAGGATGATATGTGGAGGACTTATGCGTCTTGACCGATTTACCAGCAAGTTCCAAATGGCGATATCTGATGCTCAGTCGCTGGCTTTAGGGCGAGACCATCAGTATATCGAACCGACCCACCTTATGGTGGCATTGCTCAATCAGGATGGCAGTACAATTCGCCCGTTGCTGACGATGCTGAATATCGATATTTCCCAATTACGTTCCAGCCTGTCTGAGTTATTGGATCATTTGCCAAAAGTCAGTGGTATTGGTGGTGATGTCCAGTTGTCACATGGTATGGGCATGATCCTGAATATGTGCGATAAGCTGGCCCAAAAGCGTAAAGACAAATTCATCTCTTCAGAACTTTTTATTCTGGCTGCGGTTGATGACAAAGGACCGCTGGGTCAGTTGTTGAAACAAAAAGGGCTGACGGCTGAGAAGATAGAAAAAGCCATTGAGCAGGTACGTGGTGGTCAGAAGGTCGACGATCTTAATGCCGAAGAAAATCGTCAGGCACTGGAAAAATTCACCATTGATCTCACTGAACGGGCTGAGCAGGGCAAGCTTGATCCCGTGATTGGTCGCGATGATGAAATCCGGCGTACTATCCAGGTACTTCAACGCCGAACCAAAAATAATCCGGTAATTATTGGTGAACCCGGGGTCGGGAAAACCGCTATTGTTGAAGGGCTGGCGCAGCGCATTATTAATGGGGAAGTACCGGAAGGTCTTCGTCATAAACGTGTTCTATCTCTAGATATGGGGGCGTTGATAGCTGGTGCAAAGTATCGCGGGGAGTTTGAAGAGCGCCTTAAGTCGGTACTTAATGAGTTGTCGCAAGAAGAAGGTAACATCATTTTATTTATTGATGAGCTTCATACCATGGTCGGAGCAGGTAAAGGCGAAGGTTCGATGGATGCCGGCAATATGCTTAAACCTGCCTTGGCCCGCGGCGAGTTGCATTGTGTTGGGGCGACGACACTGGACGAGTATCGTCAGTACATTGAAAAAGATGCAGCGTTAGAGCGCCGTTTTCAAAAAGTGCTGGTGGAAGAGCCCACTGTCGAAGATACCGTTGCTATCTTGCGTGGCCTGAAAGAGCGTTATGAACTTCATCACCATGTCGAAATTACTGATCCTGCAATTGTTGCAGCAGCTAAGTTATCCCATCGTTATATTTCTGACAGGCAACTGCCCGATAAGGCGATCGACTTAATTGATGAAGCGGCGTCCAGTATTCGTATGCAGATTGACTCTAAGCCTGAATCATTGGATCGCCTCGAACGTCGTATTATCCAGCTCAAAATTGAGCAGCAGGCGTTGGTCAAAG
>LLEN01000091.1_pt1 | contig 19898 bp, 25 predicted proteins | sample 595881 | NCBI WGS metagenome assembly LLEN01 (sample SAMN02919314, study PRJNA255460) | bioreactor metagenome | biome: chemostat; feature: culture 2012_10.3; material: sediment; isolation source: day86 10degC chemostat 2012 inoculated with Wadden Sea sediment taken from... | place: Germany: Bremen ...
AGATCAGAGACTATTCCGAAGGCTGGCAAGGCGACGATATAGACTTCAGGGTGACCGAAGAACCAGAAAAGGTGCTGGAACAAGATCGGGCTGCCGCCACCGTAATCAGTTTGCTGACCCATCGAGATACCGCCGGCATGAAAAAGCTCGAACCGAGCAGTTTATCGAACAGCATCATGATGGCGCTTACCAATAGGGCGGGGAAGGCCAGCAATGCCATGATAGAGGCGGTAAAAATGCCCCAAACCGTTAGCGGCATGCGCAGTAAGGTCATGCCTTCGGTTCGGGCCTGAAGTACGGTGGTGACATAGTTCAGGCCGCCCATTGTTGCCGCGACGATAAAAACGGCCAGCGATACCAGCATCAATACGATTCCCCAGTCGGTGCCGGGGGTACCGGGCATGATGGCCTGAGGCGGATAGAGTGTCCAGCCGGCTCCTGTCGGCCCGCCGGTAACGAAAAAAAACTGGCGATGAGGATCAGCGAGGCTAGCAGATAAAACCAGTAGCTGAGCATATTGAGGAACGGGAATACCATGTCGCGAGCGCCGATCATTAACGGGATCAGATAGTTACCAAAGCCGCCGAGAAACAAGGCTGTCAGAAGATATACCACCATGATCATGCCGTGAAGGGTCATAGCCTGGTAGTAAGTATTCACATCAATAAACTCAAACTGGCCAGGAAATCCGAGCTGAAGGCGCATCAGCCAGGATAGTACCAGCGCTATCAATCCCATGAATATGGCAGTGAGCGAGTACTGGATCGCGATTACCTTGTGATCCTGGCTCCAGACATACTTGGTCCAGAATGACTGGGGACGGTCATCCGAATCGCTGGAGTGTGAGATGTTGTAATTGGACATGGTCCCTTCTCCCCTTGCTTTGTGAGCGGTTGCTATAGGTTTTTCTCTGGCGCGGATACAGCTTTGATATAGGCGATTAGCGCCTCGACTTCCTGATCGCTAAACTGATAGACCGGCATGATGGCGGGGTAGCCCTTGACGACCTCGGCCCCCGCATTAAGAATTGCAGTACGGAGATAGGCATCGTCTACCACCACTTCGGCATCGTCCGACATTCGCTCGGTCTTGCCGTACAGGCCAAGCCAAGTGGGACCAACCCCGGGTTTTCCGTCCAGGCTGTGGCAGGCGATACAGCCGTTAACTTCAGAGAGAGTCTTCCCCAGTTCGACAAGGTTGGTGATGCCGCTGGTGGCCTGTGGCTGCTGGCTGTCGGCAAATGTCGGCTGGGATGCCAGCCAAACTCCGAAGGTAGCGTCATCCTCGACGACAACCCGCCCGCGCATATTGAAATGGCCGATTCCGCACAGTTCGGCACAAAGAATATCGAAGGTGCCTCGCTGGGTTGGGGTAAACCAGAAATAGGTGATGGTGCCGGGCACCAAGTCCATCTTGGCGCGAAACTGCGGGACGTTGAAATCGTGCAGGACATCTTTTGATCTGAGCAATACCTTGAATGATGTGAACAGCGGCAGGTGGAGTTCGGGGCTGAGGACGATTTTGTCATCGGCCGAGGCGGGATCGTCAGGATCAAGCCCAAGTGGGTTGGTCGGAGTTACAAATTGTATACCGCTTTGACCCAGCTGATTATCTTTGCCGGGAAAACGAAAACTCCACTTCCATTGCTCGCCAACCACCTCAAACAGTTGTGCTTCATCGGGTACATTGACGAACTTGCCATAGACAACCAGCCCCGGTGCCAGCAGGGCGACAATACCAATGGCAGTCAGGCCGATCAGCCAAGCCTCGAGTTTCTTATTATCTGGCTGATAGGTCGATTTGCGTCCTGGCTTATGGCGGTAGCGGATCACTATCCAGGCGATCAGCAGATTGATAACAACAAAGAAAGCACCAGTAATGATGAGCGTCAGTGTGAAAGCATCATCAATCTCGCCCCAGTTTGAGGCTGCAGGCGTCAGCACCATGGGCTGTAGTAATGAAATGCAATGGATGCGATTACAATAAATATCAAGGCAATGGCAATAGCCATACAGATAACACCTTAAGTCTCTACTGGTATTGTCCTTGATAAATGCAGTAGGAAAGTAATTTCCAGAAGGCTTCCCGAAATCTTATCGTTATCAGAATAGGCGCTTTCAGATCAAAATAGCTAAACGATTATAGTAAATTAGCTTAGTGGAGGAATGTGGTGTCCGCGAGTTGCTAATAGGCTTTATGTCCCGTTACGACAAAATTGAGAATAAAGAAAGCTATCTCATTATCAAAATTGTGCAGATATGGGCAATAAATGGCTTTGAATAGTGGGCAATTACGTGAGCTAGCAACTGTTTCTATCGTCGGCTTTGGCGGGGCACTTTTCTGCTTGCTATAGTAAATTTTCATAACCAATGTTAAATCAAGTGGATAGCAAGGACCTCTGCCGATACAAAAATAGTACAGCAGAATTAATGTGGCACACCAACTTAGTCAACAAGTTAACTAGCCTGATTCCACCTTGTTAATGTTTTATGTACTAAAGGAAGGTATGATATTGCGCATAAGGCCCACTGACGGTGCTATCGGCTCCCCACCTCAACAGCGCTCTCGCTTCATATATCAATTTATTTCATGTTTCTGCTGTCTAACTGCTGTCATATTATTTCCTGCTAAGGCCCTATCTGGCGAGGTTGACCCTTATGTGGGGATTTATAAAGCTGACATAGGCCTAATTCCTTACACAGTGATCAAGAAGCATGGGCAACGTTACTTTGCCCATGTGTCCCCGAGTTCCGTTGAACTGGTGATAGAAGAGAACGGTAAGTTCAAAGCGAAAAATCCGAATATTGATATCCACGGTCAGTTCAATAAAAAAAAGTGGGTGATCAGTACCACTTGAAAACAGTTAGTCTCTATGGAGTACGCCAAGCGTATCGCCGAGAGGAGTTAAGCCAGAAGGATTACATTTCAGCTTTATATAGTGACTCGCATGCTTTTAGCGAGTTCAGTCACTCGGTCAATGAGCAATGCGCAGCCCCATACCCTGATGCCTCGGCCGCCAGTGAGCAGTTGCTTGAGAGTTCGCCAAGAATGGAGTCCTTAGTGAGCAAAATTGAAGGCAACCGTTTGGATTACGGCATGATAAATAGCTTGCTCGTTTTGAAAAATGGCGAGTTATTATTTGAACGATACTTTAATGGCTGGGATGCGAATGAACCCCATATGGTTTTGTCGGTGAGCAAGAGCCTGACTTCACTGCTGGTAGGGATGGCGGTTAAACAGGGTGATATTGAAGACATTAACCAACCGGCTTCTAGTTACCTTCCTGAATATAAAGAATACCTTGAAGGCGAAAGAGAGAAAATTACCCTCAGGCATCTATTAACAATGACACCGGGTCTCTACTGGGATCAATGGTCGAGATTATATGAAGATGCCCGAGAATTACGAAGCGAAGAATTCGACAGTGATGATTCTATTGCTTATGCGTTGTCGCAGCCTTTGAGCCAGAGCCCGGGAGACAGTTTACATACAGTGGTAAAACGGTCAGTGTGATGGGAGAAATACTCCGTGTTGCCAGCAAGCAGTCGTCAGTGAGCAAGTATGCCCAAAAAGGCCCTTTGTCGGCACTGTGTTTTAAAAATGCATTCTGGATTAAACAAAAAGATCAGCGTTCCAATGTTGCCGGAGGCGCAGTGTTGAGGCCGCGGGATATGTTGAAGCTAGGGCAGCTAGTGCTGAATGAGGGCAAGTGGCAGGGTAAGCAGCTTTTTGACAGCGAATGGATCAAGGAATCGACAAAACCTGTATTGCCAACCCATACACAGGGCAATAAATATAGTTACTTCTGGTGGAATACTGCCTATTACCATCAAGGCAAGAAATACCCATCCATCAAGGCTGTGGGCTATGGCGGGCAGGAGATCGCCATCATCAAAGATCTTGATTTAGTGGTCGTCAAAACAGCAAACAATTTCTTTTCAGGCCCGCTAATTGACAAGATTGTGGCAGATAGTATCTTGCCAACATTAGTGAATTGAGGTCGTTTGGGTATAGCATTAATTTTTCCGATAGAAATTAAATAACTGGCGGCAAATCACGAACAGCTTGATGCAAAAATGAGAACGTTCGCTATGGTTAGAAAATATTCTCATAAAATCTGATTGTTAGGAGTGCTATGTGGCTGGAGCAAGTTTATTAGCCTTGTTAGACGATATTGCGACCGTACTCGATGATGTTGCGGTTATGAGTAAAGTGGCTGCTCGAAAGACGGCAGGTGTGCTGGGTGATGATTTGGCGTTAAATGCCCAGCAGGTTTCAGGCGTGAGGGCCGAACGGGAAATACCGGTTGTCTGGGCCGTTGCTAAAGGGTCATTCCGTAATAAGTTAATTCTGGTTCCTGCTGCTCTGCTTATTAGCGCGATTGCCCCGTGGCTGATCACGCCCATGTTGCTAATCGGTGGCCTGTTCCTTTGCTACGAAGGGTTTGAAAAAGTGGTCGAGAAATTGTTCCATTCCCCCTGCTTGGAAGAATCTGAACTGCTGGAAGACATGGACAAGGCCGACGATCTCGTTGAGTTTGAAAAACAAAAGATCAAAGGAGCTATCCGAACTGATTTTGTTCTGTCGGCGGAAATTATCGTGATAGCGCTGGGAACAGTGCAAGAGGTTCCCATGGTGACTCAGGTACTAGTGATAAGCCTGATTGCTATATTGATGACAATTGGTGTTTATGGTTTGGTAGCGGGCATAGTCAAACTTGATGATCTAGGGTTGTATCTGGTCAAAAATAGCTATGTCGCCTCATTTAAACATGCTATCGGTAACGGCTTGATCAATGCTGCGCCGTATTTGATGAAGTTCCTGGCTGTGGTCGGCACCATTGCGATGTTCTTGGTTGGGGGCGGCATTGTTGTCCATAGTATTCCAAATTCCCATGTCTTGGTTCACCATCTTACAGAGCGGGTTGATATGATCCCAGGCGGCGTCCTGATGTTACCTGCGCTTATTAATGCGGCTATAGGGTTGCTTTCAGGGGCGGTGGTACTTGCCGGCCTGTCAGTCTTTGGCCGGGTTAAGGCGATGGCAAAACAAGCTTAATTCAACCGGTTATACCAAATTATGTAATTGGATCATTTGGTATTACCATAGCCCTGTATATTCAGCCTGATCTGATAGAGAAATAGAATGAAAAACGTTTTGCTTGCGACGGCCGTTGTTTCCTTTATGGGATCGTCGAGCTTTAGTGTATCAGCCGAAATAGCCCCAGTGGCCTTCCAGGATATCTCGGAAGTGATGGTTGAGTTTGATTCTGCCAAAGAGTTCCGTAAGAAAGCGCTGACCTACGGTCGTTTGCCACACCGTAGTGAACTTGGCCGGACGTTTCCAACTTATGTTGCCGATGAAAATGGCAAACCTAAATTAGAAACTGAGAATGAAGTATCCAATACTGTGGTGATTGCCCGCAACCCCGAGCCGGTCAGTCGCAGTGTTTAATGAATGGCTGGTCCCCAAAGACAAGTGGGAAGCGACTTATGGTGAAATACCGGAGTATAGTCAGTTTGCACCGTTCAAACGGCTTAAAACCATAAAGGCTATTCCCATAACCGATAACGTATTAACCTTGTTGGGTAGCGAGGATGGTGAAACCGCAGTGATTGCGGTCGAATGGAATGAACAGGGTATGACAGTGTACAAAGATGGTTATCTTGCTGATGGCGGTTATGGCATTGCCCCAGAAGAGATGGCTAAAACGTACGAGGAAGTTGAGCCATAAGAATAAGGTTAAGTTATTTTCAAATCATATTCTTATAGTGAATCCCTGCATTGTGTCCCTGTATAGCTCTCGAAGAGCAGAATAGGATGAGGATATGAACCAGCAAAGTTTGACCTATATTTTGACCGCAAGCTGCCCCGGGCGATCGGGTACGGTGGATGTTGTAACCCGCTTTCTGCGGTAATTTTGCTGTTACATCACGGAGCTAAATTCCTTTGACGATGCTCTGAACCACCGCTTTTTTTTATCCGCGCTGTATTCCGCATGAAAGATAATGCACCGCTTGAGCAATCTGCGTTTTGCAATACCTTTGCAGAGCGGGCCGAAGCATTTGATATGGACTGGGAGCTGACGCCGTCAGGTTATCGGCCCAAAGTGGTGATCATGGTGTCTAAATATGATCACTGTCTGAACGATCTGTTATACCGCTACCGAACCGCAGCAGGAAGCTCAGGTACAAGTCGTCTTAGATGAAACCGGCTGCGAGCTACTGGTGCTAGCCCGCTATATGCAGGTGCTCTCCCATGAAATGTGCGTTCGCTGGGTAGGAAAGGCCATCAATATCCACCACTCGCTGTTACCGGGCTTTAAAGGGGCTAAGCCTTACCATCAGGCTTATAACAAGGGGGTCAAGCTCACAAGGTTGCCACACCACAAATCCCCACTCTAATACCTAGAGAGCGCGAGTGTTCTCCTGAATGTGAAATGTATTGGTGTCTTAAAACAAATGAAAGCACCTCTTCTTTCATTGGTCTTGTATTATCTTGTTTTGGGATTCTTTATTTACGAGCTATTTCTAGTCGCAAGTGATCGAAATTGGGGTGGCTGTGTTTTTGATCACAAAAAAAAGAAATCGAAAGCATTTTTAAGCTTTTATCGAAAGTTACCTGTAAGATAGATCATACAAATAGCTAAAATTGCGACGTATATTTACGGTTTGAGTTTGGCAATAAACCTTTCGAAGGTTATGATATGAACAGATGCGTAAGTTCACGCAAGAGTAAACGTAACAATGCGAAAGATTGTGAAAGAGATCAAAAGTTTTAATATGACGCATTGTTGCTTTCGTTTTTAGGTGTAAGCTGTATTCGAAATCAAGCGAAAGAGATTTTGCTGATTTCGTAAGGAGACAAGGTAAAGTGAAAAGTGCTGTCGAAAGGCGCATGGAAATTGTCAACGTGGTTAACCGTGATGGTAAAGCCCGTGTCGAGGACCTTGCTGCACAGTTTGATGTCTCTAGTGTCACGATTCGTAGTGACCTCAGTTTTTTTTGGAAAAGAATGGCTATGTCGTCCGCTCTCATGGCGCCGCCATTCCCAATACTGGGGTGATCGCAGAACTGACTGTCCATGAGAAACGCCGCCAAAATGCAGGCATTAAATCTCTCATCGGCCAGGCTGCTGCGAAACTTATTGAAAGTGGTGACACAGTAATTCTGGATTCGGGAACTACTACGCGAGAAATCGCAACCAGCCTTAAGTCGCTGGAAGATGTAGTAGTAATGACCAATGGTCTGGATGTTGCGATGGAGTTGGCATCGGCGCCTGGAATAGAGGTTCTGATGTCGGGTGGTGTGCTTCGTAAGAACGCACTCTCTTTTTCTGGCTCTCAAGCCGAACACAGCTTAAAGAACTATCGTTTTGATAAGGTCTTTTTGGGTGTGGACGGTTTTGATTTAAGAGCCGGTATCACAACACACAACGAGCAGGAAGCTAGTCTGAACCGCTTGATGTGTGAAATTTCTGAACAGGTAATTGCTGTTGCTGACTCAAGTAAGTTCGGTAAACGCAGCTGCCATATGATTCGAGAGTTCGGAAATATTGATACCTTAGTTACTGATTCTGATATTCCAGAAGATTACGTACAGGGTCTTCGGGAAATGAAAGTTGATGTGATCATTGTAGAAAAAGAGTACTAATCCACTAACGCCATAGCAGCATTTCAGATGTTGATTATGGAGTTAGTACATGAACACCCTTCAAAATCTCGTTCAACGCCATAAAGCAGGCGAGCAAAACGGTATTTATTCCGTTTGTTCAGCACACCCTCTGGTGATTGAAGCTGCTCTCAAGCAGGCGTTGAGCGACGATTCACTATTATTAATTGAAGCTACCTCCAATCAGGTCGATCAATTTGGCGGTTATACAGGTATGACGCCTGTGGACTTTCGAAACTTTGTATTGGAGATGGCGGAATTGCTTCAATTCCCCACTGAAAAACTCATTCTTGGCGGTGATCACCTCGGGCCAAATCGTTGGCAGGCACTCGATGCCGACGAGGCTATGCGTAATGCTGATGATCTAATTGCTGCTTATGTTGCTGCTGGTTTCAAGAAAATTCACCTTGATTGCAGCATGTCCTGCCTGGGCGACCCTATGCCACTATCGGATGGGATTGTCGCTGAACGTGCTGCCAGACTCGCTAAAATTGCAGAAAAAAAACGGCGCTTTCAACTTTTGGATGCAGCGATGTTACTTATGTCATTGGTACTGAAGTACCAGTACCGGGCGGTGCTGCAGAAGAGCTTGATGAACTGGAAGTAACATCACCACAAGCTGCGCAAGAAACTATCGAATGCCACAAATCCGCTTTTGAGAATGCTGGTGTTGTTGATTGCTGGCCGCGGGTTATCGGGTTGGTTGTTCAGCCGGGCGTCGAGTTTGACCATACCGGTGTGATTGATTACTGCCCGGAGAACGCACAGTCACTGAGCTGTGTTGTTGATGGCTATGATCACCTTATCTTTGAAGCGCACTCTACAGATTATCAGACTGACAAAGCGTATCAGGCGTTGGTCGAGGGGCATTTTGCAATCCTTAAAGTTGGCCCGGCCCTGACCTTTGCCATGCGTGAGGCGTTGTTCAACCTTTGTGATATCGAAGAAGAAATTGTTGCCAAAGCCCACTGCTCGAACCTTCGTGAGATGATCGAGCAACAGATGTGCGATGCGCCAGATTATTGGAACAAATATTACCACGGTGACGAACACCAACAGCGTTTTGCCCGTTGTTATAGCTTCAGTGACCGCATTCGTTATTACTGGCCAGATGAACAAATTCATCGAGCTCAGGAAACATTGTTTGCCAACCTATCTCGTACAGGCATTCCACTCCCCTTATTAAGTCAGTATTTACCTGAACAGTTCCAAGCGGTTCGTGCAGGCTGATTGAGTCTGAGCCTAAGGCTTTGGTTCTCGAAAAAAAATTCGTCAGGTGCTTCGTAGCTATGCGAAAGCCTGCAAACTAAATAAAGGTTAAGAGGTACATTATGAACCAATATCTGGGCTACTCAGAGCAGGAGCTGGAACGCTTGAGAGCTTTCTGGACAGCAAAAGAAATTGATCAACAACCTTCATGTTGGCGCAAAACTGAGGCGACTTACCGAGAGTGTCTTCCTGCAATTGAAGCTTTTATGAGCGAGGTGCTGGCGCATCAGGATCTACGCATTGTAATGACAGGGGCAGGAACATCGGCATTTGCTGGTCGCGCGTTGGCACCGGCATTGACGGAAAAAAAACTGGCCGCCGGGTTGAAGCCGTTGCTACAACGGATCTGGTTTCTAATCCTTACCAGTACTTCGCCGAAGATTTACCGACCTTGTTGGTTTCCTTTGCTCGTTCTGGCAATAGCCCCGAGAGTGTGGCAGCTGTCGAGTTGGCTAATCAGTGTCTGACCAATTGTTACCACTTGGTGCTGACCTGCAACGGTAACGGAAAGTTGTATAAAAACAGCGTTGGTGATAGTCGCAGCTTCGCATTGCTAATGCCAGAAGAGACGAACGATCAGTCTTTTGCCATGACTTCTAGCTTTTCTTCGATGATGTTGGCTGCTTTTTCGGTTATTGACTTAAAAAAAATGACCATTCGAAAGAAGTTGAAAGACTGTGCTTATGTTCTGAGGGGCTGATCAAAGAAATTAATATGCCTTTCAGTAATATAGCAACATTAGATTTCAGTAGGGTTATTTATCTGGGTAGTGGCGGCTTGCAAGGTTTGGCTCAGGAATCTGCACTGAAGTTACTTGAACTGACTGCCGGTAAAGTTGTGGCGACGTATGATTCTCCACTTGGTTTCCGCCATGGTCCAAAGTCTATCGTTGATAGCGATACCCTTATTGTGGTGTATATCTCGAACAACCCATATACCCGTCAATATGACCTTGACCTGCTGAATGAACTTCGCCGCGACAAGATCGCAAGCAAAGTTATTGCCGTTACCGCGCAACTTGATGAACAAGTGACTAATGGTGATTACTGGCATGTTCCGGCAATGGAAACAGCCACCGATATCGAACTCCTATTCCCGTACATTATTTTTGCTCAGATTTATGCATTTCATCGTGCATTGGCTTTGGGTAACACGCCTGATAACCCTTGTCCTACCGGTGAAGTAAACCGGGTGGTTCAAGGTGTCACGATCCATAACTTTAATAAATAGAAGAGGTAGAACTCTTATGACTGCACCTAACATTGTTTGGACGCGTATCGACGAGCGTCTCTTACACGGTCAGATCCGTATTACTTGGGGTAAACACACAGAAGCAAATCTAATTCTTGTCGCCAATGATGATGCTGCAGAGGGACCGAATGCCGCCTTTATGCAAGCTGGTATGAAAGCATCAGCCGGCGGCGAGTATGCGGTTCGTTTTTTTTCTCAATTCAAAAAAAACGATCGACGTTATTCATAAAGCGTCTCCTAAACAAAAAAAATCTTCATTCTGTGCAACAACCCTGAAGATGTAGCCCGACTGGTCGAGGGGGGCGTGCCACTGACCCACTGCAATGTCGGCAACATGCACTTCCATGAAGGTAAACGCCAGATTGCAAAAACTGTTTCGGTTGATGACAAAGATTTGAATGCGTTTGAACGAATGGTTGAGCGTGGTGTGATTTGTACCGTGCAAAACACCCCCGATCAAACACCTATAAATGTTCTTGAACTTGCCATGACGTCGGCGTAAGCGTGTCATACCCACTATAAACAGAGATTTAACAAAGGAATAAATCATGTTTTTTTTGAAGCTGCGCTAGTCGCTGTATGGGCGTTCTTCTGTGGTATCGATAAATACGATGTCGCGTTGAACATCCACCGTCCACTCATTACCGGCCCGGTTGTCGGCCTGATTATGGGTGATATGCAAATTGGTCTGATTGCTGGTGCCACTCTGGAATTGGCCTGGCTAGGTTTAGTGCCTAATGCTGGTGCTCAGCCACCAGATGTCACCATGGGTACGATTGCTGCCGTTGCTTTTGCCGTGATGACAGGGCAATCAGCAGAAGTCGCAATGGGTGTCGGTATGCCGATTGCCGTACTGATGCAGATGTTGGTTATTGGTTTCTTCGCTCTGACATCTTTCACTATGGGTAAAGCGGATCGATTCGCAGAAACTGGTGATTCAGCGGGGATCGACAGACTGCTTATCACCACCATATCTTTACGCTCTTTGATGTATGCGCTTGTGGCTTTCGTAACGGTTTACTTTGGTGAGCATGCGGCAAGCTGGATTGATGAAAACGCACCGAAGGTGTTGCTAGAAGGCTTGGGTATTGGTGCCAAGATGGTACCGGCAATTGGTTTCGCAATGCTGCTTAAAATCATGTGGTCAAAAGAAGTGGCTGGTGTGTTCTTCATCGGTTTCGTGATGACAACCTACCTCAAACTACCAATCATGGCTGTTGCAATACTGGGCGCGTCAGCGGCAGCTCTGTACTACTTCTTCAGTGGAAATAATGGAAATTCTAACAATCAACAAGTAGAGGAATTTGAAGATGGCATCTGATATCACAGCAGGCACTTTAGCCGGTAAAAACACCAAGGTTCATGAAAGTCTGGTTGATGGTATTGATTCATACGAAGACACCACACCACGTAAAGTGATCTCGAAAAAAAAGATCTTTGGATTTGTGCTCTGCGTGGCCTGTTCATGGAAGGTAACTTCAACTTTGAACGTATGCAGGCGGGTGGTTTTGCTTACTCCATCATCCTGCACTGAAAAAGATCCACGGCGACAACAAACGTGACTTGGCAAAATCGTTAAAGAACCATCTTCAGTTCTTCAACGCGAGTCCAAAACTGTTTACTTTCTTGCTTGGTACTGCCATCGCAATGGAAGAGAACAAAGAAAAACCATCAACGGTTAATGTCATGAAAGTGGCGGGCATGGGGCCAACAGGTGGTATCGGCGATGCGATCGACCACATGACCCTGATGCCACTGACGTTAGCACTGGGTGCGTCGATTGCAATGGAAGGCTCTATTGCCGGTCCGTTTGTCTTCTTCTTCCTGTACCAGGTTGTTCACTTTGCCGTGTACTTCGGCCTGATGTTCATGGGCTACAAAGCGGGTACCGCCGCGATGGTCAACATGAGCGATGCCACTGAGAAGCTGGCAAAAGCGGCCAACATCATGGGTATCTTTGTTATCGGGGCGCTATCGGCCACCTTCATTCGGGTGCAGACCACGGCCTCGCTCGAACTGGGAGGGAAGGTCGTTGAACTGCAAAGTGCCTTGTTCGACAAGGTGATGCCGAACATTTTGCCGCTGGCACTGGTGTTCTTCATGCTCAAGATGGTGAAAGGGACGGGCTTCTGGGCGAAACCGCCGGTGTTGATTTTCTCAACCCTTGCCGCCGGTGTTGTCGGCCACTTCCTCGGCATTCTTTAAGTAATTACGTTTCGATAGTTCAGGGGGGAGATATTCCCCCCTTATCAAGGATTTTCAGATGATTGGTATTGTTGTTTCGGGTCATATTAATTTCGCATCAGGCATGCAGTCGGCTGTTCAGGCGATTGCGGGCGAACAAGACCAAATGGAATTTATTGATTTTGTCGAGTCAATGTCGACAGAGGAGCTAGAAGTACAGCTTCGCCAGACCGCAAAGCAGGTTGATTCGGGTGAAGGGGTGCTGTTCCTGACTGATATTCCGGGCGGCTCGCCATGTAACCGCGCACTGTCAATCATGATGGATACGCAGAATATTGAACTGATTGGTGGAGCCAACCTGCCAATGATTGCCAACGCGGCATTCGAGCGCGACGGTGTCAGCTTGCAGGAGCTGGTTGAGATTTTATTGGAGATTGGTTCCTCTTGCATGCAAGACATGCGAAAAGAGCTGGAAGCTGTAATGGCGCCAGAGCCAGTCGCTGAATGTGAAGACGGACTATAAGTATGCGTTATGCCTTACTCGCCGACCGCGTGTTTACCCCCGAAGGGATCGTGACAGATACGGCTGTGGTGATTGCTGAGGCAAAATCGAAGCCTTGACAACGGATCTTCCTAAAGACTGTCCGGTTATCCGTTTAAAAGGACAGTCTTTGATGCCGGGCCTCATTGATATCCATATTCATGGTCGTCAGGGCGCGGATGTGATGGATGCAACGGATGCTGCGTTACAGAAGATTGCCGATGCACTGCCTCAAACCGGCGTTGTTGGCTGGGTGGGTACGACTGTGACAGCGCCGTGGAACGATATTCTCAGCGCTTTGCGTCAGGTTCGCCATTTTACCGAGCAAGCGCAAAAGCAGGGTGCCGAGTTATTGGGCAGTTTTCTGGAAGGGCCTTATTTCACCGAACCTCATCGCGGTTCTCACCCTCCGGCCTATTTGAAATCTCCCACTATTGGCGAGCTAGAGCAACTACATGAAGTTGCCGGTGATTCGTTGATTCGAGCTGCGGTGGCACCGGAAGCGCAAGGGGCAATGGAAGCGATTAGCTGGCTCGCGGAACACCAGATTAAAACATCGGTTGCCCATACCGATGCGACTTTCGATCAGGTAACCGAGGCGTTCCATCGCGGTGCTGACTGCGGGGTTCATCTTTTTAATGGTATGCGCGGCCTACACCACCGCGAGCCGGGGTGCTGCGGCGCCGTTCTCTATCATGACATGCTGGCCGAGCTTATTGCCGACGGTATTCATGTGAATCCAGTCATGATGCAGCTTGCCTATCGGATGAAAGGGTATCAGGGCATTGCCTTGATAACCGACTGTATGCGTGCAGGTGGTCTCGATGATGGTGAATATCAGCTAGGGGCACAGATGATCACCGTCACTGGCGGTGAAGCACGTACGACCTGTGGCTCGCTGGCAGGAAGTACCTGCAGTTTGGATCAGGCGCTACGAAACATGGTTTTCGAAAGCCATGTCCCAGAATGGGAAGCAGTGCAGATGGCATCGTCTGTTCCGGCCAATTATTTGGGGCTTGCTCACCGTCTTGGCAGTATCGCCAAGGGAATGGAAGCCAGTCTCACTATTATGAATGAAGATTTACAGGTGCAGGGCACGTTAATCAAAGGCGAGTGGGCCTATCAAACCGAAGCGACCAAATAGCGCTGTCTGCCTTGCTAAACAAATGAATAAGAGGTTTTACATGGAAATTCGTCAACCAATTCACAGTGCACATGCCAAGCAACTTGATACTGCCGGGCTACGCGAGCAGTTTCTGATTGAAGGTATGTTTCAGGCTGGCCAGATCAACCTGACTTACAGCCACATTGACCGCATTATTGTCGGTGGTGCCGTACCGACAACTGAAGCGCTGACGCTTGAAGGCGGCAAGGAAATTGGCGTTGATTTCTTTCTGGAGCGCCGTGAACTAGGTGCAATCAATATCGGTGAACCGGGGTTGGTGATTGTTGATGGCGAAACCTATGAGATCGGTACTCGCGAAGCAATTTATGTCGGTAAGGGTGCCAAAGACGTTAAGTTTGAAAGTGTGTCGGCAGAAAAGCCCGCGCGTTTTTATGTAAACAGTGCACCAGCCCACATGACGTATCCAACGCGCAAGATCACGCGTGAAGATGCGTCCCCCGAAACGCTAGGTAGTCAGGAAAACTGCAACGTACGTACCATTAATAAGTACCTTCATCCTGCAGTACTACCAACTTGCCAGCTGCTTATGGGGTTGACTGAGTTAGCACCGGGCAGCCTGTGGAATACCATGCCTTGTCATACTCATGAGCGTCGTATGGAAGTGTATCTGTACTTCAACATGAAAGACGACAACATTGTTTTCCATTATATGGGCGAACCACAGGAAACACGCCATATCGTAATGCGTAACGAGCAAGCCGTGATTAGTCCGAGCTGGTCAATTCACTCTGGCGTGGGTACGGCTGCCTATACCTTCATCTGGAGCATGGTGGGGGAAAACCAGACCTTCCATGACATGGACCACGTTGCGATGAGCGACCTGAAATAATCCTCTCCCTCAATTTGCGGTATGGCAAAAGGCTCGAAAACAGATTCGTCCACTGCCTGCTATACCGCAGCCTTTTTAATTAGGAATTCCAAATGAATATGTTTGATTTATCAGGCAAAGTTGCCATCGTTACAGGTTGTGATACAGGCCTTGGTCAAGGCATGGCGGTTGGTTTGGCACAGGCTGGTGCTGACATTCTGGGTATCGGTTATGTCCCTGCTGAAGAAACGCGTAAGAAAGTTGAAGCGCTGGGCCGCAAGTTCCACTACATCACTGCCAACCTTATCGACGACTCGAACAAAAAAAAGCACTGACTGCACTGGTTGACCAGGCGGTGGCTGAAATGGGTCGTGTTGACATTCTGGTAAACAATGCCGGTATTATTCGTCGTGAAGACCTGCTGGATTTCTCAGATGATAACTGGGATGACGTTATCGCCATTAATCAAAAAGCGGTTGTCTTCCTGTCTCAAGCTGTTGCTAAACACTTCATTGCGCAAGGCAATGGCGGCAAGATCATCAATATTGCTTCTATGCTGTCTTTCCAAGGCGGTATCCGTGTTATTTCCTACACTGCATCCAAGTCTGCGGTCATGGGTATTACCCGTGCACTGGCTACTGAACTGTCCCCACACAATATCACTGTGAACGCTATCGCCCCGGGTTATATGGCAACCAATAACACACAGGCGCTGCGTGAAGACCAAGAGCGCAACAAGGCCATCCTGGAACGTATTCCTGCTGGTCGCTGGGGGCTACCATCAGATATGGCCGGTCCTGTTATCTTTCTGGCTTCCCCGGCTTCAGATTACGTAACGGGTTACACCCTTGCTGTTGACGGCGGCTGGTTGGCTCGCTAATAGGTGATGACATGACATTGACGAAAGAACATGTACTAAAGCAGCTAAAACGTGTCTACCGCTACCAAGCAGCGAACCAGACTCGTTCTGTGATTCGCCGCAGTGGCGCGACTCGTTTTATCAAGGATACGGACTGGGAACGAGGCGTATTCTGGTCTTGTGCTTCTGCTGCATGGATGGCAACTGACGATAATGAATACCTTGACGGGGTGATGAATTACGCACTGCACACAGGTTTTCGGACCGGCGCATTTCCGCGTTTTGCTGATGACCATGTTTGTGCCCAAGCTTATCTGGATATCTACCCAACAATAAATATCCCTGAAGCATTGGAGCCGACCATTAAGGCGTTCGATGTTATGCTTGATGAGCCGAAACCAGGCCATCGCGACTGGTGGTGGGTGGACTCGCTGTTCATGGCACCACCTGCCTTTGCGGCTTTGTCGAAAGTGACCGGCGAGCGCAAGTACCTCGATTACATGAATACGGCATTCTGGGACGCGATTGATCATCTTTACGATCCTGAAACGGGCCTGTTTTACCGTGATTACCGTTACATGCCAACTGTGCTAGGCCAGAAGTACCGTGATGAGTTCGGTGACGGTGGGGCAGAGCTTCGCGAAGCTAACGGCGAGAAGGTATTCTGGTCACGCGGCATCGGCTGGATGCTGGCTTCGGTGCCGCGTCTGATGGCACGTATGCCAGAGGATTATGCCGAGCGCAGCCGTTACCTTGAACTGTTTAATAACCTTGCAGCCGAAGTGATTAAGTACCAGCAGGAAGATGGCTTCTGGCGTACTAGCCTGCTCGATCCGGAAAGCTTCCCGGCTCCGGAGAGCAGTGCAACCTCGTTATTCTGCTATGGCCTGGCATGGGGAATAAACAACGGTCAGCTTGATAGTGACACCTATCTGCCGATAGTCGAGAAAGCCTGGCAGGCATTACAAGGCTGTATTCACGATAACGGTATGATGGGGTGGGTGCAGCTTCCCGCCTTTAATCCTCGCGATGTAAAGTTTGAACATAATATCGACTATGGCGCAGGTGCATTTATGCTGGCGGCAACAGAAGTTGTGCATTTGGCTGAATAATCGAAAATAGGTCAAAATTAATCTTTAAAAATTCAAGCTGATTTTATGAAAATAAAATCAGTTTTTTTTAATCAATGGAAAATAAGCAAGATAAAAATAACAGGAACTTATTATGAAAAAGAAACTTACCGTCTATTCCCTATTATTAGCCAGTGTTGTTGCTATGCAAGCCAATGCCTCTGATGCGATGACTACTTATGAGATTAACTTCACACAAGAAGCTCCGGTAATCGACGGTCAAGGCGCCGATGAAGCTTGGGAAAAAGCGGTTCCATTAACCCGTTTTACCTTTCCGTGGCGTGGCGATGTTGCACCCGATACCGAGTTTCGCGCAGTATGGAATAAGAAAGCCGTTTACTTTCGCTATGTGGTAGAAGAGCAGCATCTGGCCATTGGTACGGATCCTGAGCGTGCGATCCTTGACTCAGATCGAGTGGAAATTTTCCTGGCGAAAGATCCACAGTTATCTGCCTATTATACAATGGAAGTGGATCCCAAAGCGCGAGTTTTCAGTGCTGAAGCGTCTTACGATATGGTGAAGAAAAAAGCGTGCCTCTCTGGATAGCAACTGGAACTGGCCTGGTCTCGAGACAAAGACCAGCATCATGAATAACGGTTATATTGTTGAAGGTAACTACCGTTAACGACAATTTCTGAGCTGGGACTTTGGCAGGATAACAAGCAATCACTACTGCTGTGTGCTTTGATGCGCGCTGAATTTACCCCGCGTAACGATGGTAGTTTGGATAAGGCTGGATGACATGGATTGATCCTCAAACAGCAAAACCGAACTTTCATAATCCGGACACCTTTGGCTCTTGCAAGCTAGTTAAGTAACAATAAACAATACCTGAGTTAATCTGCCTCTCTTTTTAATTCTGTAAAATTGAATGAAAGAGGGGCTTTTTTTTTCGTTCACAAGAGAACACTATATTCATGTCAGATCAATATACCTATCTGATTGCACAAATATTTGGATTGTTTAGTTTCGCTATCGGATTATTTGCGTTTTATCAGAAAAAGGATGCAAAACTGAAATTGTGGATGGCAGTATTATGTTTGATGAATGTGTTCCACTTCATTTTACTTAGTTCATTTTCATCTGCATTCTGTGCAGCAGTTTCGATGGTTAGGAATTTAATCACGATAAAAGTCCGTTCCAGGCTCGTGATGGTAGTTTTTCTTCTATTTAGCTGTGTTGGATTTCTCACAATTCAGCGGCAGAGTGAAGTGCTTGGGGTGCTGGGAATCTGTGTAGGAACATACTCACTTTTTATGCTGGATGGGATCAGACTACGCTTAGGCTTGCTGACTGGCTCATTATTGTGGTTAGGCAATAATATTGCTTTGGGTTCTATTGGTGGTTCCTTGCTAGAAGCCTGTAGCGCGACGATGAATATCGTGACTTTATATCGGCTATATTGTGATAGAAAAAAAAGCTTCATTCGGTATTTGATGTCAAGCAAAGGCAAATTCGGGCCTGGACGCGAACACCTATCATGTTCGCGTCAATGACAACAGATATTACGCTTTACAATAAGATCCGCGAGCAGCAGTAACGACTGCTTGTTTTGCCGCCTCAATCGCTTTTACATCTTTCTTTTTTTTCTAGTGGGCGAATTTCACGGAGATAAATATCTATTGATGAATCACCTTCATGATTGTGATAACCAAGCTCATGACTACGCCAACGTTTATCAACCACTACCTCTTGGGTGAAGAACGGATCAACAGTATTAGCGACATAATTTTTAAATCGACTACGCATTTCCTCAAGTACACTGGCGAACGCAGGATCTTTACTAAGATTCTTCATTTCACCTTGATCATTAATCATGTCATAAAGTTCTTCATCACTATCTTCACGATAAACAATGTACTTGTATTTCTCTGTGCGCATCATGCGAGCTGGTTGAATTGTCATTTCACGGTTTGTGTGCCAGTGTGAAACAACCTCTTTATGCCAGTCATCTACCTGTTTACCTTGCAGCAATGGTAAGACAGACTTTCCATAAATATGTTCAGGTATTGGTAAGCTACATAGTCACACAACGTCGGAAGTAAATCACAAAGAGATACAAGCTGGTTTAACTGATTTCCTTGCTTAATATCTGGGCCAGAGAATACAAAAGGAACGTTAGTCGTTTCATCATAGAACCAGTTCATTTTAGTCACCAAGCGGTGCGCGCCCATTGAATCACCATGGTCAGCAAAAAAAATACAACGAGAGTATCTTTATCGTGACCAGTCTCTTTTAAGGTGTTCAAAACTTGTCCAATGCAATCATCAGCTAGCTCAGTGTAATGGTAGTAAGCTTTTAGATACTGACGAAAGTTAAGTTCATTCCAGTGAGATGTTTGACGAGTACGGTTATGCGTACAACAAGCATATTGTACTGACTTAGAACGACTCATTAGATCATCATTGACTTCAAAGTTTTCAGGTAGTTCTGGTAACTCACCAATTCCGTTAATGTCACCGTGCTCACCCTGAAATTTACTAACCCAACCACAAATGTTATGTGGGTTGTTGAACTCAACCGCCATTAGGAAAGGTTTTTTTTGTTTGTCTTTTCCTTCAGGAACTTAACACTCTCTTCTAAGCAATAAACATCCTCACGTGAATCATAGTTAACAGGGAAAGCCGAAGTTGTTGCAACATCTTTCTGTACTTGATCCGCTCGTATAAATCCTTTCAATGAACCGTAGTCATGCTGTTTGCCGAAATGGACACACTCATAACCCGCTTGGTTGAAAATATTACCTAACGTTTCCATGGAGTTGGAATGTTTGGGCTACTGTTCGCAATAATACCCGTCTGGTGTGGCAAGCGACCAGTCCAGAAACTTGCGCGTGATGGCGCACAAAGAGGGAATGGGCAGTAGGCATTTTCAAAGCGTGTACCTTTGTTAATGATAGAGTCCATTGCAGGAGTCTTAACAAAATCATTGCCATAACCGGCGACCGCTTTTTTTTGCTAACTGATCTGCGGTGATAATCAGAATGTTTTTAGGGTTAG
>LLEN01000092.1_pt1 | contig 19886 bp, 14 predicted proteins | sample 595881 | NCBI WGS metagenome assembly LLEN01 (sample SAMN02919314, study PRJNA255460) | bioreactor metagenome | biome: chemostat; feature: culture 2012_10.3; material: sediment; isolation source: day86 10degC chemostat 2012 inoculated with Wadden Sea sediment taken from... | place: Germany: Bremen ...
GCACAGCAGGCCGTTGAGTTTGCTATGTCGATTAAAGAGAAGGGTTACAACATCTATGCCATTGGCCGCAACGGTCTTGGCAAGCGCACCATGGTGCTGCGTTATCTCAACCGGCATGATCCGAACGGGAATGGGACACCGTTATATGACTGGTGTTATGTGGCGAATTTCGAAGAAACCCGAAGCCCGAAAGTATTGAAGTTACCAGCGGGTACCGGGAATAAATTCAAGAAAGAAATCGAAAAGCTGATGTTGAGGTTAGTTAAGGCTTTGCCGCTGGCGTTCGACAATGAAATGTATTACAGCCGTTCTGAAACATTGAAGAATCAGCTAACGCAGAAGCAGGAAAGTTCACTGTTAACCCTGACCAATGAGGCGAAAGAGAACAGTGTCAGCCTGTCGTTGACCACTCAGGGTGAGTATCAGCTGGTGGCTCTGAATGGTGAGGAACCTCATACAGAAGAGAGCTTTGCTCAGCTGTCAGAGGAAGAACAGGAACAATTTGAAGAAACGATTAACGATCTGGAGAAAAAAACTCCGTGGTATCGTACGCCAGCTAACCGAGCTGGAGGAAGAGTTCTCCGATAAAATTCAGAAGCTGAATGAAGAAGTTGCTCTCGATGTGGTGGTGCATTTTATCAAGCCACTCAAAGAGGCCTATCGGGGCCAGTCAGAGATAAAGGCTTACCTGAAAGCGATGCAGAAAGATATTCTGGAGAACCTGGATATTTTTCTGGAAGAGAGCGAAGAGCAAGTCGCTCTTGCCTACGCGGCGCTGGACAAAAAAAATGCCACGGCGTTATCAGGTAAATGTGTTGGTGAGCCAGCCGGAGCAGAAGTTTCCTATCGTAGTCGAAGATAGCCCAAGTTATCACTCCATATTCGGTTATGTAGAAAATGCGACCTACAAGGGAACGGTATTTACCGACTTTTCACTGATCCGCTCAGGCAGCCTGCACCGGGCGAACGGTGGTGTGTTGCTGATGGATGCGGTAAAAGTGTTGGAACGGCCTTATGTATGGGACGGTCTTAAGCGAGCACTTCGGGCGCGAAAATTGAATGTGAGCTCGCTGGAGCGGGAAGTAACCCTGTCTGGAACAATCTCATTGGAGCCGGAAGATATTCCGCTGAATGTTAAAATTATCTTGTTCGGGGATTACCAGACCTATCAGTTGCTTCAGCATTATGATCCGGATTTTAGCGAGTTGTTCCGTGTTACCGCCGACTTTGAAGACGAGATGCCGCGTACTGACGAGTCCGAGGTTCAATATGCCCGTTTTATCTCCAGTATTGTAAACGATAGCGAAATGCTGCACTGCGATAGAAAAGCGATTGCCAGGATCATTGATTACAGTTCACGGCAGGCCGATGATCAGAACAAGCTGTCTCTGCACTCTGCCGATATAGCTAATTTGCTTCGCGAAAGTAACTACATGGCGAAGTCATCGAAAGCGACGATGATCCGTGCCAATCATGTCGAGCAAGCCTTGCAGAGCCAGGAGAAGCGGGTTAGCAGGCTCAAAGACCATGTTATGCAAACATTCACCAACGGTACGACACTGATCGATACTCAGGGAGAGGTTATTGGTCAAATCAATGCACTATCAGTGATATCAACAACTGACTACCAGTTTGGAGCCCCCAATCGTATCACCGCAACGACGGCTTACGGGGAAGGCGAGGTCTTTGATATCGAGCGCAATGTGAAGCTCGGAGGCAGTATTCACTCAAAAGGTGTCATGATTTTGTCTGCTTATCTTGCTTCAATTTTTGGCAAGGCCAAGAAGATCCCGTTGACCACCCACCTCACGTTTGAGCAATCGTATGGTGGTGTCGATGGAGACAGCGCCTCAATGGCCGAGTTGTGTGCGATTGTTTCCGCATTTTCAAATAGCTCGCTTCGACAGGATGTGGCAATAACCGGTTCTATGAACCAGTTTGGTGAGGCCCAGCCAATCGGTGGGGTGAATGAGAAAATTGAAGGTTTCTTTGATGTCTGTGGCATCAAAGGTCGCCAGCCAACTCAAGGTGTCATTATTCCCAAATCTAACGCGCACAATCTGATGCTTCGCAAGGATGTGGTGGCGGCAGTTGAGAAAGGGGAATTCCAGATCTGGCGATAAGCCATGTAACTGAGGCACTCGAGATCCTGACAGGCAAACCTGCCGGAATCTTGTCTGATGAAAGTGGCTATCCGCTGGATTCGGTTTATGGTCAGGCTCAGGTGAAGTTGAATGCACTGAGGGTGTGACCTAACAGTAAAATGGCGATCCTGAGCATAAAAGTATGCTTAACAATATTTACTAATCAGTTGGTTTACCAGCTGACTTTTTTTTATTTGTTCGGAATTTTTAATTAATCCTGCCTAATTTCTTTTGATCCAAAGCCAGTTTTAATTCGTTTTGCTTTCCATTCGAGTTAATAGGCAGATAATAAGTAGATGGAAATAGCTAAAACGGTTTAGTTGTGGAAAAAAAAGAAAACGTATAACAATTGCGGACATAGCCAAATTGGCGGGTGTCTCTAAAACGACAGCGAGTATGGTGCTGAATGGCCGGGCGTCCACGTTCCGGATCAAAGAAGAAACCCGTGAACGGGTGATGGCTGTTGCAAGAGAAAACCATTATTCGCCAAACATGCACGCAAAGTCATTACAGGCAAACCGCTCTGATGCAATTGGTTTGGTTATTCCCGACTTGACTAACTTTGGTTTCGCTTCGATAGCCCGAGAGCTGGAACGGTTATGCCGTCAGGCTGGGTTGCAGCTGCTGATTGCTTGTTCGGAAGATGATCCGGAAGTAGAGCGTCAGGTTGTTGATGGGTTGGTTCGCCGCCAAATAGATGGCTTGATTGTCGCTTCAAGCCAAACGTCTGATGAGTTCTACCAAACACTAACCAAGCAGATCCCGGTATTGCAGCTAGACAGACATATCGGCCAGTCTACGTTGCCGTTGGTGCTGACCGATGCGGCCAAAGTGACAGCAGATTTGGTCGAGACGATAGCCGCTTCTACTGTTTCTGAATTCTATTATTTTGGTGGTCAGCTAGAGCTGTCCCCAAGCCGTCACCGTTTGGCGGGTTTTGAGCTTGGTTTGAAGCGAGCTGGGCTTGAAGAAAAGCCCGAATGGATCCGTCACCGTGATTATCAGCCTGGCTCGGGCTATGAAATGATGCAGCAGCTGCACCAGGAACTGGGGCGTTTGCCTGAGGCATTGTTTACGGCCTCGTACACCTTGCTTGAAGGGGTATTACGCTACCTTAAAGAACACAATTGCCTTGAGGCATTGGTGAGCAAAGAGATGCGGCTGACAACCTTTGATAATCATGATCTGCTGGATTGTCTGCCGTTGAATATTGATTCCGTCGCTCAGGATAGTGAAAAAAAATAGCCCAGACCAGCTTTCAGCTGATCCGGCTACTGTTGTCGAGCCAGCGAGTAACACCAACCTCCTTTGCCCTTGATGCCAATATTTGCTGGCGAAGCCAGTAAGCGGCAAACCGCTGCCTTTTAGGCAGCTTTAGATACTTCGAATCGATCGACGAGTTGGTTTAGCCGGGTGACTGCATTTTTGAGTAGCGTTGTTCTTCGCCCTAGCTGCTGTGATGAAACCTCCAGTGACTGTGTGGTGCTTTGAGCCTTTCTTGCGGTGTTGGTGTGTTCTTCACTTGTACTGGCGATGTGGCTGATATTATCGAACATAGTGTCGACTGCTTGCTGAAGCTTCTTGCTTCGTTGTCCGTCATCCAAACGGAAAGAGTTTTGTTCGACATTCTTGACTCCTTTTTCCATGAAGTTGACAGCGGTTTCCGATTCCTGTCGTAACTTGTTCATAATACTGCCTATGTGATTTGCTGCTTGTGAAGTCTTGGTCGCAAGATTACGTACCTCGTCAGCCACAACCGAGAATCCTCGGCCGTGTTCGCCCGCACGGGCGGCTTCAATGGCAGCGTTCAGGGCCAGCAAATTGGTTTGGTCGGTGATCTCGGAAATCAGTTTGACAATATCGTCGATCTCTTTCATTTGGTTGTTCACATCGTTGACACTACGCGCAGAGGCCTCAACGATCTCTTTAATTTTATAGGTATTGCTGACAGCTTGTTGATACTCCTTTTGGGCGCTATCAACCGTATTGTGCATCTCATGCTGCATCGTGTTGGCGGCAATCGTGGCATTGGATATTTCTCGTTGCTGACTGTCGGCGAGAGACAGCATTGCTTCGATAGAACCTGCTGTGGCAATGGTTGACTCATCAACAATGTCGCAGCGTCTTAGCATGGATTCACTGACCTGTCTGACTTCACTGGAGGCATGGATCATTTCACACATGATCCCATCGAGTTGTCGATGAAGCTGTTGATCCAACGTCCCATATCACCTGATTCGTCCGGTTTGAACTGGCGTGTATCTAATCGCTGCTTAAGGTTGCCATCTCCTTCGGCAATGGTTTGAATAACGTCCGACATCTTTTGTAGCTGCCGGGCGATGGGATTCGCCGCCATAAAGGTAAAGACCAGAGTACTGATAATGATTGTAAGTAGGGTGACAAGCCCTTGTTGTAAGACTGACAGTGACAGCCAGTGGGTAAGTAGTAACGGGGTGAGAAGGGAGAATACCAATGCTAGAGTGTATTGCTTGCTAAGGTTGAAGCTAGAGAACGATGGCGGTAGACCTCTTCCAGATCGGCTTCGCACATCATACCCCAGCGATCGGGTGATCCTTTTAGCTGAAAGGTCACGCCCTTGCCGATCACCGGAATGTGCCGATAGTCAGAGTAGCCCGGGTAATCGATATACAGGTTGGAGCCATTGGCGATGGTTTCTCTGACGCCGGGGTGCAGCTCGTTGGTGGCCGGATCGGTAAATCGGATCTCGAACTCGGTATGCTGACGGATCTTGACCATCCCCCAATTGGTGTTCACTCCGGATTTTAGGTTCTCGCCATGGGAAAAAGTGTCGTCTTCAAAACGGGATCGGGAGAGTGCGGTACCGGGAAGTATGTCTCGGTCGAGGCGAGATTCGACCATAAAAATATAGTTATCACCAGACTCATTATAAATATGGCCGGCTTCCCGCTGAATTAAATCACCCATGACATCGTTAGGTACGCGACCGCAGAGGCAGCCGACAACCTCATTGTCATAACAAAGAGGCTGGTAGAACATCAGTGTAACCTCATCATGAAAGGCTGAGCTTGAAGGCCGATTTGCAAGGTAGCCCTATCAACATAGGCCGTGCAGAAACTGGTTGTTCAGCCCTTTTGTAAGCACGGATCTGTCAGCGTGTTGGGTGCTGATATGCCGAGCATAGCTCGAGAAACTAACACTTCCCGTCGCCTGAACAATGAATAGTTCCGAGAAGTCACCGTTGCGCTCTAGCAAATGCTTTAGCACGCTGTTTTTCTCGCTGTCTGGTTTTGTTGCAACATATAGGGCGGCATTTTGCAGGAAATCCCACTGGCTGTTCACCCATGACTGGAGTATGTGAACACGGTTGTTAGCAATACTTTCAAACGTTTGCTCTAGCGTAGATCGGCGGGAGCGGTTTAACCAACAGGCCTTGCGCATTGCTAGTTTCCCCGTCGTGCCCCAGAACGGTAACCAACGCTTCTCTTTTTCCGACAAGTTCATCTTCTGTCTTCCTTAACTTAATGATATTAATACCTTTAAAGCAATCTTGGTGCCATGTTCTATGAAGATAAAAAGAGGGGACAATTGAGCGGACAATGAAGAGTTAAAAGGATAAATTGCGCCAATAATTTCTTTTTTTTACTGCTTAGTTCTTCAAAACCCCTTGAAACGAGCAAAGAGTCATATTTGGGTTTGCACTATATGGGTGCGGTTGCACCAGTGTGTAGCTTTCTATTCTTTCTCTCCTCTCAATAGCCAACGCGAAATTTCACTAATGAATAATCAGTCGCATTTTCAGCATAACAATACCGTGTGTGTGATAAACGCACGATTCTGTTTCTGAACAATATTCCCTCCCTGCATATGTCGAGATCACATATTGCGTAAATATGACACTGCGATCACAAAGCTAAATGGTTTTAGCAGGTTTTCCTCGATCAACTAAAACGGTTTAGCAATAATCAGCTCAGTTGTGTAGTGGTTTACAAATTAACGGATAGATGGAATTAGAATGATGAAAAAAAATGCCTCTTATCACTTGCAGTGTCTTTTGCCGTAACTTGTTCTGGTGCTGCTTTTGCACAAGACGATGCGGCGAGCTTAGAGAAAAGGATTGCTGATCTAGAGAAGCGTCTGGAAAAAAAACTGAGCAGGTGGCAGCTGATGCTGAAAGCCAAGCATCTGCATTTGAATTTCACGGGTATGCTCGCTCAGGTTTGCTAATAGATGACAACCTGAATGGCGCAACGGGGACTGGCCCGTACATGACAGCGGCTGGTGCGCTAGGTGGAGCGGTTGGTCGTCTGGGTGTCGAAGATGATAACTACGTTGAAGTGGTGCTTGATCATAATATCCAGCAGGATGACGGTTCATGGTCGAAGTACCGTGTGATGCTGGCTGATAGTACGGAAACCAACAACGAATGGACTGCCGATGATTCGAAACTGAATGTACGTCAGGTTTTTGCCGAGCTGGGTGGCCTGGAGTCATTTGATGGAGCCTGGCCCATGCTTCGATTTGGGCGGGTAAGCGCTTTGACCGAGATAACTTTGATATTCACTTCATGGATACCGATATTGTCTTCCTGTCTGGTACCGGTGCCGGTATTTATGATGTTCAGTTCAGTGAAGACTGGAGCACTAACTTCTCGGTCTATGGGCGTGACTTCGGCACCATTGATAGTTCGAGCCTTGAAGTTGAAAACTATATCGTCACGATGAACAACTACATCGGTCAGTGGCAGTTAATGCTGAATGCCATGACAGCGGCAGATAATGAAGATAGAGCTGATAATAGTAACGGAACAACACCGACAAAACGTGCCGATAATGGTTTCCACGCATTGTTAGCCTATCACGGCAACAACTTCTACGGTGGCGGTGAAGGTTTCTCTAAGACTGGTGTGCTAATTGGCCAGGGCCTAGGTGCAGAGTTGAAAGGGATTGGATCCAACGGTGATTTGAATGAGGATGCCCAGGCGGTTCGACTGTTTAGTTACGGTGTCACTCGATTTGCCGATAACTGGCGTATTGCTCCGGCATTTTTGGGTGAATATAGCAAGGACCGTGTTAAAGATGGTGACGAGTTTATGTGGGCGACAGCTAATGTGCGTTTGGCACAAGAGCTGACCAAAAAACTTTGAAATGGTGTATGAAGGCTCATACCAGTACATGGATTTGGATAACGGTACCGAGCAAGCAGACGGTAGCTTTTATAAGGCCACTATTGCACCAACCTTTAAGCTAGATACGTCTGGTGGTTTCTTCCAGCGTCCGGAAATTCGTTTTGCGGCGTCATATGTTGATTGGAGTGAAGATCTAAACAATTACTCTGTGAGCTTGGCTAATGATGCAAGCACCATGGGCGAAGGTGGTGAAGTGATCTTCGCAATGCAGATGGAGACTTGGTTCTAGTATCGGATGCAATAAACCGCATTCATGAATTTTTTTTGGAGCAGCCTTTTTTAAACTTGTGTTTTTATAGAATATTTTTTTTCTAGCGGTGGCCTTGTGCCGCCGTTTTTTTTGCGATTATTCGGGAAGTGTAGAAAACAAAAAAAAGCCGAGCAATGCTCGGCCTTTTCATTCAACGTGGAATTGAGCTTATTCAGCAATTTCAGCGTTGTGGTAGACGTTCTGTACGTCGTCGCAGTCGTTCAGCGTATCAAGGAACTTCTCGAATGCTGCAACATCATCGCCAGAAATCTCTGTCATTGTCTGAGGCACGAAAGAGATCTCTTCAACGTCAAGCGTAACTTCTGGCATTGTCGCCGTTAGCGCATTTTTCACCTTGAAGAACTCTGTGTGCGGTGCATAAACAGTGATGACACCGTCTTCACACTCGATGTCGCTGACGTCAACATCTTCCATCATCAGGTTTTCTAGCACGGCTTCTTCGTCGTCACCGTTAAACTGGAATACAGCCTGGTGTTCGAACATGTGGCCAACAGTACCCGGACCGCCAATCTTGGCATGGTTCTTAACGAACGCCTGGCGAACATCCATGAAAGTACGGTTGTTGTTGTCTGTTAGACAGTCAACGATAACCATGCAGTTACCCGGGCCGAAACCTTCGTAGCGCGCAGTTGCAAAATCTTCACCGCCACCACCTTTGGCTTTATCGATCGCTTTCTCGATAACGTGAGATGGTACTTGGTCTTTTTTTTCGCTTTTTTCGATCAAACGCTTAAGTGCAAGGTTGCTATCTGGGTCAGTGCTACCGTTCTTAGCACAGACGTAGATTTCTTTACCGTACTTTGAGTAAACCTTGATCTTTGCGCCTGCCGTTTTTGCCATAGACAATTTGCGTACTTCGAACTTTCTTCCCATGAGGAATAACTCTCTATGTTGATATTTGGGACTTTTGTTGAGGCGGATTTTACCAGTTAGTGAGGGGGGAAGGCTAGGAGTTTAAGTTGAATCTATAGGGCGAGAAGGAGACCGGTCGCTAAGAGTGATGCCGATGTAACCTATTGGTTTGCATAATGCTTACACAGAGAAGCATTTGCACAAATTGCGTAAATGTGACTCGTGTTGCATATATTGAATTTATAATCTCGGTTGTATCGCGTAAGTTTTGCACAATAAAAAGCATTGGTTAGTATTGTGTATGTGTTTCTTTGCGATTTGGTGTCAAATGTTAGACATTGGTTTCCGTCGTCTGCCGATAGATTGCTCTATTTCCCCAACGTTAATGGCTTCTATTGAAGCGCTCTCGAAAGGTGAGTGGTTAGCCCATGTTAACCGTGCCTGCTATGACGGCGAATGGGATGTGTTTCCATTGCGCGGTCTTGCCAAGTATCAAAACCAGTCCCCAATCCTGCAGGCATTTGCCCTAGAAGAGTCAGAATCTGAAGCAGATTTTGATAACTATGCTTCCTTACAGGACTGCCCGGAGCTTACCGCTTTTCTCAGTCAGCTAAGCTGCCCCATTCTTTCTGTTCGGTTAATGCGTTTGAGCCCTGGCGCGATGATTGCACCGCATCGTGATCACGGATTGTGTTTTTCGAAAGGTCAGGCTCGGCTTCACCTCTGCCTGCAAACCGATCCCGATGTCGAGTTTATCGTCGAGGGCGAGTCGGTCCATATGGGCGAGGGGGAGTTTTGGTACCTCAATGCCGATATGGAACACGCGGTATATCACCGGGGAAGCAAAGACCGTATCCATGTGGTGATTGACTGCATAGCCAACGATTGGCTGCGAAATATGCTTGGCCTGCCGGAGCATCGTGAGCTGGCAGATTATTCAGCCCCAGAGCGACAAGCTTGGTTAGTCAAATTGGCTGAAAAGATAGTGTCTTGTCCTAACGATGAGCGTTATGGATTACGTCAGCCGGTAAGGGAAATGGCAACCAGCCTAGCTAACTTGATCGAGCTGGAATTGCATCCCGATATGTTTCTGGACACCGACTTTACCATGACTGCCTATGGGAAGGCGGTATCCATGACAACGGCGGCACAGTGTGCGGAAGAAGTGCTGCGCACAGCGGTGTTTGTACGCGGTATTCATCAGGCCATTAGCGAAAGATTACCCTCTGAACAACCAGTTTCTGTGTTATATGCCGGAACCGGTCCTTTTGCGACTTTGCTACTGCCGCTGATGGGAATGTTTTCAGCAGCCCAGCTCCAAGTGACCATGCTTGACATTCACTCCGAGTCATTGGAGAAACTCCAAGCCTTGGTCGAAGCGTTTGGCTTGGGGGATCGCGTGGCAGATTATATCTGCGCCGATGCAACCAGTTGGCAATCTGAAGATCAGTTTGATTTGGTTGTGTCGGAAACCATGAAGGCAGCGCTGGCTACAGAGCCGCAGGTCAGTGTTTTCTCGCACTTGGTGTCATATCTTAAACCGACAGGAACATTGATTCCGCAGGCCGTTGAACTGACTACGAACGGCCTAGATCTCAACGGAAAACGCATACCGTTAACGGCCAAAGGACAGTTAGATAGGAGAACAGCATCTGACTTTGCTAATGGTAACCAGCACGCATTGGATATGAGTGCATCTTTACCCGAACTGGGCGGTATTCAGGCCTTCGAGATTTGCACCGAGATTCAGGTTTATGGGCATCACCGTTTAACTGGCTATGACTGTAGCCTTAACCTTCCACTAGTGATCCCACTTTCATCGTCGACGCAGCAATTCATTAGCGGTTCTGAGACGTCGAAGGCCAGAGGCGTTGTGCTACTAGCGTATTCCACAGGTTCAGAGCCGGGCTACACCTTATCGTTTACACCATTAACCACTGATACGGCAGCAATCGAGGGTCAAGAATAATGCGAAAAGGATCACCTGTAGAATTAGATCAGCAACGTCGCCAGATTATCGGTACGGGCCTTGCTGCTTTGGGCGTGGCTAGTGTAGCGGGATTATCAGCACCGGTATTTGCCAATAACCAATTATCAACAGACAGTGCCGCTCAAGATAATTGCAGTCGTTTGACCGAGCTGCAGGTTGCTTCAATGGGAATAAACGCGCCAACCTTTACGGTTGAAACGCCACAAGGTGAGATGCAGACATTGACACGCCAGCTTCGTATGGCGCGACGATATCAGGATCTCTTGTATCTCTCCTTCCAGAACGAGTCTTCAATACATGTCTATGATTCAACCTCTTTGCTGCCTCGATTCGAAATCCCATTCGGTGCTCAGCTAGGCATATTAAAAGACTTTGCAGTGAGCGAAAGTGGCGATGTTTTTGCGCTTTTTACCGGCCGACACACCATTACTCATCTGAGCTCAAATGGGGCTTTCGTCCAGACAATTGGTGAGTTTGGCATTGATAAACCCCAGCAGTTAAACGGGCCTAGTTCACTGACGATAGATTCCCTGGGTAATATTCATGTCTGGGACTCCGGGGCACGAAAAATAAAAGTATTCACTCCCGATAACCAATTTGTACGCCAGTACGGTCAGGCGCGATTTAGCCCGGTACAGATGGTGAGAAGTATTGACGGGCGAGATCCTATCGTGGTGATTGGTGGTAATAGTGGAGACCAAGTCTGGTCATTTCAGGTTTAGTGATAAAGAAGTGAATTAGAATGATAAGACAAAAACAGCAGCAACAAACTCAGCCGCTCGGTTTTGCTGAACCTGTAGTGGATGATTTACTGAAACACTCGCTGAGAGAACAGCTTGAGTCTTTGACTAAAGCCAAGTTGTCTGATTGGGAGCGAAGGGACTTATTACAGAAGAGTTTTACCAAAGCGATTGAAGCTGTTTTGCTAGAAGAAAAAGTAGAACATCATACTTTAACCAAGTTGTTTACGGACATGTATGACTGTGCGGCTTTATCTATGGCGCAAGCTGGACTTAGCCAGGAACTGTTAACTTGTCAGTTTGTGAGCGAATCGGGGTTAATTATGTCCCCCCTTAATTGCCGTACCACGATTAAAGATATCTATCGTATAAGTGGGTTTGCCCGCGGTGTTGATAAAGCAGTAAAAGGGCAGTTAAAACATAAAAAAAACAAATTCATATTTTATATCCTGCTTGTGGGCCATTTGCTCCGTTATTGCTGCCATTGTTGCAGTTTTATAAAGAGCAGGGAAATATTACGAGCGAACAGCTAAAAGTGACTTTAGTTGATATTCAGCCGGGAGCCATATTAGCCCTTCGTCAGCTTATCACTGACCTTTCTATCAGCGATTACATTGAGGAAGTTGTTGAGCAGGACGCAACTCAGTATGTCCCTCAACATGATATCGATCTGTTGGTGCTGGAGGCTATGCAGCATGGTTTTACGAAAGAAGGTCAGCTTAGTATTGCAAAGCATTTGATCCAGTTTCTTTCTATTGATGGTTGGCTAATTCCAAAAGAAATATCGGTACGTGGAATTCTGATTCATGGTGAAACTGAGTTTAATCAACAATGGAAAGATGTTGAGTATACGCATTCACAATATGTCAGTGATAACGCTCAAGCGGATAGGGTTGAGTTGGGTGAGATCCTGAAAGTGTCGAAATCTACCTTGCTTGCAATGAAAGAGATTGAACTTGATGACGGAATAAAAGTTGTTGAGGCTAATACTGTTTTATTACCAACAGGCATCCAAGATGTGAAGGAACGCATTTTTGCTATATATGCTCGTGTAGAAACGTTTGATGAAGAGTCGGTAGAGCAGTACGACTCAGGTATCAGTCACCCGTTACCTGATATGACATTCTATATCGATAGTCGTCCAAAGGCTCCGGAGTTAAAGCATTTTATTGTTAATAGCGGTGATGCTGTCAAATTTTACTATCAGTTAACGGGACTACCAAGGTTTATACCTACGAAGGCCAGTGCGTAATCTATTAAATCGTGGAAAGGGATATTAGGGAATAATATGCAGAAACCTCTGAAGATTGTTACTTTTTCCTCAAGCTGTATGTGTTTACCATTGGTGAATATGTTACAGAATAAACATCTGTTAGTTGGTGTGGTTGTGACGGTTAGTACGGATCCTCTAGCAAATGCAGATACTCAGCAATTAGTTGCTAACTTACAAGCAATGTCGATACCTATTGCTTCTTTTTCAGAAGAAGAGTCGCTAGCCGCTGAACTTGATAGCTGGCAGGCCAATATGGGGGTAGTTTTTAATTTCCCCAAACGAATTCCTTATCAAATAGTTAATTATTTTGCTGGTGAAATATTCAATATTCATGCATCAGACCTTCCAAATTATAGAGGAAGTATGCCTGTTTATTGGCAGCTAAGGCATAACCTGGATGAAACGAAGCTAACATTACACAGACTAGTGCAACAGTTTGACAGTGGTGATATTGGTCATCAGCTGTCTTTGCCCATTCACCCTTTTGATAATTTTCAGACATTGAATATGAAGATAATGCAACTGGCACCTCAGTTAGCCAGTGAATTTATTGAATTATATAAAAATCAGGCAATTGTCTGGATACCTCAGCGTGAGTTAACAGAATATGATTATGCCGCCGGGCGGCTGACCACTGAAGATTTACAGCTAAATTGGAATAAAAATACCGTTGATGAGTATATCGGGGCGACTAAAGCCGGTAATCCGCATCATGGCGGGATATCGGTGACATGTGCGCAAGGGCCGTTTCAGATATTACAGATCTCTAAAAGTCAGCAGCCTACCTATGGTGCTGAGCCCGGTACCGTTTTATTGGTTGATAAGTTTAAAGGCTGGGTGGTTGCAGTCACTAACGGTAGTGTGTCATTGGATGTCGTGGCGAGTCAGAGTGGTTATTTTTCCGGATATCAGTATGCCATCCGGCACGGGATAGATGCTGGCGTTCAGTTAATTTGAACCAACATAGTTCATTATTTGGTTGTACGTAAGTTATTTGGGTTTTTGGTAATTTTGCTGTTGTGTTCGTTTCATTAATAGAAATTATCAATGTATCAATACATCGGTAATAAGGAGATGGAAACATGGAATCGTTTATAGGCTTTGTTTATCCCTGCGCATTTAATTTTCCACCGCGATTTTATGCATTTTGCTCAGGGCAAACTGTCTCAATTGCTGATAACACAACATTGTTTGCATTGATCGGTACCTACTATGGCGGTGACGGAAGGGTAACTTATGAGTTACCAGACTTGCGAGGGCGTACACCAGTTGGCTCAATAGGAATGGGATACCCTTTACCGCCACTAAATCCAATTGGTATTGGAGAGAGAAGAGGGTTGCAAATAACGAAACTGTCTTCCGTCCAATTGCCTGCGCACAGTCATTCTGCAACATTTACTCCCGATGGTGGTGGTTCTTCCAGTGCAACTTTGGCAGTTTCTACGTCAGGTGGCGATCAAATTGCTGGAGAAGGCAATTACTTTGCAAACGGTAAGCAAGGTTTTAATAGTGTGAAAGGATTTGTTACGTCGGCGAATAAAGGAACGACGGTTGATATTGGTGGTTTAAATGTATCAGGGGCTGGAGGTGGTGGGACTGTAGCTGTTGGTGAAACAGGCGGCGATGCATTTATTGATATACGAAACCCGTATTTAGGAATGAATTACGTCATTGCTATGGATGGGCTATTTCCTCCGCGAAATTAGTCAATAGAAAGCAGTGAGTGATTATTAAGTTTTATGTGGTTACGCGTTTGAGCTCGCTTAAGTAGCATAAATTTTAATAACAACAAATTTGTAAATAAGGAGGTGAGGTAATGTATTCGTTTATGGGATTTGTCTACCCCTGTGCATTTAACTTTGCACCGAGGGATTATGCGTTTTGTTCTGGTCAAGTAATGCAAATTTCACTTAATCAAGCGTTATATTCATTACTTGGTACGACGTTTGGTGGTGATGGGAGAGTAAATTATGGGCTGCCTGACTTACGCGGCCGTACACCCGTAGGCTCAAGCAGAATGGGGAGCCCTTTGCCACCATTAATTTCAATAGCCCCAGGAGAAATGTACGGAGTGCAATACACAACGCTTTCAGTAGCTCAGATGCCAACCCATAGTCATGTGGCATCTTTCACTCCAAGTGGTGGAGGCTCTTCTAGTGGAACACTGGCAGTTTCGACGTCGGATGGGAATCAAGATGCCGAGACAGGGAATTATTTTGCCAATGGTAAGCAAGGCTTCAATAGTGTGAAAGGGTTTGTGGCTTCGGCGGATGTAGGAACGACGGTTGATATAGGTGGTTTAAATGTGTCCGGTTCTGGCAGTGGTGGCACAGTAGCAGTTGATCCGACAGGTAGTAGTAGCTCAATAGATATACGAAATCCTTATTTAGGGATGAATTACGTTATTGCTATGGAAGGGGATTATCCGCCTCGGAATTAATCAGTAATTACTCTCAAGTGGTTAGTTTGCTTCTATGTTGATGTCGCTTTTGTAATGACAATAAGGAGGTAGTGTTATGGATTCATTTTTAGGCTTTGTCCATCCTAGTGCATTTAATTTTGCACCAGTCAATTACGCGTTTTGTGCAGGTCAAATTATTACGATTTCAGATAATCAAGCGCTGTATTCGTTGCTTGGGTCGACGTATGGCGGTGATGGAAGGTCAACTATGGGGCTGCCTGATTTACGGGGGCGTACGCCAATAGGTTTTGGGTCACCTTCTTTACCAACACTTAACTCTGTAGCTTGGGGGGAACTGGGAGGGGGGCAATATACATCGCTTTCAGTAGCTCAGATGCCTACCCATAGTCATGTGGCATCTTTCACTCCAATTGGTGGAGGCTCTTCTAGCGGAACACTGGCAGTTTCGACGTCGGATGGGAATCAAGATGCCGCGACAGGAAATTATTTTGCCAATGGTAAGCAAGGCTTCAATAGTGTGAAAGGGTTTGTGGCTTCGGCGGATGCAGGAACGACGGTTGATATAGGTGGTTTAAATGTATCGGGTTCAGAAGGCGGTGGTGCTGTAGAAGTTGGTACTACTGGTAGTAGTACCTGATAGACATACGAAACCCTTATTTAGGTTTGAATTATGTTATTTCGATGCAAGGAATATATCCGCCTCGAAATTAATTCAAGAGTGTTGGTGAGTGATTGTTTAGTTTCTGTGTGGCTTTATCTATTTATGACCGAAGCCAACTAGAGTTCAGAAAATGGAATAAGGAGATAAAGTAATGGAATCTTTTATTGGGTTTGTCTATCCGAGTGCATTTAATTTCGCTCCTAGAAATTACGCTTTTTGTGCGGGTCAGTTGCTCCAAATCTCAGATTTTTCAGCATTATTTGCACTAATCGGTGATACTTATGGTGGTGATGCCAGAACATCAATGGGGGTGCCTGATTTACGGGGACGTACACCTGTTGGTAGTAGTGTTATGGGAACACCATTGCCCCCTGTTTCTCCTATCGCGTGGGGACAAAGAGGAGGGGCTCAAGAGATTAATTTAGCTGTTTCTCAATTACCGGCTCATAACCACTTAGCCACTTTCACTCCAAGTGGAGGAGGCTCTTCCAGTGGGGCATTGTCAGTTTCAACGTCGGATGGAAATCAAGATGCAGCTGCAGGTAATTATTTTGCCAACGGTAAGCAAGGTTTTAACAGTGTGAAAGGGTTTGTTGATCCAAATAATGTAGGAACAACGGTTGATATCGGTGGCCTCAATGTGTCAGGTTCAGGCGGAGATGGTACTGTCGTCATTGATAATACTGGGAACGGAGCATCTATTAATATTCAAAACCCTTATCTGGGTGTTAATTATGTAATGGCGTTAATAGGTATTTTTCCTTCTAGGAATTAGTAATCAAAAGACACATAAGTGGTTATTTGATTATTAACGTATATATTTCGTCAATCTTTGGTCGCAGAAGTAGAGTAAGCAGGGACGCTTATGGGTAATCTCATAAAGAAAATCAAGGTAAATGCAGAAGAGGCTTTATCAGCTTCTACCAATCGAGGCGAAATACAAACGTCTTTTTCAAATATATTGAACGTTTGCTCAATATTGTTGCTCGCTTTTTCCGTTTCTGCGAATGCTGCTTCTGTGCCTATTGTAAATAACGATGGCAGTAGTGATGATAGTTCTGCTGCTGGTTGGGTTGCGGCTCAATCATTCACTGCAACAAAAACTGGGCTATTAACCAGCATTGCTTTTGTCAGCGATCACCGAGGATCTGGTAGCTGTGCTTTGAAAGTTTACGAGGGGTCTGGGACTGGCGGAACAGTTTTATATAATGAAGATATAGGCGTATTACCTGATACATTTACAGATCCTAGTAATTTTACTTTGAACACTTATGCTCTTACTAGTAACGTGCCAATTACCAATGGTAGTAGTTATACATTTGAAATATCGCCTGCTTCATGTGGCGACATTGCGTATGAAATTGGCAATAATTATGCGGGGGGGAGTTTATTCGTCAATGGTGGAGCAGAAAACGGGCATGAATTAATTTTTGAGGTAATTCAAGGTGATGGTAATAGCGCACCTACACTTTCTGGCTTACCGGTAAGTGCCAGTGTTTCCGAAGATGTGGCTACAAGTATTGATTTATCATCGGTATCCGTTGCGGATGCTGATGGAGACACAGTGATACTGACGTTAGCCGTTAATTCAGGCGTGATAGCATCCAGTGATGGCAATGGTACTTTTTCGTCGGTAACGGTTTCAAATTCAGGAACTACCAGCATGACTTTGGCTGGAACTGCGTCGAGCATTAATAGCTATTTGGACTCAATAACTAAAATTAATTATACGACTGCTTCTAACTCAACTTCCTCTGTTACTCTGACGCTTACTCCTAATGATGGTACTGTCGATGGGTCTGCTGCAACATCGACTTTAAATATTAATGGTGTCAATGATGAGCCTTTACTCACTGTAGGTGCAAGTCAAAATAATTCGGGGGCTGATGCCGGCGTATTACAAACTGTTACTAGTTTTGCCAGTATGAGCTCTCCTGGTGGAGGAAGTGATGAAACTTCCCAGTCTGTCTCTTCGTTTATAATTAGTGAGGCTAGTGACCCTAATAATGTAGTTTCAGGCGTTGCGATAAGTAATAGCGGTACATTAACTTATACTCCGGCATCTAATGTTGCTGGAACTGCGACTATTAATGTGCAAGTACAAGATGATGGTGGTACTTCGAATGGTGGTGATGATACTTCGCAAGTATCGCAGTTTACGATTAGCGTTGACACGCTTGGTCCTGTAATCACTAACGTTTCTATTCCAAACTCTTCGCATAAAGTCGGCGATACGGTCACTACTATGATTACCGTCGATTCTTCTTCTGATACCTATACGCTTAATACAAGTAATATCAGCGGTTATTCATTAGGTAACTTAGCTAAGTTAACCGACACAACATATAGCGCAACTTTTTCTGTTGTCGATGGCAGCACCGATGTGGCAGCGGGCAGTAATGTTGCGGTTAACGTTACCCTCACAGATAGTATCGGTAATACCTCTAGCGCCTATTCAACAGCAATCAGTCAGTCAGGCGATGCCATTTACGCTAACTACCCTAATATTTCGCTGGGGGCAGATACCAATACCATCAATGAAGATGGTGGTGTCAGCACACTCTCGGCTTCACTCGCAAGCAGTTTACACAACCAGTGGCCCGAAGATATTACCGTTAATTTGTCCTACTCGGGCACAGCCACGGTGACGACGGACTATACCAAATTTAACAGTATTTCTATTTTAGCGGGAAATAGTTCTGGCACCGCTGCGGTCACGGGTGTAGCGGATACCTTGTACGATGCTGCCAGCGCAGAAACTGTGATTGTTGACGTCTCTACTGTGTCGGTTGGCACTGAAGACGGCATTCAGAAACAGACAATTTCAATTACTGATGCCGAAGCAGCTCCTACTGTGTCTCTGTCCGTGGGCTCAAGTACGGTAGCCGAAAACAATGGTACTGCCAGCATCACGGCAACGTTGGATCATGCGACCTATGAAGATGTCACGGTTGGCCTGAGCTATTCGGGTACCGCGACAAGTGGTACTGACTTTGCGACACCGAGCAGTAGCATTACTATTTCAAGTGGCGCTACCTCGGCTAATGCTGCCACGGGTATTACCGGCAGTGATGATGGTGACGAGGAAGGTGCTGAAACCATTATTATCGATGTCAGTAGTGTTGCTGGTGGCGGTGCTTCTGAAAATGGCGTTCAGCAACAGACAATCACGATCAGTGATGATGATGATACAACCCCGCCTGTGATAGCCAGCGTTTCTGTGCCTGCTGATAATACCTATGTTGCGGGTCAATCATTTAGTTTTACCGTCAATACCGATGAGGTCGTGACTGTCAGCGGTTCGCCCAACCTGACGCTGAATATTGGCGGCACCACGAAATCAGCAGCCTATGCGTCGGGTTCAGGCTCTCAGGCATTGGTCTTTACTTATTCTGTCGAATCCGGTCTGGTCGATAATGATGGGGTTTCGTTAACGGCATTGAGTATGAATGCCAACGAGATCCAGGACGCGGCAGGAAATGACTTAAATATTGCACTTAATTCAGTTGGTTCGTTAACGAATGTGCGGGTCGATAGTGTGGCACCGACGGTAACGGGAGTGAGTGCCAGTACGGCTGACGGTCAATATAAAGCAGGCGATAGTATTTCTCTTGCTGTAAGTTTTGACGAGGCAGTAACAGCAACAGGCTCACCGCGTTTATTGTTAGAAACGGGTACCACAGATCGTTATGCGGCCTATACCTCTGGTTCGGGTAGTACGGCATTAGTCTTTCAATATTCAGTACAAGCGGGTGATACCGCCAGTGATCTTGATTATGCCAGCACAACAGCGTTGGAGCTTAACAGCGGTACCATCAATGACAGTAATGGCAATGCAGCAGATTTGACGCTGGCATCGCCGGGGGCAGCCAATAGCCTGGGTGCCAATAAGGCGTTTGTGATTGATACTACGCAACCCACGGTCACGATCAGTAGCGATAAGTCTGCTCTGAAGCGTGGCGAGACGGCCACAATTAGTTTTACGTTAAGTGAGAGCAGCAGTGATTTCATCAAAGACGATGTTACCGTAGTTGGTGGAACACTAAGTGCACTTTCTGGTAGCGGAACAAGCTATACAGCGACTTTCACTCCTAGTGAGGATAGCAATGTCACTGCCACTATTGACGTGGTAGTTGGTAAGTTTACGGATAGTGCAGGTAATAATAATGCTGCGGCTATCCAAGAAATGATTAGTGTGGACACGGCCGTACCGAGCGTGGTGATCAGCGATGACACCACCGGGACGGCGACGGGGGATGTGACCTACACCTTCACCTTCAGTGAGGCGGTGACGGGCTTTGTCGCGGATGACATCACCGTCAGCGGCGGCAGCAAGGGTGCCTTTACTGCCGTGAGTGGCAGCGTG
>LLEN01000093.1_pt1 | contig 19886 bp, 18 predicted proteins | sample 595881 | NCBI WGS metagenome assembly LLEN01 (sample SAMN02919314, study PRJNA255460) | bioreactor metagenome | biome: chemostat; feature: culture 2012_10.3; material: sediment; isolation source: day86 10degC chemostat 2012 inoculated with Wadden Sea sediment taken from... | place: Germany: Bremen ...
GGCTTCAGCAAATCACTGCGTCCAGCCGGATATTGCCTTCTCTCCAGGTCAAGATGGACTGGCTGCGCGGCTTCACAAATATTCAATTCATAGTGACAACAGTCGGTACGATATCGGCTCCCGTGTCACGGTCTCTCGGTTAAGCAAACGTTGTTTGTATCTACATTCAGCTGCGTCTCTAGAGTTGAAAGCCTCATACGAGCTGACTCTGCAGGGTTTTTATGAGCTAGCAGGCTATCTCACACCGGTTGCAAATGATGATGAAAGCATTCACCAATATAAGTTCCACTCGAACACATGGTTGACAGACGAGCAGCTGATGCGATTGGTCATCGATTACGATTAGAAAAAGCCCCGAAGACCGGGGCGAATTTGGGCTAAATAATTTCTGCACAATAGGGGGGAACAGCAGCAATGGACAATTAACCGTCCTAGGTTTTCTTTTCTATGGCCAAATCCGTGCCATATCTTATTTATATCTCCAATAACCTTTGATATATCAATATCCTCTTCTAGCTAATAACCCCCTAATTTACTGATGGGCGTCTTTCTACCCTTCCCACTTCGAGTCATTGTTTTAATCGAGGCGGTCTTATCGAGCATTGATAACAAATTTTTCTGCTCTTGATGCATAATTTCTTACATTTATCGGTTAAGTTGCTAACGGATCTGTGACTTGGCGTGTACATGATTTGGATGTGGTTAGGTTAAGATGAACTGAGACATCGTTGCGACGATGCAATCAGTTATTAGTGTTAGGAGTGCTCTATGTCGCCACAGCTTCTTCAGCTGTCTCAAGATGGTCAGACGATATCTTTGATCGCCAAGCCTTTCAGGGAAAACCCTGATCATATGATATCTCGAAGTGACATAGCTGATGAGCTGGTAGAAATTGAAGCAATAAACTTCTACCTGTTTGAGAACGCAATCGATTCTGCGTTGGGCATTATCAACTCCAAACAAGCAGACAGTAATGTGGAAGTAAAAGTTCAGCAGTTTGTGATTGCTGAGCGACGCGACTCAACTCTGTTGATAAAGACTGAGCCGGATCTGATGAAAACCTCTATTACGGTAATCGGGGCCTACGGAGGGGCATCTATCACAGGAACCGTATTGATTGATGCTCTTAAAGAGAATCATATCGTTAAGGGGATCCGCAAGGCCCAGCTTCAGGAATTACTCGGGAGGTCGAAGCAATTGGCTCCGGGAGAGAAGCTTACTATGCCTGTAGCCTTTGGCCGATTTCCCGTGCACGGAACGGATACCACCTTTGAGCCTCTTGTTGATGATGCAAGCCAGCGTATTCTGCGTCCGCAATCGATTGACGATGGTAAGGTCGATATGCTTGATCTTGGTGAATTAATTACCGTAAAAGCTGGCCAAGCAATCATGAAGATGGTTCCCGCCACAACGGGCTGTAATGGCTTCAATATTCTCGGTAAAGAGATTGCCGCAATCCCTGGTAATGATCTGGCATTTGACGTAGGCGATGGAACGGCTATTAGCGAAGATGACGGAAATATTTTAGTTGCAACGAAGTCTGGTGTGCCGCTAAGGAAACCCTGTGGAATGCAGGTTGATGATGCTCTCACGCTGAAAGGTGTGAACGTTACAACCGGTCATATTGATTTTGATGGCAGTATCTTGATCACCGGTGATGTGACGCCGGAATGAAGGTTAGCGCAACTGGGAACATCGTCGTTAGTGGTTTTGTCGAACTTGGTGAACTTAAGGCTGGTGGTGATATCGCCGTCGCGAAGGGAATAATTGGACGCCAGCAAGAAGGAAAGCATTTAGCGTGCTATTTGCAAGCAGCCGGCAAGGTCACCAGCAAATTTGCGCAGTTTGTCGAAATTGATGCTGGCTACGATGTTTCTTTTTCTCTTCATGCCCTCCATTGTATAATTCGAACCAAGGGAGAGCTGACTGTTATTGACCAAATTAAGCGCCACGGTACGCTGAGTGGTGGATATGTCGAAGCTGGTACCAGTGTTAAAGCGCTCAACATCGGTGCCCTTGCTGGTGTACCAACAGAAATCATCGCTTTTACTCAGTATTCGGCCCTGCGTGAACAGTTGAATACGGCTTACCAGGCGGTTGAGCTAGAACAGGCGCAGATGCATAAAATCAAAGAAGCTCAATTAAAGCTACTAAAGATTCCTTCCTCGAAGCGTCCGCCTGAGCTGGTCGAAAAGGTCAAAGCCTCAATAAAGCTGCACAAGCAAAGAATGGCCGAGCTTAATTTGGCTTATCAGAATCTAAAGCAAGATTACGAGGAGCAATTGGCGCAAGTCTCTATTGCGGCAGTTGGACGATTATTTTCTGGTGTAAGCTGCCAGATTGAAAAGGAAAAGCTGAATGTTTTGCAAGAACATGGGCCATCAGTACTTGTTTATAAAGACCGAGCCCTCCAGCGCCTCTCCTACAATGCATGAGTTTACACTGTAAATTAAAGCACCTCTTGATTTCTGTTACTGATATTCGTGCAGATCTGTTTCTCTTGCTTGTATCGCCAATATTTACACTGTAAATCACTTGCCCTTCCCTCAACAATATCTCGAAGCTGTTTTATCTTGATCACAGCAACCTCTCACCATCAATCTGCTGAGATAGTGCCGAATGGCGAGCGGTGGCACTTTGCTGCTGCGTATTTAGTCCCGAGCTGAAACGCTCGATAATAAAACCTTGAAATCCGTTTACAAAAAGTTCTGACAGTCGCTCTAGTTGTGTTTCAGTTTCGACTCGAGTGGCAATTGTCATGATATTAAGGCTGTGAGCTGTTCTTGAAATTGATGACAAGAGGCTAGATTTATTTTGGTCATTAAGCTGATGTGTATAGGCAAAGTCAATTTTGACATAATCGGGTCGAAATTCTGTCAGGTAGCTCAATGAATTGAAGTGACGGCCATAGTTGTCGACACCAAACCTGAATTTGTAAAAACGAATGGCAGAGCAAAGCAAGCTGGTAGCATCCGGGTGACGGACAAAACTGGCTTCGGGTAACTCGAAAAACAAGCGAGAAGACAGCGACTGATTACGTTCCAAAATCTGGCTTAGCCAACGAATGAAGGCGGGATCGCTAATACTACTATTGGTGATGTTAATAGCCAGGGGACCGAGCAGATGATCAGCATTCAAACGGTTGATAAGCTGTGCGACGACATGGCGGTCAAATAAACTGCCGATCCCCAGATCTTCAATAGCACCCAAGAACTGGCTGGCGGTGTAGACCTCATTGTTGGTTTTAATAGCACTGAATACTTCGTGGTGATAGATGCCGTTTCTGTCACTGGCGACGGGCTGAAAATGATAAATAAACAAGTCGTTGTCAATGGCTGCCACCAGCAGTGATTTCCACTGCTGCTTCCCTAGGGCTATCTGTGCCGAAGCTTCTCTGATCAGCGTGATTGGCTGCTGTGGGTTTAGTGCGGCTTTGCTAAGTGCATTGTCTAGCTGCGAAAGCAGAGTGCTCGATGTTGAGGGCTGATTATTGAGGAGTAGGCCGACATGTGCCGCATGTGGATTCGCGTGGTACTCTCGGGCTGCAAATCATCGATCACAGATAGCATTGTTTCACCGACTATTTTCAGCTTATCTGCGCTAATGTCTGGAGCGAGCAAGGCAAACTCGTCATAAGAAAGGCGGGCAAGCGTGATATCGTTGTAAATGATTCCCTCGTTGAGGCCTGCCGCAATATCTTTTACTAGCTGGTCACCTTGGTCGAATCCGTGGTTCTGATAGCAATCTTCTATCAATGACGTTTTCAGCAGAGCGAGGCCACCCTTGGGCGATTTGGCGAGCAGGAGTTGAGTTGGCTGATAAAGAAACTTCGGTTTCCCATTCCCGAAACGGAATCGCGATAAACTTGCTCGCGCAGTTTGGCAGCCTCGCGAGCTTGGGCCTTGAAGTTTACTTCCAACTGGGAGGATAAGTGGTTAATAGTTTTTACTATGATCCTAAATCATAGCTTGATGGCATCGGTATCGGGGAACCAAACTGGTTCGTTGCCAGACTTTGTGAACGGTGAACTATTGTATCCAAGGGCTTGAGACAGCGTCTGAGAGCAAGAATAATTACTGTCGAACTAACTATCAATGAAAGCAGAGTCACGATAGCTGAGTAGCCGATTGCTTGCCACAACTGGCGGTGTGCTGGTATCGAGTCAGCAGTGATTGAAAGTGTTGCCAACTGTTCCCAGCCATTGTTTATTGTGTGTGACTTCGTGAGCGGCTCGAAGAGACCCAAATTGATAAACCAATTTGGTATATCATCATTGTTCATGGGCCGCTGCTTTTCTATGATATCGTTTTCCTGCGAGAGGGTAAGGCGAAAATGAAGCCACTCTTGGCTGGCAAATACCTGTTCAATAACACTTGTTAGCTCTTGGGGGCTTTGGATAGCAAGGGCAGGTTTGACTGCTGCCTCTGCGCTTAATATATCATGATGCAAACGCGTATACGCCTGTAGTGCTATCTGGTCTCTTAGTGAACTGAAATGACTGGCAGTAACAGTTAGAGTAAAGAGAAGGAAAGCAGCCAGAATCCAAGTGGTTAACTGTTTGTATAAGGTCATAGGATATACTCTAGCGGTGGCGATGTAATAAAAGATCAGAGAACTCGGTGAGCGACATTGAGGTTATGTTTGCTTTGCTACAGGCTTCAAGCAGAATTTGATATTGCTCTAATGAGTAGTGATATTTTCCGCTGAAAACCAGATAAATGCTGACCTAAATTTATCAAAAGTTCCGGGGTATCAGCGTATTCATTTTTACTGCGATAGTGGTTTTTGAAGATACTTCGAAGTTATCCTGAAACCGGGGCTGACGTTTCATCGTATTGATGTATATCGCCTAGCGGCCGCGGTGTTACAGAGAGTATGCTTTTGGAAAAGAAACGATGAAGCATGACAATACCAGTCATGCTTCAGCTTGAAAGGAAATACTCAGCCTGAAATTTTGAAATCGTCTTTATCGATATGGTGCTTTCTCATCTTGTCATACAGTGTTTTGCGAGCAAGCCCTAGCTCGGCCTGAACTTCTTTTAGGCGGCCGTTATGGCGTTTTAACGCATCACTTAGCAGCGTATATTCGAACTGGTTCATGCGCTCTGCCAACGTATGCGTCAAAGGAGTGTCGCTAAACTGGCTATTGTCGTTGAGCGTTGATGTATCACCCATTAACAGCAGGCGTTCGGCTAGGTTCCGTAGCTCTCTGACATTGCCGGGCCAGTCGTGTCGAGTAGCTTCTGTTGTTGCTCAAGACTGATCGAAGGTGGCTCAATACCATACCGAGTTGAAGCCGAGCGAGTGAAGTTTTGAAAAAGCATTGGTATATCATCTTTGCGGTTTCGTAGCGGAGGAATATCAACACTCACGACATTGAGTCGATAATAGAGATCATGACGGAACAGTCCGCGATCACTCATCAGCTTCAGATCTTCCTTGGTTGAGGCGATGATCCGTATATCAAGTGCAACCGACTTGTTGGTGCCGAGTGGCTCGACAGACCTTTCCTCCAGTACCCGCAGCAGCTTGACTTGAAGTGACATCGGCATGGATTCAATTTCATCAAGGAACAAAGTCCCGCCATTCGCATGGGCAATCTTGCCTACTCGCTTTTTCTGGGTGCCGGTAAAAGTGCTGGGCTCGTAGCCAAATAGTTCACCTTCGATCATTGTTTCGGGAATAGTCCCGCAGTTGATGGCCACAAACGGATTGTTTTGACGCACGCTGTGGTCATGGAGAAACCGTGCAACCAGTTCTTTTCCGGTTCCGATTTCACCGTGGATCATTACATCGTCAGGGGTATCTTTGATATGGGAAAGAATTCGTCGGAGCTGCTTCATTTGCGGAGTGTTACCAAGGATCCGTGGGCCCGGGCCACTTTGCGCTTCAAGCTCACGTCGTAGGTCACGGTTTTCAAGTACCAACTCTCGTTTGTCGGCTGCGCGTTTTACTACATCAAGTAGGTTGTCGGTCGAAAAGGGTTTTTCGAGAAAATCGTAGGCTCCGAGCCGCATGGCATCGACAGCCATTGAAATATCCCCATGCCCTGTTAGGAGAATAATCGATAGCTCAGGGTCAATTGACAGGGCCTGTTTGAGGAAGTCGATCCCGCTTATTCCGGGCATGTTGATGTCAGAAATGATCACGCCCGGATATTGGTTATCGAGCATTTCCAACGCCGGCTTGGCACTTGAAAACAAACTGACATTATAGTCTTCAAGTTCCAGAGTTTGCCCCAGAGCATTACGGATAGATTTCTCGTCATCGATAAAAATTACTTGTTGATTCATTGTGTTTCCTCAGTGCTGCGGGGAAGGGTAATCACAAATTCGGCACCGCCATCGGAATGGTCAGCGACAGTAAGGGTGCCGGAGAAGGCATCGATGATCCGACGTGAAATGGTTAGCCCCAGCCCCAATCCATCGCTCTTCGTGGTAAAAAAAAGGGCGTGAAGATCCGTTTCTTTTGGTCATCATCCAGCCTGGGCCATTGTCCCAAATGCGGATTTCGACGAGATTGCCGAGCGCTGCCAACTGAATACCAATCTGCGGTTGGTGTGCAGTTGCCAGTGCCTGAATAGCATTGTGCAGTAGATTGACTATTACCTGTTCAACTTGAACCGCATCGGCATTGATCAGAATATTTGAGGGTAAGTCGCCGACACGTAAAATAACCCCTTCCTTAATCAATTTGTTTCGTAACAGGTTGGTTGCTGAGCGAATCGAGTCGGCAGCGACAGTTCGGTTGTTATTCTCGTTAGCCTTGCGGGCGAACACTTTAAAGCGCGCAATGATATCCGCTACCATTTTGTTAAGTTTAATAATTTCATCAATATTAGCGGCGACTGAATCATAGCGCTCTTTTTGCAATAGCTTGCGGGAGTTTTCAGCATAGGTACGCATGGCGGCGAGAGGCTGGTTAATTTCGTGGTTTATGCTTGCTGAAAGTTCACCCAGCATGGCAAGCTTGGCTGCCTGCACTAATTCACCTTGGGTTTGTTTAAGCTCTGCCTGGCTACGTTCATACTGTCCGAGAGTATCACGCAACTGCTGGTTGCTCTCTAGCAAGTTATTGGTACGTTTAACCACCAGCTGCTCTAACTTGTCATTCAATTGGGCAAGGGCTTTCTGGGCCTTGAGCGTCTGCCACCAGGATGCAACGGCCAAGCCGAGGAGAAAGTAAAATACAGAGAACATCAGCACAGCCTGGATAACATACTGATAGGCGGCATTGATAGGGCTGAAACCGTAAATCGCCCACCCTGCTTGTGTCATATTATGGTTGGCGACAACGAAGGCCTCGGTGTTGTTTTGCGTCGGCAGCTTGATGTTGATGGTTTCATGGTGTTTGAGATCATCGAGTTGCGAATACTCGGTAAGCGGATCGAGCTTGGCGTTGCCGTATTGTCTCGACGCCAAAATCTGCTGCTTTTGCATATCGTCCAACGAGATCAGAGAGCGATATAACCAGCTGCTTTCAGAGCTGTAGAATACCACGCCTACAGAGTCGGCAATGGTATATTCGATGTCTTCATACTGCCAGATATCCTCTATCAGTGATAAATCGACCTTGAGGGTCATAACGCCAATGATTGAATGTTGATGAAAGATAGGAGCAGAAAAATAGTAGCCTCGTTTGTCCGAACTCGCCCCCAACGCGAAGTATTGGCCTGGTTTTCCTTCCATTGCTTCCCTAAAGTAAGGGCGGTAGGCATAGTTTTGTCCGACAAAGCTGCTTGCTTGCTGCCAGTTGCTGGCTGCCAGTGTTTTACCGTGCTGGTTGATCAGATAAATAGTATCCGCGCCTAGGGTTGTTGCCCATTGTTGCAATAGCTGATTGGTTTGAAGGTACTGATTGTCGGTGTTTGGTGACGAGGCTTGGTCGGTCAGCAGTGGTTGCAGCAGTCGAGGATCATTAGCCAGTACCTCCGGCAGTTTGCTGTAGCGCATTAACTGCGCATCGAGCTTTTGTCCGAGCTGGTTGACATCAAGAGAGACTTTGTCAGCCAGATGCTGTTTGATCTGCTGGTAAGTTAACTGAGCGATAAGGACGTTGAGTACCAAACCGATAGCAATGATGAGAATGAGGCACTTACTTTTTTTTGCACTTGACGTTTCCGTGGCATTTTTATGAATTTGTATAGCAAACTTTATTCAATGAAAACACGAGCTGTGTTGCAGAGATGAAATGACGTTGTCTGTGATTTGATAAATAGCCTTAAAAATCATTCATATCAACAGTGGAACTTGTTTTTCCCTGAAGCAAAGCGCACAATTTCAGCTGAATGACTAAGAAGCGGAGTTAACAATGGAATTGTCTGATATTCGTCGCGAGTACACGCGAGGGGGGTTACGTCGTCATGATTTACCAGATGAGCCGCTAAGTTTATTCGATAAGTGGCTAAAGCAGGCCGTTGAGGCGAATCTGAGTGATCCTACAGCTATGACTGTAGCGACAGTTGATGAGAGCGGGCAGCCTTATCAGCGTATTGTGTTGTTAAAACACTATGATAAAGAAGGTTTTGTCTTCTATACCAACCTCGGTAGCCGTAAGGCGTTGCATTTAGCAACAATGCCAAGATCAGCCTGCATTTCCCATGGCATGCAATCGAGCGTCAGGTGCATATAACGGGCGAGGCGGAAAAGCTGTCGAAGATAGAGGTTATGAAATATTTCACTTCACGTCCTAAAGAAAGTCAGATAGCAGCCTGGGCCAGCAAGCAGAGTAGCCGGATATCTGCACGTCAGGCTCTGGAAAGTAAATTTATGGAATTGAAACAGAAGTTTTCCAGTGGTGAAGTGCCTTTACCTACATTTTGGGGCGGTTACCGGGTGAAAATAACCTCAATAGAATTTTGGCAGGGGGGAGAGAACCGCCTGCATGATCGTTTTCTGTATAGTGATGAAGGTGATAACTGGACAATTGAGCGTCTTGCTCCCTAATTTACTTCCTGTTTTAAAACAAAAAGTGTAGCCCAGTCGCTACACTTTCTTAATAACGTTTTGAATTAACTCATTAACGTTGACTGCTTGTAACAATACTCACCCCTTCAGGGTGGCGAACCCTTAATGCTTTTTTCCGCTGATTGAATTGATGCAATTTCGTTTTCTGCTGATATTTCGTATTTACACGGAATATTAAAATGTGGATGTACAACGTAAGTAATAGTAAATTGTTTCATACTTGTTTCCAGTTCAATAATAATATCAAGCCACAGAGTCAATTAAGATTATTTAATTGCTCGGGCTAATTAATTCTGGTGCTATTGTAGGTGGTGTTAAACCTGCAATATTTGATCTGGAAACGGAGTTGTACTGACAAAATTTCAAACTAAGAGTGCATGAAACATTAGAATTTGTATCTGATCCTTATTCTTTTAGGATAACGGACAGCTGGCGTTTGAGCATGCTCTCTGGGATATGAGATCCAAAACCGAGATCTAATGCCAGATCCAGCAACTCCCCTTTCGAGTTTGCGTTGAATTTTTTTCGCGCAGGCGTACCACATAGTTTTCAACTGTTTTCACTGAAACATTAAGCACTTTGGCAATATATTGTGGCTTTTTACCGTAAAGTAGCAAAAAGAGAACTTCCGATTCTCGGGTATTTAGACTGACAGCCTGGCTATGTAAATCGAGGCTGAAAGAGGCCTGCTCTTTGTTGCTCAAGCCAGCGGCACGACAAATCCAGTGGCCGACTTCAAGGATTGCTGTATCTTTCAACTCGACCCCGGAGAAAATAGTCCCGACAGTCTCATCCTGTTCATTTTTCCACGGTGTCTTAGTGAATAGATGTGCACGCCAGCTGCCATCCGAGTATGGGTGAATATCGAGGACACGCATCCTATTTCCTGTAGAAAGAACAAGGGTATCTTGTTCTCGAAATGAATCTGCACACTCGACAGTCGGGCTCGGCATATCAAAGTCAGTTCGCCCAATACAATCAAGATGGTGGTCGACACCAATAATTTTCCCGTATTCTGCATTGGCATAAATAAAGACGGAGTCTTTATCTTTGCAACCCCAGCATCCGGGAAGCTGATTAAATATATGTAGTAGGGTAGGGTCGACTTTATCTTTCACTCTGCGTGCCTAATGAAATTGGCTGGGTTAATTGACTGTACAGAGTTTAATAGAAAGAAGAAATCTTACAATAACCATATGACGGAATATTGGACATATTTATTGAATTTCGAAAAAAAAAGCCGGTCTAAAAGACCGGCAAAGACAAGAGTTTGACTCCGAAGAGCACAATCCTGTACGACGTGTAGAAGAGGTATCCAATTAAGTTCATCTCTTTAATATGAGGGTATATATCAAAGAAAACTTCATTGGCATGTATCCAATGCTGGATACTGCAGACAATGAACAGTGAAGTTCGTTCGTTGTCTACGGAACGAACTATAGCTTACAGGCGTATTGTTTATAAGGGGGGAAATCACCTATTGACGCGGGGCGAATAGTGTGCGTTGATAATATTTCTTACGAACAGGTATGTGCTTGTAGTGGCTATGCAACCTATTGATTTTGGGGTGGTTAATTAAAGAAAGGGAATTCAATCCCTTTCTTTATGCTTAAATGCTGAATTGTTACTCAAAGATGAAAAAGTAACTGTAGGCTGCAATCACGGCTGGTATGGTTGAATACAGTGTGGCCATCAGGCTGCTTTGGGTGCCAGGGCAATGGCGGGGAAGAGCGCATCGCCGTCGTTACTGATTGCATTGCCTAGTTGTGCAGACAGTGGCACTGCGCCGCTGATATAGAGGCTGGTGACGAGTATTTGTGGACCACAGCCTGGAAGCAATCCGATAAGTACCCCTATTAGCGGCAGCATAATTGCCCAGTTGGAGAATACCGCTGCCGGATCGAGACCTGTCCAGAAAATGGTGAGCTCGAATAGCAAGAAAGCGCCAATTACCCAGCTGGTGACAAAATTCGTATCTTGGGCAACACGTTGAAAAAGATTGCTGCTTCCGCCTTTAGGATCTTCCGATACTGCAGACTGGTAGTCTGTTACGTCACGGCTTGTGGCCCACAGTAGCATCGCAATCAGTGCTGCGCCGGCGCCAATATAATTAATTGTACCGGCTTCAAGATGAAAGGTCTGATCAATATCAACTTGCAGTGAGCCCATTATCGCGATAATAGCTGACGGAATGAGTGCCCATTTCCAAAACAATCCCTGAACTTTGAGCTCCGGCTTTTTATCGTCAATATCATTGTGCGTAGTTTGCTGATCGGTGTTCGAGGAGATATCGGGGCGCATAAAGTCTTTGCCATGAAGGGCATCGACTACCCACCCGGACACAAGGCCAACAAAAAAAACCAATCACAATAATAGCTAACCCGGTAGTGGGCTTGGCGGCAAGTAACAGGAATGCGGCGTCTCCCATCGTTGCCGTTAGTACTGCCACCACGGCACCAAAGCTGAGACGGCCGCTGACATACTGGGTGATCACGACAATTGCTCCACCGCAGCCCGGCAATGCCCCATAAAGGAAGCAAACAGCACTTGATATCGGGAGTTTCCCTCAAGAATAGTATTGAATTTCCCGCGCTGGCTTAACTTGGCAGAAATAACATGATAGAGCGCCAAGGTGGCAGCCACATAGCTGGCTACCTGCCAGAAAGCATCTGACAAGACCGAGACTGTGAGATTGGTGGTACTTGGTGTCGCAAGCAATGCGAATAAAATAACGGGTAAAATGAGGCGTTTATTAGCCAGGCGCCATTTTTGGCTATGAATTTGCTGGCTTAAGGCTTTTTGCAGCGATGCCATAATGGACTCCAAATAATTTCATACAAGATTGATTAAGAACTGTTCTTATTTAAATGCAAATGAGAGTGATTATCAAGTGGTTTTGGGGGCGAATGTCAACTAATGATCATTCCGGAGCGATGATCAAGCAGCTGCAGGTAGAATAGTTAGCGTTGGATGAATCTTGCCTCAGTTGTTTTGATCCAGGCTTGCCCCGGTACATAGCAGTACAGATAGCAGTGAATACCTGTTTAGAGCCACTCTTGATGAACTTGTCTTCTATTTGACCTCGGAAAAATGATCAAGAAGGGCTAATTAACGGGGAGTGCGATTTCAACTGGAACGATGATCAAGTTGGATCCTGACTTGATCGTCCATGCTATGGAAAGATGATCAAGGTTTATAAGTATGATTCTGATGATAAGTGCCTGATATCGACAATGTTCAAGCCAGCTATCAGTAAGTATTAGCAAGGTTTTTTTTGATGGTAAATCTTTGAAAAAGTTAAAATAAGATGCTGTTGTTATACAACGGTCGTCAAGGAGTAGACCGAACGGTTTTTCATGATCTAAGGCGCCGCATCCGCTATGTTGTGCCTGCAGTGGAAAATTGAAATGACAACAGCCGTAAAAAAAAGTTGCTCTTGATCATTTTTCCAGAACCATATTGGGATTGTTTACCTAAAAACCCGCGTGTCAAAGTCGCAGAGTATACCTTCTATACTAAAGGTAGGTATCTACCGATGTGTGACGAATCAAGATGATCCTACTGAAATTGGGCAGGCAAACTGGAAGGTATAGTTTTTCATGATACGTCTGAGGAAGTATGTCGATTAACTTGCCACTGCGTTGTAGCAGTATGGCCATATAGTTATCTGGTTATATGAGTGGATATGTTATTCTGAGCCGATAATAGATAAACACATTTTATGTTTTTAATGACATATGGAAATTAAGCTTAAACAGCCAAGCTTTAAATCATCCGAGATTGTTGCTCTGCCACAACGGATGGATCATCATAACCATGGTTACAATCAGGTGGTGATTGGACTATCTGGCCAGACAGAGTTTGATATCGAGGGCTACGGCAATCTTGTCTGCTCCGGTCAAGGGTGCCTTGTGACGGCAGATTCAGAGCATGCTTTTTCCGGGATCGGTAAAAATGAGATCCTGGTATTGAACGTACCTGTTGATCAGGTGCAGCCTTCCTATTCGCTGGAAAGAATGGAACGGTTATTTGACCAGTCGAGTTATTTTCATCTCGACAGCCAGGCGCAGAATTTGATTCAGGTACTAACTGCAGAGATGACGGCCCACCCCGATGACCTGCTGCTCAGCAGGGCTTGTACCGATACCTTGCTGTGCGTATTGCAGCGTCATTTCAAGCCGCTGAATGATGAGCGCCAGAGCTGCCGTCTGAATATGGATATTATCGATCAGTACATACTTCAGCATCTTACTCGTAAAATCTCCGTAACACAGCTGGCTGGACTGGTCTTTTTAGGCGAAAGTCAGTTCCATCATTTGTTCAAAGAACAGACAGGCGTCACACCACATCAATATGTACTGAAAAAAAACGTCTTGAGATGGCAAAACAGCTCATTGAAGAGTCTCAGCTTAGCCTGGCTCAAGTGGCGCAAAGTTCGGGTTTTGCAAGTCAGAGTAGTTTTACTCAGGCATTTTCCCGCCTTTACGGTATGCCTCCTGCCCGCTACCGAAAGATCCACAGCTAGCATTCACTAATAATAAAAGCGTTTTTAATCAAAGGCTTGTTTTCTTACTGCACGCAAGCCTTTGGTCATTTTTCCTATCGTTCTCCCTGAACTTACCGCCTCAGCCTTATTTCTAGCTTCCTCTCTTGATCATTGTTCCACTCAAACATCATTTATATAGCAGTCAACAACACCAGAGAAATGAATATATTTGGTGTTTCGATATATGAAACTACAGTTTTTGATGTGGTTTTGTGTCTATTTTTGTTAAAAAAAACGGACTTTTTCTAAAAAAAATATCGGAGAATATGACAAGACTAACCGCGTGGCGGAAAATAGAATCTCCTCAATGCTAACACTGGTGTAACATTTAACCTGAGCTAGAGCACCTAGTAATTACGTATACAGGTATTCAATCAGGTTCATTATTGAGGGATTGATTATGTTCAATGCGGCAGATGTACTTCAGCCAACATTTATTGAGCGACCACTGGATGAAATCTGGACGTTGATTTCACCGCTCTATTCTGTTGACGAGTCTCAATGGCTCAAACAACTATTACCGTTGGCTGAGCCTTCAGAGCAGGAACGTAAACACACCACGGAACAGGCTGCGACGCTGATCGAGCGTGTTCGTGCCGATCAGAACGCAATTCAGATGATTGATGCGCTGTTGCTGGAATATAGCCTGGATACCAAAGAAGGCATATTGTTGATGTGCCTGGCCGAGGCGCTGATGCGGATACCTGATACGGCAACAGCTGATGCGCTGATCCGTGACAAGCTCAGCGTAGCGGATTGGAAATCGCACCTGAAAAGTTCAGACTCGCTGTTTGTGAACGCGTCAACCTGGGGCCTGATGCTGACCGGTAAAGTGGTTTCCATGGACGCCAAGGAAGATGGTACGCCTAGCCACGTGATCAATCGGTTGGTGAACAAAATGTCTGAGCCGGTGATCCGCCAGGCGATGAACCAGGCAATGAAAATCATGGGTCACCAGTTTGTCCTTGGTCGCACTATTGCCGAAGCAATGAAGAACGGCAAAGACAAACGCGATCAGGGCTTCACTTATTCATTTGATATGCTGGGTGAAGCGGCACTGACGGCACAAGATGCCCAAAAGTATTTTAAAGATTACATCATGGCTATCGAAGCCGTAGGCCGTGATGCGTATTCGAGCAAGAAAGGGAGCAACCCGAAATCGCCGGATCCGACGGTCTCTATCAAGCTGTCGGCTTTGCACCCGCGCTATGACGTAGCCAGTGAAACTCGCGTATTAGACGAGATGTATGAGTTGGTACTATCTTTGCTCAAGCGTGCCCGGGAGCTGAATGTCGGGATCACCATTGATGCAGAAGAGGCAGACCGCCTAGAGCTGTCGCTGAAGTTGTTCGGGAAGCTATACCGTTCTGATGTGGTACAAGGCTGGGGTCGTTTTGGTCTGGTTGTACAGGCGTACTCAAAGCGCGCCTTGCCGGTACTGGCATGGCTTGCAGCATTGGGCAAGCAGCAGGGTGATGTGATCCCGCTTCGCTTGGTGAAAGGGGCGTACTGGGACAGCGAGTTGAAAATGTCTCAGCAGAGCGGTTTTTCTGGTTACCCCGTATTTACCCGTAAAGAAGCGACGGACAGTTCCTATCTGGCCTGTGCTCGATTCCTACTGTCCGGGCATTTGCGTGGTTTGGTTTATCCGCAGTTTGCCAGCCATAACGCCCACACAGTATCGGCGATCGTGGCAATGGCAAGCTCGAATACTGATTATGAATTCCAGCGTCTGCATGGTATGGGCGATGCCCTGTATAACCATGTCATGGATATGCATCAGGCGAATGTACGTATTTACGCCCCGGTAGGTAGCCATAAAGATTTGCTGCCGTATCTGGTACGTCGTTTGCTGGAAAACGGTGCCAACAGCTCGTTTGTTCACCGTCTGGTTGATGCGAACTGTCCGGTTGAATCACTGACACAACATCCGGTGGATGAGCTTCTTGCAAGGCCTACCTTGCATAATGGGCTGATCCCACTGCCACCGCAGATTTTTGGTGAGCAGCGTAAGAATTCGGCGGGTATTAACATTGATATTGAGTCGGAATGGCGTCCGTTTTCGGAATCTGTTCAGGTATTTAGTCAGCATCAGTGGCAGGCCGGCCCAATTGTTAACGGTGAAAGATTATCAGGTGAAACATTAGCGGTCACCGCACCTTATGATCGCCGCGAAGCGGTCGGTAGTGTGGTATTTGCCAATGCCGAGCAGGTTGAGACGGCAATTTCTGTGGCGTCTGAAGCGTATCCTAGCTGGTCGCAGTTACCTGCGGCTGAACGGGCTCAAAGCTTAGTCGTCTGGGCGATTTACTGGAAGCGCATACTGGCGAGTTGGTGGCACTTTGTCACCGCGAAGCGGGCAAGACGATTCAGGACAGCATTGACGAAATTCGTGAGGCGGTAGACTTCTGTCGCTTCTATGCTGATCAGGCTGCGACGGAGTTCGCCGAGCCGAAGCAAGTCACTGGCTTTGATGGCACGACCAAGCTGCTGAGTTACCAAGGGCGAGGCGTGTTTGCTTGTATCAGCCATGGAACTTCCCGTTGGCGATTTTCCTTGGTCAGGTGTCGGCGGCCTTGGTTGCGGGGAATACCGTGATTGCAAAACCGGCTGAGCAGACTTCGCTTATCGCTTTCCGTGCGATTGAGCTGATGCTGGAAGCGGGCGTGCCGGCTGGTGTTATCCAGTTCATGCCTGGTACGGGGGCGGAAGTCGGTGCGCCATTGACATCTGATCCACGCATTGCCGGTGTTGCCTTTACCGGTTCGACTGAAACCGCCCAGCGTATTAACCGCTCGTTGGCTGCTCGCGATTGCGAGCCGGCAGCGTTTATTGCCGAGACTGGTGGCCAGAATGCCATGATTGTCGACAGTACGGCACTACCTGAACAGGTTGTTCGTGATGTTGTTCGTTCGGCCTTTGCATCTGCCGGCCAGCGTTGTTCGGCCCTGCGGGTACTGTTCGTTCAGGAAGATATTGCTGATCGCATTACTGCCCTGATTAAGGGCGCGATGGCCGAGCTGTCTGTTGGCCGCCCGGAGCTGCACAGTACGGATGTTGGTCCGGTGATTGATACCGGTGCTCGCGAAAAGTTGCTGACGCATATTGAGTCACTGAAGAACCAGGCCAAGGTTGTGGCGCAGGCGACATTGGGTGAAGCATGCCAGCATGGCGATTTTGTCGCACCGACAGCATTTGAGATCAGCAGCATTGATGTGCTGAAGAATGAAAACTTCGGTCCGATCCTTCATATCGTTCGCTTTAAGGCGAGTGAGCTGGAACAAGTGATCGATCAAATCAACAATACCGGCTTTGGTCTGACGATGGGGATCCATAGCCGAAATGAGCGTACGTATTGCCATATCGAGCGTCGTGCACGTGTTGGTAACTGCTACATCAACCGTGATCAGGTCGGTGCAGTGGTTGGAGTACAGCCTTTTGGTGGACAGGGATTGTCAGGAACCGGTCCGAAAGCCGGTGGTCCGCACTACCTGTATCGTTTTACCAAAGACGTATTTAACGCTTAATGGCCGCTGAGTTGAGAAGGAAAAAGCTATGACGACAAGTATTCAAGCAATGGTAGATAACAGCTCAGCAGCCTGGGAAGGGTGGAACGGCCTGGGCTATGAGGCACGAACTCAAATTCTGGGACGTTGGACGGAAGAATTGGCACCAGAGGTGCGGGCAATGGTGGAATTCCAGAGCCGCAATGCAGCAGAGCATGTAGCGGAGACACTACTGATGCCCGGTCCGACTGGCGAGACCAATGAGCTGTACTGTGCCGGTCGCGGTAGTTTCATTGTGACTGCCGATGTCGAAACTTCACTGGTCGCGGTTGCCGGACAAATAGCGGCTGCTTTGGTAACCGGAAATACGGTTTTCGTTTACCTACCGTCAGACTTTGCGCTGTCGGCAGGTGAACTAGTTGCGCAGCTGGAGAAAAGCGGTTGTGCTCGCGGTGTAATTACTGCAATTGATAGCGATCAGCTTGCAGAACTGGTTAGTCACCCGGCTATTGCTGGTGTGGCGTATGCCGGAAAGCTATCAACATCACAGGCGTTGGCACGCCAACTGGCTGCCCGTGACGGATTACTGGCTCAACTGATCAGCGAGACTGATTGTGAGTCACTGCCTGTCGTCGGTAGCCCAACGTACTCACTGCGTTTCGTGACCGAAAGAACACGAACCATCAATATCACAGCAGTTGGCGGTAACGCGACATTGCTTGAGTTGGGGAGTGGTGAAGAACACTAACGAGAGTTGTTACAGCTAGTCTTTTATCACTGGCAACAATTCAGCTGAAGCCTTTTTCAGCACCATAAACAAAAAGCCCCTGCTATGGACGGGGGCTCTAAGTGAGGGAACTCGACAATGATAGAAAATAGCTTTGCTATTACAGGAACGTTTATCGTTTATCTGATCGGTATGATGGCGATTGGTTATATTGCTTACAAGCGAACAGCAAACTCAGCCGACTACTTCCTCGGCGGGCGTACTCTTGGCCCTTGGCCTGCAGCGCTGTCTGCCGGTGCATCGGATATGAGTGGCTGGCTATTGCTGGGTCTACCGGGTTATGCCTATGCCGCGGGTCTGGAGTCGCTGTGGCTGGCTGGCGGCCTGCTAATCGGTACCTGGCTAAACTGGCTGATCTGTGCCAAGCGCCTGCGTACCTACAGTATTACTACGGATAATGCGTTAACGCTGCCTGAGTTCCTTGCTCGCCGTTTTGACGATAAATCTAAACTGCTCCAAACCATTTCAGCATTCTTCATCTTGCTGTTCTTCCTTTTCTATACCAGTTCAGGTTTGGTTGCCGGTGGTAAACTGTTTGAAACAGTATTCGGTCTTGATTACACCGTTGCTGTCATTGTCGGTACGGTTTGTGTGGTCTCGTATACCCTGTTCGGTGGTTTCCTTGCCGTTTCATGGACAGACCTTGTTCAGGGCTTGCTGATGTCGGCTGCATTGCTTATCGTGCCGATTGCTGCGATGAGTGGCGGTGTGGGCGATCTGGCTACGGCTCTGGAAGCGAAAAACCCTGAGCTGATGACGCTGTTCAATGATGTTAAGGGTGAACCACTGTCAGCGATTGCGATCATTTCTCTCGCGGCCTGGGGCTTGGGTTACTTTGGCCAGCCACACATTTTGGCTCGTTTCAAGGCAACACGCTCGAACAAAGATATCGGTACGGCACGTCGCATTGCTGTGATTTGGACTGCGCTGTCGATGGCGGGTGCAGTTTTGGTTGGTCTGGTCGGTATTCTGTTTGTCGACAACCAGCTGGCCGGTGAGCTGGCCGACGGCGAAAAAAAATCTTCATGCTGTTGGTGAACTCAATTTTCCATCCAGTGGTTGCCGGTATTCTACTGGCGGCGATTCTGGCAGCAATCATGAGTACGGCTGATTCGCAGCTGTTGGTGTCTTCATCGGCGCTGGCAGAAGATTTCTACAAGCAGGTATTCCGTCCGCAGGCTTCAACAGAAGAGATTGTATTGGTTGGTCGTGTGGCGGTTATCGCGCTGTCTATTGTTGCTCTTGTTCTGGCGATGAACCCTGACAGCACGGTATTGGGCCTGGTGTCTTATGCCTGGGCTGGCTTTGGTGCGGCATTCGGTCCGGCCTTGCTGCTTAGCCTGTTCTGGAAAGGTATGAACCGTAACGGTGCTGACGGGGATCATAGTAGGTGCGCTGACAGTTGTTATCTGGAAACAGCTAACTGGTGGTCTCTTCGATGTGTATGAAATCGTACCTGGTTTCATCTTCGCGACTGTTTCAATCATTGCGGTGAGCTCAATGACTGGCGGTGCGTCAAAAGAAGTTGAAGCGCAGTTTGATAACTACGAGAAGAACTTGGTGGAGTTTGACTAACGGATACGTCAAGTTGATACACCAGATCTAGATATGAAAAGCCAGCCGCTGTTTAGCGGCTGGCTTTTTTTTGTCTTATTCACAAGGTGGGGCAAGGTGGATCATGGCCAGGCCTCCGAGCGAGGTTTCCCGGTACTTCTTGTTCATGTCCTTGCCGGTTTGATACATGGTTTCGATAACCTTGTCTAGCGATACCAAAGATTTGCTATTGCGTTTCAGGGCCATACGCGATGCATTGATCGCTTTTATCGCGCCCATTGCATTGCGCTCGATGCATGGGATCTGTACCAGCCGCCAATAGGATCGCAGGTCATTCCCAGCGAGTGCTCCATGGCAATTTCTGCTGCCATGCAGATTTGCTCGTTGCTGCCACCGCGGATCGCCGTCAGTCCAGCTGCCGCCATGGATGACGAGACGCCTATTTCGCCCTGGCAACCGACTTCTGCACCAGAAATTGAAGCGTTCATCTTATACAACATGCCTATTGCTGCTGAGACTGCCAGGAA
>LLEN01000094.1_pt1 | contig 19368 bp, 21 predicted proteins | sample 595881 | NCBI WGS metagenome assembly LLEN01 (sample SAMN02919314, study PRJNA255460) | bioreactor metagenome | biome: chemostat; feature: culture 2012_10.3; material: sediment; isolation source: day86 10degC chemostat 2012 inoculated with Wadden Sea sediment taken from... | place: Germany: Bremen ...
TTTTTTTTGCACTGATTAAAAAAAAGCAACATTCAGTGACTGTTAAGTATCGTATCTGTTTTAAATTTTGCCAAATTAAAATACCTTTTATTCATCAACCTTCTGTCATTGAAGTGTAATGTGCTTTTGATATTAAAAGAGCCCGCAACTTTAGCTGTCGCGGGCTCTTCTTAATGCCGAGCTAAAAGGTACCTACACTTTGAACTGGTTTATTGCCTTCTGTAGTTCACCGTTATTATGGTTGAGTTGTTGAGTCTCTGTGACAGCGGCCTCCATCTGGCACTCGTTTCGTCAGCCATATCATTTACGCGGTTAACATTACGGCCAATCTCTTGAACAACCTCGGTTTGCTCCGATGTTGCACAGGCAATTTGCTCTGTCTGAGCCTGAATCTTCGAGATTGAAGTCATGATTTTATCTAAGGCATCACCCACATTGCGAGATTCGGTTGTTGTTTGCTCTGCCTGACTACGATTTCGTCCCATAACAGAAGTAACATTCTGTGTATTTGATTGCAGTTGCTCGATAATTTTCTGAATATCGATTGTCGACTGCTGCGTTTTACTCGCGAGACTACGTACTTCATCAGCAACCACGGCAAACCCTCTACCGTACTCACCAGCACGCGCCGCTTCAATTGCGGCATTCAAAGCCAACAAATTCGTCTGGTCAGCGATATCACTGATGACACTGAGCACTTGACCAATCTGATCCGCATCTTGACGAAGGTTTAGCACCAGCTCCTCGGCATTAAATATCTCCTCAGATAGTAGTTCCACATTTCTAATTGCCGACTGAACCGTATCATGGCTTGTAGACACCAACAGCTCAGCGTCTTGAGTCATCGTACGCGTCTGCTCAGCATTGGCTGAGATCTCACGAACTGCATGCCCCATCTCTGTAGCAGCCGTCGCTATTTGGTCTAGTTCCTCTTTTTGAACCTGCACGGCATCATTGGTTGCCTTGATTGTTTTTTTTCCATTCCCTGGCTATTTTGCTCTACATAACCGGCTAATTCGCGGCTGTGCTGAATTAACCTTTGGATTTTGCTGGCAAAATCATTAAACGCCAGGGCAACGCGTCCGATTTCGTCTTCACGGTCCATAACAAGTCGCTGGGTCAAATCACCATCACCATGGGCTATATCTCGCATGGCCATTGCCGCTTGATTCAAAGGGGCCAGCGATTTTATGCAAAACAAACCCAGCGCCACCGCCAACACAACAACTCCCAGCACGGCAAAGATAATTGCTTGCTGGCTGGCTTTGCTGACAGGCTCTTCGACCATAGACATTGGCACCATTAGCGCTAGCTTCCAATCCATTTTCGGATATTCGAGAGCGATATCCTGGATGGCGACCAGTTGCTTATGACCTTGCCATTCAACCTCTGAAAACCAGGTTGCTGTTGTGCTTTTAGAATGGCTGAGTTGAGCAAAACCTGCATTATCGCGATCAAGCTTTTCGAGGGTTAAGTCCTTAACCGTGTCAGTATCCATTCCTGAAAATAGCAGCACCTCTCCATTGCCATTAAATAGGAAAGGCGTTCCTTGGCCTAAATAGCGCGTTTCATCCAAAAGGGCTTTTTGCAGAGCTGTAATTTTTAAATCAGCACCGCCGATGAATTTTAATTCACCTGAATCATCATAAACAGGCATATATATTGCCCCGTTTAGATTCCCATTTCTCACATCAATTGCTGTTGTCAACCAAGGCGATTTATTACTTATCGATGTTTTCCACCATGGTCGCTGCTTTAAATTAATTGCGGGATCAAAATATTGTCCAGATGCATCAAAATATTCACCAGTTTTTTTTCCAATGCAAAAAAAACAAGCTGAATAAATTAGGGTCAACTTTATTCATCCTATTTATGTATTTAACAATTGAGTGATACTCTTTTGAATTTAATTCCTCATCATGACTGTTTCTTTCTTCTATAAAGTCCTGCAAATCAGGGCCATTGAGAAAAGTATCCACAACAGCTTGATATTTCAGTATATAACCTCTTGCAAATTGAGCTTTTTTCACTCACTTGCGTTGCCAATCCATTGCGAATATTCGTTTGAGTTAAATCTGAAATTTTATTCACTGCCATCCATGTACCAACCGATGCGATTAGTAAAACCAACAGTGAAACACCCGCTATTATTTTCTTAACAAGAGATAGACCTGCCATTTCTAAGCCTTTATATCCAGTAAAAATAGCTAAAATAGTATCTACAGACCACACTGTATTTACTTGTTAGCAAAAAGGTTGAAAAAAAATGTAATGATTACCTATCGAACAATTTCAAATAATAGTAACAGTATTTTCATTAATACCAATTAGTTCTATTCGATAGAATTAATAGTTAATTTTTGAATCTATGAGCAACATCACGAATACTTATATCGCATACATTGATGGCATAAAAAAATCGTGCCTAAAAGACATGATGAGTAATAATCCAAACCGCATTTTATCGTCAAAAAAAATTAACACTTACATTTATCTGCTTTTCCACCGACATTTCAACAACTGTTTCACTCACTGAATTAAGTGCAATTGAGTGGTAAATAGTATTAGCGTTCAGCTCGCAGTTCTCATAAAATGCACCTGTTTGGGGAGTAGTCACCAATTGTTCGCCTGTCGTCATCCCGAAGCCTCATGCTTCCGGCAGTCGAGGATGGATTTGCTAGGTATTCCATACTTTTAGCACCATTTTGACGAGACCAACGCCATTATTTATGCACTATTGTGTTGTTTGTTAATGCGCGGAAGGTCAGGCTATTCTCATCCTACCCACCCTTCCGTGCGTACCTGGAAGGAGAAAACCATGAGCCTTTTTAGCTATGAAGGTTCGCTGTTCTGATTGTCATCATGCTGGCGCTGGACTTGTACCAAACCCGTGGCGGTAACGTCACCATAAAAAAAAGCCGCTGTCTGGAGTTTATTCTGGGTTGCGCTTGCTCTGACGTTTAACTTTGTTATTTACCTGTATTGGCAAGAAATGGCACCTGTCAGCAGTTACACCAATAGTGAAGCTGCAACGGCGTTTCTAACTGGCTATCTGCTAGAAAAATCACTCAGTGTCGACAACTTATTTGTCTTTGCACTGATTTTTGGTCAGTTTGCCGTTCCTGAAGCGATACGACCCCGGGTATTAATGCTTGGTGTCGTTGGCGCCTTGATACTTCGCGGGATCATGATTGCTGTCGGTGCCGAGCTACTTACCCAATTTCATTGGGTTCTGTATGTCTTTGCTGCATTTCTGTTGTACACGGGCTATAAACTGTGGAGCGAGGATGAAGACGAACAGGATGACTTCTCTGATTCACTGCCGGTTCGACTGGTCAAGAAATGTTTCCGAGTCAGTGATTCCTATCAAGGAAACAAGTTGCTCGTTAGAGATAGTCAGGGTTGGATAGCCACGCCGTTAATGATCGTGATAGCTGTAATCGCCCTGACAGATGTGATGTTTGCACTGGATTCGATCCCGGCGATCTTTGCGGTTACCAAGGAACCTTTCCTTGTATTCACCGCAAATGTTTTTGCTTTGCTCGGGTTACGTTCGCTGTATTTTGTTCTCGAAGGTATGCTAACACGATTCTGTTACCTGCGCCCGGCGCTGGCATTCATCCTCAGCTTCATTGGTATCAAGATGCTATTGATGGAAACCAGTTGGGCAATTCCGACACCGATTTCATTGTGTGTCATTGTACTGACGATATCTGCTGTGATTATTGGGTCACTCTGGAAAACTCGAACTGTCCCCGCCTCATAAAAGGCTACAGTATTATAAACACAACCTGAGCACACTACGTGCTCAGGCTATTTTCAAAATTACTTTCACTTTCTTAGTAACTGAAATCTTTCAGGGTTATATACTGCGGCTCTACACGCTTATCACCAGGCCGGTCATAACCGTAAATGTCTTCACGCAGTTGGAGCTGCTCGTTCTCATCAACCCAGGCGGTCACATACATAAAATCAACATTCACCCTTCTTGCCAGGCTAACCGTATCTTGCTCATCGTCATTGACCATCTGTTGATAAGGTGCCATACCCGAGCGACGCTGATGCTGAAGGATGATCTCTGCCAGTTCATCGGCTTTTTCAACCCTGACACAACCTGAACTGAAATTACGTTTCGTCTTATCAAACAGCCTTCGCGATGGCGTATCATGTAAAAATACCGAGTAGTCATTTGGCATCAGGAACTTCACCTTGCCTAACGCATTCGCCGGGCCGGGCCCTTGCTGGAACTCATAGGGAAACGTTTCCGGGTCTACCGTGCTCCACTCGATTTGTTCGGGTAAGATAACACTGCGATCACGCCAGCTTTTTACGATTCTTCAAGTTTTTTTTCAGTCCAGATAATTGAGTGATTCTTTCACCTTGGGGATCACATCTTCCTGCTTGATGGTCGTCGGAACATTCCAATATGGATTGACGACCATGGTATTGAGAGAGGATGAAAACAAATAAGTCGGTCGGCTTGTTCTGCCAACAATAACCTTGGATTCGAAAAGTACTTCATCTTGCTGAGTTAACCTCAACATATAATCCGGAATATTAACTTGAATTAGCGGCCTGTCAGCCTCTCTCGAACCAAAACGGCTTCGTTGGAGGTTAAGCGCGATAACTCTGGCAACCTCAGAATATGGCAGAGTCAGTTGTTTAGCCGTTGCAGGGCCGATAACACCGTCATCTTCAAGTCCGTTCCGACGCTGAAAAGCTCTGATAGCATAATTGACCTCCCCAGAGTTATTGATGACTTCCAGCTCCGACAACACCTCATAATCAACTTGCTTATATCGCCGTAACTATATAAAACATCGAGAAGTCGATGGCCATTGGAAATAAACTGATCCTGTTTGATTACACGGTTATGACTCAATAGTTCAAGCTGATGTGGCGGCTGCTTGCGGAACCATTCGGCAAGTACAACCGAACGTTCAAACCGTTTAATCTGGGGGCGAAGACGATGAAGCTCTTCCTTGATTGAAACTGCAGAAAACGGGGGATTCAGTTCGACAAAAGACTGTCGCGGAACAACTAACATTTGGTGCTTGAATAACCAACTAGGATTCGACTGCAGCTGAGCAATAACCGATTTATAAACTAACAATGAATCTGTGGCGAGAATGTCAAAACTGCGCTGATCCTGATATTGAGCAAGCTGTTCAAGCTCTGCAAGCCTTTCGTTGATCCCGGGCACAAGCTCAGCATATGCCAACGACTTTAACTGAACAAAGAGTTCCTGTCGTAAAGAGTCTTCAGCCAAACCGGAGAGTAATCATTAGCCGTATAGCCCTCTTCTATCAGCTCGGGAAAGCAGACATTATAGCATGGTGATATGACTGAATTGATTCTGCACACAGCTTGTTCTGACTAGTCAACTCGTGCTGATTAAGAAATTGCCACCCAAGCTGATTTTGAGCTGCCGAAGCTGCCGTAGAAAAAAAAACTGTGAAGGTGAACAAACTTAAACTATGACGAATAACCCAAATAATTTTGAACATTACAAACCAATCCTTAATTAAGGAAGAATACGCTTAATGCTCTCAATCCATGATTGCCTATATTACCAATTTCAAACAGACTAATTACAACGTCCTATATAAGTTAGACTGCACCTTAATATTTAGACAATAAAGTGACATAGTGACAAACTAATAGTATTATTAATTAATACTATTTAATTTAACCCTTATAAATTAGACACTTACATTTCAATACAATATTGAGCACTGTTTATATTTACTAGTACTATTTTATTAAAACAACTGTTTTAAAATAGTTTTATGGGTTATGGCAATGCTGAGGCTTGCTACTTTGTATAAATACAGCAGCCCTATCGATGTGAGCTTAATTGTGAACTTGGGTATTGGATTTCCATTTTAGAAATATAAAGTTACCAGACTTTCACTTCAGGAAATCACACAAAAGCGATAATGTTATATCCATAAGTTTTAGATGGGTATTCGTTCATGACCATACAGGCCAAATTTCATCAGATCATCACCGATCCTACGCTTTCACCGAAGCAAAAGTCCAACTATCTGGCTTTGGAAGCCGATGCCAGCCTACCCTACGTCACGATTTCTGAGCCTGTTCAAACAGCCATAGATACCGGAGTTATCTGTGACATGTTTGAAGGCAATGCACCATTCAAACCACGCTATGTACTGCCTGACTACGCCAAGTTCCTTCAGCAAGGCTCGCAATATTTGGAACTATCAGTACCAGAGGATCTGGATGAAGCACTCAATGCTCTGACGATCCTCTACCACCATGTTCCATCGGTTACCAACATTCCAGTTTATCTCGGACAACTTGACGACATACTAATACCCTTTACAGAAGGTGTAGATGAAGACACGATTTATCGGAAGCTGAAACTATTTTGGATCATGCTAGATCGCACTCTTCCCGATGCCTTCATGCACGTCAACATAGGGCCAACAGACAATATTGTATGCCGGACAATCCTCCGTATTGATGCCGAACTAAAGCAAGTCGCGCCAAATTTGACTTTCATGTACGACCCGGCAATCACTCCGGATGAGCTACTGCGTACCGCAACACAAAATATCTGCGAATGCAGCAAGCCACATATCGCAAACTACCCGATTCATGCCAATGCGTATGACGAGAAAGGCTTCGGAATTGTAAGCTGCTATAACTCGCTACCGCTGGCTGGCGGCGCAAACACCCTGGTTCGTATGAACTTGAAACAAGTGGCACTTCAAGCGCAAAGTCAGGAGGATTTTCTGACAAAAGTGCTTCCTCACTACTGCTCACTGATGTACGAACTGATTGAAGCACGTTCGACATTTTTGCACCAACAATCACACTTCTTTGATAGTTTCCTCGTCAAAGAACAGCTGATCGAAGAATCCCGATTTGCACCTATGTTCGGGATATACGGTATGGCCGAAGCCGTAAGTATCTTGTTCGAAAAAGATCAGATAACAGCAAGCTATGGCCATGACGACCTAGCCAACCAGCTCGGTTACCAGATCTCCGCCGCACTGGATAAAATTGTAAAGACAACTCCAGTGACCTATGGCTACAACGGACGAGCACTATTACATGCGCAAGGCGGGATCAGTTTGGATCTTGATGTTACACCGGGTGTTCGCATTCCTTATGGCACTGAACCTGATCCGGTCAGCCATGTTCAGGCATTAGCCAAGCATCACCAATATTACACGTCCGGGATCAGTGACATCATCACCATTGATGAAACTGTCAAATCCAACCCCGAGGCCATGTATCAGCTTTGCAAAGGGGCGCTAAGTTTGGGTATGCGTGAATTTACGGCCAACGTCGACTCTAACGACCTGATCCGCGTAACCGGCTACATGATCAAGCTATCTGACATTGCGCAGTTCAAAGAGCACGGATCCCGCACCAACACTACAGGTCTCGGTGTAGAAGCGGCCAGCAACACCAGCATTCTTAATCGTAAACCAAGAGTGGCTTCGCATGAGCAATCACCTTGCTACCGCAACGGTCAGTAAAACCCTTAACTTCTCTTGCGTTGACGGGCCTGGCAACAGGCTCGTTATCTTCCTGCAAGGCTGTAATTTTCAATGTAAAAACTGTCACAACCCACATACGATCGGGATATGCGACCATTGCGGCGACTGTATTGAGTATTGCCCGGCCAATGCACTCAGCATGACGACTGCAAGCCAGGCAGGTAAAACGCAAGTCCGCTGGGATGCCGACGCTTGTACCATTGCGATACCTGCCTTGCTGTTTGCCCGCGCCAGTCGAACCCGAAAACTGAGCAATATACCGTTGAAAGAATGCTTGCTGTGATCCGGAAAAACAGCCTGTTTATCTCAGGTATAACTGTCACAGGCGGCGAAGCCACCCTGCAACTTAACTTCATCATTCATCTATTTGTGGCGATAAAGGCATCTGCAGATCTTCAGCATCTAAACTGCATGATTGACAGTAATGGCAGCCTAAGCGAAACCGGATGGAAAAAAAAGTTCTTCCTGTTCTTGATGGCGCGATGATCGATTTGAAGGCATGGCAACAGGAAACGCATCGATGGCTAACCGGACGTGAGCATCACAGGGTATTTCAATCTATCCAACTGCTCAGTCAACATAACAAACTGCACGAACTTCGCCTGTTATACATTCCTACCGTGACTGACTTTGACGTGGAAATCGATGAATTAGCAAAATATCTCACACTATTGCCGACAAACACCTTCATCAGGCTTAATGCTTTTCAGCATCACGGCGTAACGGGCGAAGCGCTTGATTGGCCAACGTGCAGTAAAAATGAAATAACCGCATTTGCGGAGCAATTAGCCGTGCGGGGAGTTCGAAATATTGTGCTGCCAGCAGTGGTAATTAGAAGCTAAAGAAAAACTCCTCCTCTTTTCAAGGGGGAGGCAGGGAGGGGGTTCGTATTACACAGGAGTAAAATACCTACTCGTTTTCCAGCTCACGACAAGATTCCAAAATCTGCTCATAAACCATCGGTGAGCAGGATCATTCATACTCGGCTGATTCCACACCAGACTATAAGACACCTCGCCGTAATTAAATGGCAGGGGTTTTATAACCAACCCCTTTGCCTGCATTGCGGTATTTGCCCATTGTTTTGAGCAGGTAAACAGCAAGTCGCTATGATGACACATCAGCGCAGCCCCACCAAAGTCAGAAACACTCACGGCAATTCGACGCTTACGATGCTGCTGAGCCAGCTGCATTTCAAAGAATGGAACGCTCAAATCCTGATCCAGGATGCCGACATGTCCATAGCTAAGATATTCGTCAATCGTCAGCGTGTTATTCGCTAATGGATGGCCAGGGTTCATCATGCACACCATCTCGTCATCAACCAGCGTTTCCCATACAAGATTGTTGTGGGTGCTTGGCGGCTGACTGCGATCATGCGGCAACATAATGAAATCTAACTTACCTTTCGTCAGCCCTTCAAATCCCATACTGTCCTTAGACCAAATTTCCAACCGGAGATTAGGTGCCTGGGCCAGTACTCTGGCACTCAACTTAGCGGCAAGCAGCTCAAAGGTACTTTCACGCATCGCGAGAGAAAAGCGTCCTTCATAATGAGACGGATCAAAGGCTTCCTGAGTCAGCATTTGATTCATCTCGTTGATCATCTGATGGACTGTTGGCCCAAGACGACGTGCAAGCGGTGTGGCAACGAGCTGGTTACCATGACGATAAAAAAAAGCTCATCATTCAGGCTTTCCCGAAGCTGCGTTAAGGTTTTGCTCACCGACGAAGGGCTCAGGCATAAGCGCTCAGCACTGACAGTAACGCTCAGGGTATCCAGCATCACATGAAGTGTGACCAGATGTTTCATGCTAATACGGGAAAGCTTAATTAAATCCATAGATAACCAAGGCTCAGAGACAAAAAAAAGCCAGTCGGCAAACCAACTGGCATTTGGTAACAGTGGAGCTAAATGCTCACGTCTAGCGAAGACCGTTCAGGAACTCGGCACGGGTGGCAGGATTACGTTTGAAGATCCCGCCGAGTGCAGTTGTGGTTGTGGAACTTGTCGCATCCATGACACCGCGCGCTTTCACACAATAGTGGGTTGCATCCATGGTTATTGCTACATCATCGCTTTCCAGTAATGTCTGGAGGGCAACCAGGATCTGTTGTGTCATACGTTCCTGAACCTGAGGACGCTGGGCGAAGAAGCGAACAATACGGTTGATCTTCGACAGACCGATAATCTTCCCGCGAGGATATAAGCAACGGTTGCCTTGCCATCGATAGTTACTAGGTGATGTTCACAAGTACTGGTCAGGGTAATGTCTTTAACGCGAACCATCTCATCACAGTTCATCTTGTTTTCGATAACTGTAATTTTGGGGAAATTGGCATAATCAAGGCCAGAGAAAACTTCATCCACATACATCTTGGCGATACGATGCGGGGTTTCCATCAGGCTATCATCTGATAAGTCTAACGAAAGAAGCTCCAAGATCTCACGCATGTGATACTCAATTCTCTCTTTCTTCTCTTCGCGGCTTACCACCCTGTCCGTCATGGGTGTTTCAAGTCCACGCTCTTCCAGTGCCTGACGCACCTTCAATGCAGATTCGCTTAATGCTGTCATTCTTTCCCTCCAACCGGCGTGGGCGCAATGCTGTTTACGTGCCCGCTCTAAAACTGCCAGCGATAATTCAGCTCGCAGGATACCTGTAAATGACAAAAAAAATACACTACGAATTTACTAAGGTATTAGTGATGAACCGTTTTTTTTGTCATAATAATTCCTTATGCAAATTATAATAAGCTAATGACTTATAACGGATACCACTTATGGGATGTTGTGACGCGCCAGGCCTGATGCCTGTAGAATCCGCTCTGACCAAGATTTTGGCAGAAGTTAAGCCACTTGAAACAGTACATGCTGTTTCTTTATCTGAAGCGATGGGACAGGTAATCGCTGAAGATATTCTCTCTCCAATCAACGTACCGCCTTTTGCCAACTCGGCGATGGACGGCTATGCACTACGTAGTGCTGATCTCAAAAAGACTGACACCTTGACTCTGGCAGGCAAATCATTTGCCGGGATCCCATTCGAGGGGGTATGTACCGAAGGACAGTGTATCCGAATTATGACGGGTGCCCAGATGCCAGAAGGTGCCGATACGGTGATCATGCAGGAAGAAACTGAAGTCGATGGCGACAGTGTTCGTTTCCTGATCAAGCCACCAGCCAATGACAACGTGCGCCCTATCGGTGATGACGTTTGTTTGGGTGATGTAGTTGTCGCAAAAGGCAACCGTGTAACTGCTCGCGAAATGCCTTTACTGGCTTCACTGGGCATTGCCACTGTCAATGTCTACCGTCGTCCGAGCGTTGCGTTCTTCTCTACGGGTGACGAGCTCCGCTCTGTTGGAGAACCGCTGGAAGCTGGCCAGATCTATGACAGCAACCGCTATGGCATCCGTGCCCTATTAGAAAAATTTGGCTGCGATGTCATTGATCTTGGAATAATTCCAGACAACCCTGAAAAATTACGTGAAGCATTTGATGAAGCCACTAAAGCCGATGTGCTGGTCACCTCTGGTGGCGTAAGCGTAGGTGAAGCTGACTACACCAAAGATATTCTCGATGAACAGGGTGAAATCGGCTTCTGGAAAATTGCCATGAAACCGGGTAAGCCTTTCGCATTCGGTACCATTAAAGACACTTGGTTCTGTGGCTTGCCGGGTAACCCTGTATCGGCAATGCTCACTCTGTATCAGCTAGTTCAGCCGATGATTGCCAAGCTTGCGGGCCATACCCAGTATCAAGCAACCTCAGCGCCTAAAGGCAAAAGCAACAACCGTATTCAAAAAGCGCCGGGACGTACTGACTTCCAGCGCGGTATCTACCAAATCAACGCCGAAGGCCAGATTGAAGTTGCAACAACGGGTAACCAAGGCTCTGGCGCCTTCAGTTCAATGCATCAGGCTAATTGCTTCGTTGTGCTTGAACAAGAGCGTGGCCGAGTAATGCCTGGAGAGGACGTAACAATCGAGCTATTCAACCACACTATGTATTAACCTTTATCAAACAGGAACACACCGTGGTAGAACTAACCGATGCAGAAATGCTGCGTTACAACCGCCAAATCATTCTCAAGCAGTTTGATTTTGATGGCCAGGAAGCGTTAAAAGCATCCTCGATGCTAATCCTTGGTGCTGGTGGGTTGGGCTGTGCGTCTACCCAATATCTGGCTTCTGCCGGTGTTGGAAAACTAACCTTAATCGATGATGACAAGGTTGAGGTGTCCAACCTACAACGCCAAGTACTGCATAACGACAGTACAGTAGGCGTCTTGAAGGTTGAATCCGCCAAGCAGGCACTCACCACCATCAACCCAAATACTCAGGTTGAAACGGTTGCACAGCGCCTTGACGATAATGAGCTGCTAGCCCTTATTGAGCAACATTCGATTGTGCTTGATTGCAGTGACAATGTGGCAACGCGCAATCAACTTAATCGTCTGTGCCACCAAACGAAAACGCCTCTGGTTTCAGGGGCGGCTATTCGCATGGAAGGTCAGATCAGCGTCTATACCTATCAGAATGACGAGCCTTGTTACCAATGCCTAAGTGCCCTATTCGGCGAACAGGCGCTAAGCTGCGTTGAAGCAGGCATCATGTCGCCTGTTGTCGGTATTGTGGGTGCGGTACAGGCAATGGAAGCAATAAAGGTTGTTGCCAACATGGGCCAGCCGCTAAGCGGAAAGATATTGATGCTCGATGCGATGAGCATGAGCTGGCGAGAGATGAAGCTCAGCAAACAGCCAACTTGTTCGGTTTGCAGCTAGAATCATTACCCGCATAAATAAGAAGGAAGCCACTGGCTTCCTTCTTTTATACCAATCAGCATAGGTATCTACACTGACTACTTGAACAAGTCAAATATTGGTGTGATCCGAACTTCGATACGCCGGTTTTCCTGACGCCCCGAAGCCTGTTCATTGCTTGCAATTGGGCTCCACTCGCCTACCCCGTAACTATTGACTCTCTCGGTACCAAGACCCTGTGAGACGAAGAATTCAGTTACGGCAACAGCCCGCTGCTCTGACAACCGCTGGTTAAACTCTGCAGAGCCTGTGCTATCAGTATGACCTACGACAAAAATGGTGGACTTGGTACTCTGCGACAGAAAACTCGATAGTTTTTCTAGCACAACTTGCCCTTTATTTCTGATCTCTGCACTTCCATGTCGAAAGCTCTTATCACCGCTGAGAATAACGACCACTTGCTGCTCTTCTCGATTTACAATGCCTTCCTCGGCAGTAATAAAGTCCTCAAGCTGTTCTTGAGTATCATTCAAAAAGGCATCAACTTTCTTTTGAGATACACTCCCATTTTGCCCATTCGATGCACAGCCAATCAGCAGTACCGACATCAAAAATAAAATGGCAATTTTCGCTTTATGCATGAACCTAACCCTATCCAACTTATTCACTGGCAACTCTATCAAAGAACGAAGATCCTTCGTGGCCAGAAATAGCTATCGTGGAGATGCTTCACAACATATGTCATTATTATCGCAATGATTTCACCAGAATCGATAATATACCCAACAGTGTTTTACTCACATTTAAATAATCCAACTGGATATCAAACGCAGGGAATTTGGGTATATATCGACAAGAAAAAAAAGCTGAGCATTTATGCTCAGCTTTTCCGTTATTTATATTCTAGATAACGAATTATTCATAGTGCTACTTCGTTATATACAAATCACGACTATAACGACTTTCAGATGCGTTTTTCAGCGAGTATCCACCAACCTGAGGTTGTTTCAGAACCGTTTTAGTGTAGTGGTAAACGGGAATTGCCGGCATCTCCTGTGCGAATACCTCTTCTGCCTGCTGGTAATACCCGTTACGTTCCTTATTTGAAGGAGCTATCGTAGCCTGCTGCATTGCCTTATCGAAGGCATCGTTACTCCACTTCGAATAGTTCATGCCACTGCTTTCAAAATATGACAAGAATGTAGAGGCCTCATTGTAATCACCCATCCAGGCATAACGGGCAACGGTAAAGTCTTTCTGGCCAAGCTTCTGTAAAAATGTCTTCCATTCCTGATTGGCAAGCTCTACCTGAACACCCAAGCTTTCTTCCACATTGACGCCATCACAATTGCCAGCTTTTTATGTGACTCATTGGTATTGTAGGCAAGCTCAAACTTAAGCGGATTTGACTTGTCAAAACCGGCTTCCGCCAACAACTGCTGCGCTTTGTTATTTCGTTCTTTCTGGCTCATTTCCTCCCATGCCAGTTCAGGGGCTTCATAACCGGCAACGGATTGAGGAGTGACACTATAGGCAGGTGGTTGGCCTTGGCCCAAGATAACCTCAGTAATCACATCGCGATCCAGCGCATAAGCCAGAGCTTTACGCACTCTTGCATCATCAAACGGCGCTTTATCAATATTGAACAAGTAATAGTATGTTCCTAACGAGGGTACTGTCAGCAGTTCATCAGGGCGCTGCTTTTTAATGGTGTTATAAAGCTCCAACGGAAATGAGGACGTGATATCAATTTCGCCAGTAAGGAAACGGTTATATTCAGCTTTGAGATCTTGAATTGGCAGGTAAGTTACTTTATTGATAACGGTCTTGGTGTCATTCCAGTAAGACGGGCTTCGATCAAGAACCAACCTTTCATTGACAACCCACTTAGAGAGCTTATAGGCACTACTGGTTACAATATTCTCGGGTTTTGTCCATCTATCGCCATAGATTTCAACAGCCTTGCGGTATACCGGAAACATCGATTCATGAACTAGCATTTTGGTAAAGTGCGGCACTGGCCTGTCTAGCGTAATTTGGAGTGTCGTATCGTCTATAGCCTTGACACCGAGGCTGTCTACTTCCTTGCCACTGCTGCTAATAGCATCCGCATTGTCGATATGTGCTGTGGAATAATACCAGGCATAGGGCGCGGCTGTTTTCGGATCAATAACCCGCTTAAAACTGTACTCAAAATCATGAGCGGTAATGGGCTCACCGTTTGACCATTTAATGTCTTTGCGCAAAACGAAGGTAAATACTTTTCCATTCTCGGATGGCTCCCAGTGGGATGCGAGCGCCGGAATGATATCGCCATTAAGATCTTGGGTCACCAAGCCTTCAAACATATCCTGGATCACCCGGGAACTGGCGTTATCAGAGGAATATGCAGGATCAAGCGTCGGAACTTCGTCACCGTTACCACGAACAATTTCCTGTACCGTTGATAATGTTACATCAGCAGGTACATCTGCAGCCATCACAGGCGCTGCAACCATTAGCGCTATCAAAGCCGCAAGCTTTGACAATTTATTTCCTTGCATACTATGCCCTCGTTTGTAGGCTTCAACTAGACGCTACAAACATACATGCATACAAGGCAGTATAATATGCCAACAGTCACAAAAAAAAGCCGGTGATATTCACCGGCTTAGAAATAAATATTAGTTGTCGTTCAACCTGATACCGCCTTGTTCAATAACTATCAGGCCTTTCTTGTACAGACCGCCGATAGTTTTCTTGAACGTTGCCTTGCTGGTACGGAATTCCTTGAAGATCTCGTCAGGCGAAGACTTATCGTTTAGTGGGACAAAGCCACCTTTACGCTCTAATGTCGTCAGGATCTTATCAGCCAAGTCATCAACCTTACCGCGCCCTGCTTTCTGCAATGACAAGTTAATTTTGCCATCCGGGCGGATCTCTTTGATATAGGCCTTCAATTTTTTTTACCCGGGAACAGTTTACCGAATGCTTCAGTTTTGAAGATCAGGCCCCAGTGCGCTTCCTCAATCACGGCTTTGTAACCAAGATCGGTCACTTCCGCAATCATCACCTGCACTTCCTGTCCCAGCTTATAATCCGCAGGAGTTTTGTCCAGAAAGCGGTTGAATTTCGTCGAGCCTACAATACGACCGGAAGCCTTGTCAGTATAGATGCGTACCATGATGTCCTGACCGACCTCAAGGCGACGACGCTGTTCACTAAATGGAACCAGCAAGTCTTTACTCAAACCCCAATCGACAAATGCGCCGATACCGCAGATGCCCACAACACGCAGCAGGGCAAAATCATCTACTTGTGCCAGAGGTCGATCAGTCGTTGCTATAACGTCATCTTCAGAGTCAAAGTAGATGAATACTTCGATTTCATCTCCCAGTTCAGTGCCAGCCGGAACAGAGGATTTCGGCAACAAGATATTGCCAAAGTCTTCACCACCATCAAGGAAAACGCCAAAATCTACTCGTTTGACGACCTCTAACGTGTTGTATTGTCCTATTTTAATCATTTATTCGACACTCTCTGGGTAAACAAAATACGATTTTCATATCCATGCATCTGGCAAATTTTTCTGTCGAAACACGGCAATCGCTATCATCATATACTTTAGGCCGCGCATTATACGTGATGTTGGTTCATCACGCCTGACCTATCTTCGTCTAATTGGTTGTTTTTCACTCTATCGATGCAATGAAGTACCATTTGAACTGCTAATAAATTGTTAATTCATCTAAAATTAGTCCTGTCACTGATATTATTATCGAATATAAGTGATAATCAACGACTAGTGACCCAACATTACGGCATCATTTTCTCCACGAGGTATTAAAACATAGTGATCACTGTTGAAAAGAAAGACGGACATACAGTTAAAATTTCCCATGTTATTCAAGAAACGACCAATCGACAGCTTGATCTCTACATTTTTGTGCCCGGTGAATTGGGCCTGAACTCAAATATCATCTCAGAAGACGAGTTCTACCATAATGCCATTCTCGGGAAACGTACTTATTACAGTGATGTTAACCATCTCCCTCTTGTTCACAGCCGCCTTGCCAGCCGGGGCAAGCTCTCAAGCGAGCAATACCGTCTAAGCCTAAGTTTATATGCTTACCAGTACGCACTAGCGTTAGAGAAAACAGCCCATCAGCTACTGGAAGATAAACAAGATCGAACACTAACCGAAGTTGAAGAAGTTGCAGAACTGGCAGTGCGTATTTTGAAAAGGTTACGCCGTAGTGTGCCGAGCGACAAGAAACTCTTAAAATACTACGAAAACATTGATAACTACCTATCGTGGTTCACCGAACAGCGCTGTCTGTCTCTTGTCTCTCACCTACCTCGCGGCAATGATTACACTGATATTAAAGCGCTGCTAATCGATATCTGTGAGAATGAAACCCAGCACCGCCTGAACAATGATTATAACTCCAGCAAGGCAACTCAAGATCAAACTCGGATGTCCAATAAAATGCGCCTTCTACGTCGTTTGATTGAATATCCGGTCACGATGAAAGAAAAAAAACTATCGAGCTCGGTAAAAATACCAAGAAAGTTGTCACTGGTTTTGCGGCTGGTTTTGTGATGATTTTCGTCACCCTTATGTTGATACAGGCTCGAGGGGTTCTGGGCGATATTACGGCTTCATTCATTCTTGTATTGGCATTTGTCTACGCCGCCCGTGAAGTATTTAAAGACGACCTAAAAACCATGCTATGGCGCTGGGTACGTAAAGGGAAACCAAAGTGGCGCAAGCAGTTTTTTTTGATGCCAACTCAAACCGGTTAATAGGCCGCCAACTTGAGTGGTTGGAATATATCGGTTACAGCAAGCTTGATGATGAAATCAAAAAAAAGTCAGAAAGCACAAGGTTTCCCAGCGGGAAGAAACCATCTTGCATTACAAAAGCACCACACGCATGTCCACAACCAAGTTTCTGACTGGTTATGAACAAAGCCGTGAGGCCATCATGCTTGACCTCAGAATGGTAACCAAGCTGATGGAAAAAGGGTCGCAAAAAAAATCTATCAGCTGAAAGACGGCCAAGTATCGAAAGAGTCGGTAGAAAAACGCCACCTGATTAATTTGATCACACGAGAAACCGATGAGGATATGACAGTGCGCGTCCAGCGCTGGAAGATCATCATGAACCGCTCAAGAATTGTTGATATCGAACCCATTACCTAACGGCTCACCTTATCTTTCCTGCCAGACTATCCTTAAGTTAGATATCCGAACCACACAAGATGCTCGTTTCATCGAGGATGACTCGGCATCTTAAATAGCCCTACTTTTTGTATCTTGTTACGAGAAGGTAACTTAGGTATATGTTGTTACCCAGACAGTAATAAACAGCAACAATAGGCTGGCTCAATGCGAACTCTCTCAGAACTGACGTTCAATAATACCTACAGTGAACTGCCTTCTGTATTCGGCACCCAGATCAAACCGCAACCGCTAACTGACCCTTTTCTCGTCAGTGTTAATCCAAAAGTTTGTACACTGCTTGAACTTGATCTTGATGAGGCGAATACCGATTATTTTGTTGACCTGTTTACCGGCAATGATGAACTTCACGGCTTTTTTTTCCTATCGCGATGAAATATACCGGTCACCAATTTGGTCAATACAATCCGGATCTCGGCGACGGGCGCGGCTTATTGATGGGCGAAGTACTGACAAGCCAGGGGAAAAAAAATGGGATATCCACCTCAAGGCTCCGGCACCACACCCTACTCTCGGCAAGGAGACGGTCGCGCAGTGCTTCGTTCCAGTATTCGCGAATACCTGGGCAGTGCAGCAATGCATGGGCTAGGAATTAGAACGACTCATGCCCTTGCCGTACTCAGTAGCACTACTCCGGTCTACCGCGAACAAATTGAGCGAGGAACAACCCTAATTCGAGTTGCAGAAAGCCATCTAAGATTCGGCCATTTTGAATATCTGTTTTATAGCAACCAGCATGCTGAGCTAAAATTGCTGGCAGACTATCTGATCAAACATCACTTTCCTGATCTGCAACAGCAAGAATCAGACAGCACACCAAACCGCTACGCTATTATGTTTCACCGGATTGTCAGCCTGACCGCCGAAATGATTGCTGACTGGCAGTCTGTCGGGTTTGCTCATGGTGTGATGAATACTGACAATATGTCAGTGTTAGGGCTCACGTTTGATTACGGCCCTTACGGCTTTTTGGATGACTACAACCCGGGCTTCATTTGTAACCATTCAGACTACTCCGGTCGATATGCCTTCAATCAACAACCTTCAATTGCTCTTTGGAATTTGTCGGCGCTGGGCTATGCCTTGTCGCCACTCATTGATAAGAACTTGATTGACGAGGCTCTAAATACCTATCAAACGCAGCTACAGTTGCACTACAGCCAAAAAAAATGCGTAATAAGCTGGGGCTAACGGAAAAAACGTGATCATGACTCCGAGCTATATAGTGAGATGTTTAACCTATTAGCCAGCCAAGTCGTCGACTACACGGTATTTTTCAGAACACTTTCGACAATCCCCAAAGAAGAGCTGGAAAGCAGCATCCCTCGCTTTGAAGGCCTATTCAGTTGCACATCGACTTTGTCTCAGTGGCTGAAGCACTACGTAGCACGCCTTGAGCTTGAGTCTATTGACGATCAGGACAGGCTCAAGCAGATGCAACAATCTAACCCTAAGTACATATTGAGGAACTACCTTGCCCAGCAGGCCATTGAACTTGCCGAACAGGGCGATTTCAGTATGGTCGATCAGCTCCTGTTAGTACTGGCGGATCCTTATTCAGAGCACCCTAAGTATGAGGGCTATGCAGCACTGCCGCCACAATGGGGAAAAGAACTTGAAGTAAGTTGTTCTTCATAAGCTGCTATTTTTTTTAACTGCTATTCACGAGAAAATAAAAAAAACCGGCAAAAAAAATCAATTGCCGGTTTCTCTTTATCATCACATCAAACTATGACTTCAGGCTATTGCTGTGAGCCAGCCTTCACTGACTGATCACGGATCTCACATCATGCTCCAACAACCATTTCTGCAGTTTTGGTGCCTTATGGATATAGTGGCTGACAACT
>LLEN01000095.1_pt1 | contig 19254 bp, 20 predicted proteins | sample 595881 | NCBI WGS metagenome assembly LLEN01 (sample SAMN02919314, study PRJNA255460) | bioreactor metagenome | biome: chemostat; feature: culture 2012_10.3; material: sediment; isolation source: day86 10degC chemostat 2012 inoculated with Wadden Sea sediment taken from... | place: Germany: Bremen ...
GTCATGATGGCGTTGGCCATACTGGTATAGCTCATAGCCTGAATATAGAAAACGATGAAGCCGGCAAGAAAGGCACCGTTGATGATTACTTGCCAGGAGGGCCAGCACCACAATAAAGCGAGTTTTTTTTGTCAACGGCCAGATATACCAGCATGATGATCCCGCCAAGAAAGAGGCGGAAAAAAAAGTCACGGTTTCAGAACTGAGGTTTGCATAGACGACAATGGCTCCGATAGTTCCCATGAAGATGGCCGATAAAGAGGCCAACAATAGATAGGGGGAAGTGCTATTCGCCGTCGTGCTATCAAAATTCATTACGTGTCCTTGTGCCCTGTTTATAAGGTTATCTTAAGGCTAATTTTATAAAATGCTACCACTGTGCAAAGTGATATAGACGCTTTTTTTTCTGCTTTAGATTTACAACCTGCTTAGTTCTAGTAAGATATGTCTCAGTATTGAACGATGTGCAATTAACGCTAGATATAAGATAGATATGATGAAAATAGTGTTAGTGGAAGATGATTTTAACCTTAGATCTCAGCAAGAGAGCTACCTAATAAAACATGGGTACGAAGTAGTGCTTTCGGACGAGGCATCTGCCGCTGAATTGGTCAAGTCATTACAACCTGAGCTAATAATTATTGGCCTCGTAAATCCCGGATGTGACAGTTTGGGGCTTTGTCGTCAGATTAGGCCGTATGTATCGAGTAAAATTCTGTTGTTAACCCCTTTTGAAGATGATATCGAGCATGTTGCGGCGTTGGAGTTAGGTGCAGATGACTTTATTCAAAGGCCGGTTTCACTTAGGGTGTTATTGGCTCGGATCAGGATGTTATTACGCCGCCAGCATATTGAAGCCGCAGTAAAAAAAATCAACAGGGCGAGCGAAGGTTCAAATAAATAATGAGCAGCTTGTCTGCGGAAGCCTGAAGCTTAACAATACCCGTAGAGGTTGTATGTTGGACGATAAGCCAGTAGCGCTGACAGGATCCGAGTTTGATCTGCTGTGGTTGCTGGCTTCACGAGCTGATGAAGTGCTATCGCGTGAGTTTTTAGTTAAAACGATCCGGGGCATAGATTATGACGGTATAGATCGCACCATCGACAACAAGGTAGCGACATTGCGTAAGAAGCTTGGTGATACTTCGTCGTTTTCAAAAAAAATAATAACGGTTAGAAGTAAAGGGTATTTATTCACACCAGAGAGTTGGTAGTGTGTTGAAATAATAATTAAGGTCGTAAAACATGTTAGGGAAAATACTTAAACGCACGCTATTAGGAATACTGGTTAGCGCTAGCTTATCAGTAGCCTCAGTGGCCGCTCCCGTCGGGTGGGATGAAGCAGGAAAAGAGTGGTTGAGCCAGCAATCTGAGCATTTCTCGGTGCATTTTGTTGACGGTCACCAGCAAAGTGCCGCCAAGGTACTGGATGTTGCTGAGCGGGTACGCCAAGAGCAACTTCCTTTTTTTTCAGTCAGCTCCGGAAGCCCGAACTGAAATTGTGCTGGTCGATGATTTTGACTTTTCGAATGGCTGGGCCACGCCCCTGCCTTTTGCCCAGATCCGCTTGTTCATGAGTCCGCCGGAAGACGGCGGCGATTTGGCTACCAGCGATGACTGGCTACACTTGCTGATCCGGCATGAATACGCTCACATCATGCATATGGAGCTTGCCAGTGGGGCCCCTAAAATTCTGCAGAAAGTGTTTGGGCGTCAGGCATTTTTCTTCCCCCATGCCCTAACACCTTCATTATTGCTCGAAGGGCTGGCGGTATATCTGGAAACGAATGAAGAGCTCGGTTACGGCCGTCTGCAGAGTAGCCAGTATGCAATGAAGATGCGAATGGAAGTTGCCAGCGGTGAGCTCAAAGACTTGGAGCAGGTTGCGGTGGCAAGCCGAGAGTGGCCACTGGGTTACCAGTACCTTTATGGTGCGTATTTTATCCAGTATCTGTCAGAGACCTATGGTGAGGAGAAAGTTCAGGCGTTCTTAACGGGCTATAGCCGTCGGATCATCCCGTATTTCTTGATCAACCGAACAGCCCAGCAGTCATTTGGCAAAGACTTCAATACGTTGTGGTTAGATTTTCAGGCTTACCTCGAGTCAGAATTTGCTCCGCAACTGACTCAGCTACAGCAGCAATTGATTGTTGGTAAAGAGATTGGTAAAGAGGTTGGCAAAGAGCGACAGCAGACACCGTATCTTCAGGTCGTTACTCATAGCGAAAGTGGCCTGCTGGTCAACCGTAACAATGGTGAAGACCGTCCGGAAATATCATCGCTTGACTCACAACTTGATGAATGGACGTCACTAACGGCCAGCAAAGATATCTCTGCTATGTCATCTCATCCGCAGTCCGGGCTGGCAGTCTCTCGACTTATTCACTATGCCGACGCAGAAGCTACAACGATCTGTTTCTTTTTAATCATGGTCAATGGCAACAGCTGACCGAACGTCAGCGCTTTCGTAATGTGCGCTGGATGCCTGACGGCCGACAGTTGGTTGCTAGTCGTAAGGTTGCAGGTGTCAGCGAGCTGTGGTTAGTGGATGCCCAATCACCGGAGCAAGAGCCCGTAAGAATTTGGCGCGGTGATTCAGATACGGTACTGGGCGCTTTCGATATCTCACCGACAGGGACAGAGTTGGTTGCTGCGATGAAGCGTCCTCGGCAAGGCTGGAATCTCGAAAAGTTGAATATGGATAGCAAAACGTGGCTACCGCTAACCGATACCAAAGCAGCTGAAAGCAGTCCGAGTTACCTGCCTGATGGTCGTATCATGTTTAGCGCCGATTATGATGGTGTGTTTGATATTTATGTTCTTGATGAAAGTTGTGGTCAGCTTGATCAGTGGACACGCGAGTTGGGCGGGGCACTTCGGCCTGTCTGGCAGCCTGGCGCCGGGCTGGTTTATCAGGCCTATGATACGAACGGCTATCAGTTACGGTATTTGGCTCAGCCGCAGGCGCTATCGACACAGAATATTCAACACCTGCTAGGTCGTTATGACTATCCGCCGGTGATTGAGCAAACAGTTGAAAAAAAAGCGAACCTGAGCCGTACAGCCCATGGTCGACTCTTAGGCCGCATAATTGGCTGCCTCTTGTTTATATTGATGATGCCAGAACACAGATTGGCGCACTGACCTTTGGTTCTGATGCATTGGGACGCCATAGTTATCAGCTTACGGCTACATGGGATTTTGATAATGAATTGGCTGATGCCAATCTAGTGTACCAGTATGACAATCGTTGGATGGCCGCGCTGAGCAGCAGCCATGACTTCGATAAAATGACGGTTGATGGTCGGAGTGACTACCGTATCACCCGTGATGACTATTTCGTGCTGCAACGTAACCACATTGTTACGGCGTTTGAAGACCAACTGAGCCTGCATGCTGGTGGTGTGCTAGACAAAGAGAGCCTTGTCTCCCAGCCCGATTTTGCCAGTATGATTGCTTTTAGGGAGAGCAACGAAACGCTGGCGGGGCTTGCGTTGACGTTTGATAACCGTGAAGCATATCTAAATGTTCCGGGCGTCGGTTGGGGACACTATCTGGATGTAGTAGCCGAAACTAATGACTTGTTAGACAGTGACTATGAAGGGCAAAAATATCAGGCCCAATGGAAGGGAACCTGGGACTTACCGGGCAGAACCACCCTTACGGCAAGATTGGGGGCAGGCTATGCGGATGACGATGCCAAGACCTTCCGCCTCGGTGGAAAAGACTTGTTCGAGGAATCCCGTCTGTTTGGTCGTGATACACAGGCGCTGAGGGGATATGACGATTCAGTCCAGCGAGGTCATCGCTATGCGACTCAAAGGCTGGTGCTGGAAACATGGTTGGGGCGTGTAGAGCGTAACTGGTCATTGTATCCGGTTGGTCTTGGTGACCTGTCTGGTTCGGTCTTTATCGATTCAGGTGCCGCATGGGATTCCGGAGAAGACCGCAACCAGCTAACAAGCGTCGGTGCGGAATTTACCTTTGAGGCAAAGTTGGGGTATAACCTGACTTTACCCGTAACACTAGGTTACGCTCACGGGCTTGATAGCGATCAGGGTAAAGATGAAGTATACCTAACTGTTTCTGGCGGTCTCTGGTAAACGCCTAATTATTGAGAATGTAGTGTCACAAGAGGTTGGCATAAACCTAGCATCACTATACTGATAAAAGTTTCCATTACGTGAGCCGTATAATGAAAACCGTCTATCTGGTATGTGATATAGAGTTATGCCAAGGAAGTAGCTTCTATGATTATTTGCGGGCACTGAAAACCCCAAACTGTCGCTATATTCTTGTGACGCCAGCTATCAGTGAGGATGCGCGAGTCGCGCTTGAGCAGCATGGTTATCGATGCCATTGCATTAGCCATTGGTGGCTGTTTGCCAAGCTGTTATGGCTGTACCCTGCAGACATCGTGCATTTTCATTTCTATGGTTTAGGCCACCCATTTCTGTTGGTAGCACGAACTTGTTGCTCCAACGTCCTAGTATCAGTTCACCACTCTCTTTCCAGTAATATTGCTGATTCAGCGAGAATACGGTTCAAAAGGTGGTTCTATAGCAAACTGGTATCGCACCTGATTGCCGCATCACCATATGTCGAGGGGTGCCTGAGGCAAGATATCAGCCCCGAGAAAATCCATTTGATCGCCAACGGTATCGATATTGATCGGTTCCGTTATCAGGAACCGTTACCGTTCAATGGTATTTTGCGTTGTCTTTTTGTAGGCAATCTGACTGAGCAAAAAGGGATCTTGTTATTATTGTCCCTCTTTTCTAAACCTGAAATCGCTGCAATTGCAAAGTTGACGATCATTGGTGACGGGGTGTTACGTTCCGAGGTCGAACAGCATGCGGAGGCCAATCCTGCGATCACCTATCAGGGTGAAAGCTCTCAGGTGGAAAAGTTGCTGAAAAATGCCCATGTCATACTGTTGCCTTCGCAATGGCAGGAAGCGTTTGGTGACGTGGCTGCGGAATCGATGGCGGCAGGAAGAGCCGTTATTGCTCAGCCCAAAGGCGGGTTGGCACAGTTATTTCAACATGAGCGGCAGGGCTGGTATTTGGATTTCAATGATCCTCTGGCATTTCTGGATCGCTTGCAGCAGCTTCACTCCGAGCCAGAACAATTAAAGGAGGCCGGTCGGGAAGCGCGTAGTTGGGCGTCATGCCACTTTGCCCTAAGCCGTCAGATCCAACAGACACTTTCGATTTATCACAGGCTATTATTGCCTTCTCAAACTGATGCCACACTCAGTCCTCTGGATGGAAGTCGATGATGAAAGTGTTGTATCTGAGTTACTTCTCACCTCCCCATTTGCATGCCGCAGCGAATCGCAGCCAGCGTTTTGCTCAATATCTTGCCCGAACAGGATGTGAAGTTCAGTTGGTTAGAGAGCAGTGCACTTCACGTTTCTCTCGTCAAGAGAGCCCAGCTTGCTGGCAGCACGAGGCATTGATTGCCAATCAAGCTATTGTCTCATGGAATATTGAGTGGCTATGGCGCAGGCAGGAGAACGTGCATTGGGGCTGGGTGATCCCGAGTTTGTGGCAGTGCTGCCTGCACATCATGGCAAATCGGCCTGATGTCATTATGGTCAGTTGTCCGCCGTTTAGCAGTTCGTTGGTCGGCTATTATCTGTCGAGGTGGTTTGATCTGCCGCTGGTGCTGGACTTTCAAGATGGTTGGTCACGAGCAAGCTACTTCGCTGCAGGCAAAATATCGTGCTGGGAGAAGCTGGCATTGAAGCAAGCAACAAAACTGGTGGTGACCTCGCAGTCAGACTGGATTGCCTATCAGCGGTTGGTCGGTGAAGACAAGGTTGTCTGGATCCCCAATAGTTACGATTTTGTCCTTGATCATGCTTCCAAGAATAATGCGGTTTTCACCCTAGGATATTGCGGAACATGGGATAGTTTTCGTCGCTCGGCGAAAGGTATTCTATGCCAACTGGCAGCTGCTCCATTTTCATTTCGTTTCATCAATATAGGGGATAGCCAGCCGGATTTTGTCGCCTTGGTAGAGCAGTACGCTCTTATGGACTCCGTTGTAATGATCGGGCAGGTAGAGAAAAAAAACAGGGACAAGATGTTCTGGCCCAGTGTGATGCATTATTTATTCAAAACGGTCCGCCGGACCGGGGCAAGAAAGATACCCACTTGGCCGCCAAGGCGGTTGACTATGTTGCCAGCGGCAGGCCGATACTGGCCGAATTACCTGAAGGGGAAACGCTCAGCTTTTTGCGGCGGTATGCCGGAAAGCTCCATGAGGTAAATATCGGGGATCCGGAAGGTTATCAGCAGCAGTTAAATGCGTTGTATCAGCAATGGCAGCAAAACCCACAACAGGTATATCGCTCTAGCGACGAGTTCTATCAGGCTTTTGATGCCCGGGTATTGGCAAGCCGATTATATAGGATATTGAATGAAGCACGAGCATAAAAAAAATACGGCCGTTTAGCTGACAGAGAGTGTGGGAGTCTTTCTGTTTAATCAGCTAAAGGCCGTATTGGTCTTTGTGTACTGTGCCGAGATTAGTGTAGTTCCCAGTCGCCTCCCAACGCCTTGTTCAGACCGACGGCGACATTGGCCGTTTGCAGCTTAGCGGCAATAACGCGATCGGCGATGATATGTTGCTGACGCTGGGCATCCAGCACAGTGAGATAGTCGGCCAAACCTGCGGCATACAGAGATTTGGCTTTCTTCACTGCCTTGTCTGTTTCAGCCTTGGATTCCAGTAGCAGCGTCTGGTATTGCTGGCTGTTCCCGTAACCGTTTAGCAAGGTTTCGACCTCGCCAATGGCGTTGTTTACGGTGTGCTGATAAGACAGGGCACTGCTTTTGAAGCGAGCTTCCTGAATTTCAATGAGGGCATCATTGCGACCGCCGTCAAAGAGATTCCAACTCACACCGATGTTAGCTATCCAGGTTGTCGAGTCACTGCTGAACAGATCATCAAAATCCTTGGCCAGTACACCCGGCGCACCAGTGAGGTAGAACTTTGGATATTGATTGGCGATGGCTGCACCAAGCTCGGCATTGACGGCGGCCATCTCACGCTCGGCTATCCGAATATCAGTCTGCGCTGGAGCAGATCAGACGGTAGGCCGGTTGGAATGATCCCGTTCAGCTCTGGCATAGGCTGAGACGCCGGTAAGGGCAGGCCCTGACTGAGGCGAACTTTCATTGCCGTAGGTGTTTCACCCAACAAGATGGCCAGTCGCTGTTGGTGGACATTCTCGGCTGTTTGCAGCTGAGGAATAACGGATTTTGTCGCTGCCAGCATCGCTTTGGCGCGGGCAAGATCCAACTCGGATCCATACCCGCTTCTGAGCATCTTTTGGATCAGCGCAAGCGTTTCTTCCTGATCGCTAACCATTTCAGTGGCAATCGCCCTTCTCGTCTGAGCCCCGCGCATCTGCAAATAGTTATGGATCACATCCGAGGTGATCATTGTCGTCAATCCTCCGCGGAAGATATCGGCCTGTTCTTTACGGATGGCTGCGGCCTGAGCCTGTTTGTCGATCCGACCGAACAGATCCATCTCCCATGCAATAGTGGCCCCTGCATGAAATGCTCCCTGGCTCGAATCGACAAGAGCAGTGCCGAGCGGATTGTTAGATGAAACCACCGGACCGAGCAAAGGATCATTTTCGCTGAGCCCGAACGATGAATATCCGGCTCCTAGACTAACCGTCGGTACTTTGAATGACTCCACTACATTTTGGTAGGCCTGAGCCGCTTTGATACGCTCGGCCGCGATTTTTAGCGGTATATTTTGCTGCTGCGCATCGGCGACCAGCTGGTTCAACATGGTGTCGTTGAACTGATACCACCAAGTACTGGCACTCGCCGGTATTGCCTGCTGACTGGTGCCTGCCGCCTGTTGATACAGGTATTCAGTATCGAGTGTCTGCTGCGGGCAGCTGGTAATCCGGCCCGGTTGCACAGCCTGATAGCGCAAGGGCAACAACGACTGATGATAGTTTAAGCAGTTTCATTGTTGAGCTCCTTGGCGTGCGCAGTTGAATCAGAACGGTAGAACAGGCGATACAACGCCGGCATCACAAACAGTGACAGTATGGTTGCAGCAGCAAGGCCGCCGATGATGGTTGCCGCCATTTGGTCGAACAAACGGTCTGAAAGCAGCGGGATCATGCCGAGAGCCGTGGTTAGTGCACCCATGGAAATGGCCATGGTTCGGTTGAGGGTGGCCTGGGTGATTGCCTCTTCAAGCGCTCGACCGTTGGCGCGTTCCAGTTCGATCTGATCTATCAGTACGATACCGTTTTTGATGATCATGCCTGACAGGGCAATAGCACCGATCAGGGCCATAAAGCCGAACGGCTTGTCCATCAACAGCAGGAACCAGCTGGCTCCCGTAGCCGCCAGCGGGACAGTCGTCATGATAATGATCGGCTGTTTGAATCCATTGAACAGGGCAACCAGGATGATCACCATGATCAGTACGGCTTTTGGCAGTTGCATGAAGGTGTCGACCACGGAGCGGTGCTCGTCGTAGTATTCGCCGCCCCACTCGAACTGGTAACCCGGCGGCAGTGCGATGGCTTCGATAGCTGTTGCAACCTGCTGGCGGACTTCCGAAGCTGTATCGCCGTGCACATCGGCCTGAACCGTAATGGCCGGCAGGCGGTTACGACGCCAGATCATGCTCTCTTCTGTTGTCAGCTCAAATCCGTCGACGACCTGACCGAGCGGAACACTGTGGAGGCCAAGTAAAGAGCGCACTGGTAGAGTCTCCAGAGAGTCAATATCTGCATTGGCACTGCGTAGTTTAATCGGTATCAGCTCATCACCTTGATGGAGCTGGCTTAGCGTTACGCCATCGGTGGCGCGTTTGATGGCAAGGGCAACATCGGTACGGTTGATACCCGCACGGCGTGCTTGTTCCTGATTCATTACCGGAACCAGTACCTTGCTTTGTTGACGCCAGTCATCACGGATGTACTTGGTATGGGGATTTGCGGCTAACACCTGCTGAGCCTGTTGCGATAATTGGTGCAGGACTTCTGGGTCCGGGCCGATGAAACGAGCTTCGATACTGTACTTATCCTTGGTGGCCAGCTTCAGTGGACGGAAGCGTGGTTCGGCATGGGGAAATTCAGTTTTCAGCCACTTGTCGCCACGCTCGACCAGGTTGGCAATCGAGTCATAGTTTTGGGTGTTGATCAGTATTTGTCCGTAGCTCGAATCGAATGGTTCGGGCTCGACAGTGACCGAGAAACGCGGGGCACTGGCGCCAACAAAGGTCGAGATATTTTTGACCTCTGGCTGTGTCAGTAGCCATTGCTCAATCTTCTTCATGTCCTTGGACGTATGCTCAATCTGGCACCGTTGGGTAGCCAATAGTCGAGAAAAACCATTGCTCTATCTGAGCTCGGCATGAAGTTGACCGAAATCTTCGGCACGACAAAAGCGGTGATTGCCAGCAGCGGTATCAGAAATGTGAGGCTCTTTAGTGGGTTGCTTACTGTAAAACTTACCGCTCGGTTATACAGTGATGGTTTTGCATCAGCGTCGGCATCTGTGTTTACTTGTTTAGGTTTGATCCAGAGCCAGCACATCAGCGGCGTGACAGTCATGGCAACTAGCCAAGAAAGCAATAATGACGAGCACATGACCCAGAATACCGATACGGCAAACTCAGCGGAGTCTGTCTGCGAGAACAGAACCGGGCTGGCCCCCATAATAGCGATGATAGTTGCGCCCAGCAGTGGAATGGCGGTTTCCTGAATAGTGTTCCTGCAGGCACTGAGGCGTTCAACCCCTTTGTTGAGCTTGGCTATGATCATGTCGGTAACCACAATGGCGTTATCGACTAGCATACCCAGTGCGAGGATAAAGGTACCCAGTGATACTCGCTGGAGATCGATGGCGGCAAGTTTCATGTAAATCAAGGTGAGCAGAATAGTCAGCAACAGGCTGCTGCCGACGATTAAAGCACTTTTGAATCCCATGAACATCCACAGGATCATGACCACAATCGCCACACTTTCGAGCAGGTTGGTGACAAAGTTATTGATGGACTTATCGACTTCCTCAGGCTGAAAGGCAATGGTGTTGATTTCTACGCCGACAGGAAGTAGCTGCTGGTAGTCGGCAATGATTGCGTTGAGGGAGTCGCCCAGAGATACCACATTGATCCCGTTAACCGGACTAACGGCTAGGGTAATGGCATCGAGCCCGTTGAAGCGGCTCTCGGACAATGCCGGTGATTGGTAGCCCATTGAGATCTGAGCGATATCGCCTAGTCGGATAAGGCCGCTGCCGAGTTCTCCAATGCCTCCCTTGATGGTCAGGTTGCGAATATCATCAAGCGAGGTGAACTCGCTGCCCTGATCGATACGGATCCGCTCGATACCGGCTTTGAAGCTGCCAGCATCATAGGTCATATTTTGGCTTGCCAGCTGGTTGAGCACCTGAGCAGAAGATAGACCGTATTCGGCCAGGCGCTCATCGGGCAGGTCAATATTGACGACCTGATTGCGTACACCGTGAAGCTCAATCTTTTTGATCCCCTCAACGGTTTTCAAACGTCGTTGCAGTTCTTTGGCATACAGGCGAAGCTGGCTAGGTTCCACACCGTCACCGGATATGGCAAACAGCATGCCGTAGACTTCCGAAAACTCATCCTGAACGATGCTGATTTGGGCCGAGGCTGGTAAGGTCAGTTTGCTATCGGCTACTTTCCGGCGCAATAAGTCCCATTGCTGAGGAAGCTGCTTCGAATTGGTGGCTTCCTGCAAATCAACGAAAATCATCGAGCTTCCGGGACGGGAAAGTGAACGTAGTTTCCACAGCGAGCCCATTTCCTGCAATTTGGTTTCGAGCTTGTCTGTGACTTGCTCTTCGACCTCTAATGCCGAGGCTCCCGGGTATAAGGTGACGATAACGGCACTTTTCACCGTGAACGATGGATCTTCAAGTTTGCCCAGTTTGAAATAGGATAGCGTGCCGGCAACGATACACAGGACACAGAAAAATGAGATAAAGGTACGTTGCTTAATAGCAAATTCAGCTAAGTTCATGTGCATTACCTCTATTGGACGGCAGAAGCGATTTCAATCGCACCGACTAACTGGTTAGGTTTGAGATAATGGGTCCCGGCGGTGATCAGTTTGTCACCGGTCTGAATGTTGCCGGTGATGCAGGTTTGGCTACTGTGAACCGATTGAATATCAACGCGGTGAAGTACTGCCTTAGCCTCTTTGACTACAAAAACGCCTGCTCCTGCTCCTGATTCTGTATTCACAATGGCGGAATAGGGCACACAATAGCTGTTCTCTTTTTTTTCTCATAGGGGATCTTTAATTCAACCGCTTTGCCCGGTAGCAAGTTGCTGTTTGTCTTATCAAGTACGTAAGTGAGGGTATAGGTTTGCTTGATGGGATCCGGTAGGGTGCTGGTTTCGGTTAACTGGGCGGGTATCGCTTGTTCAGAATCATACCAGCTAACCATTGCCGTAGTGGCGTGACTAACTTGCGAGGCTAGGCTTTCCGGTACATCGATCACTGCCTGAAGCTGTTCCGGCTGATGCAAAGTGAATACCGGCAGACCGGGTGCAACCTGTTCAAATTTCTCGTTGAATCGCTTGCCGATTATGCCCTCGAAAGGGGCTTTAAGTTCGGTATAGCTCAGGGCATCTTGGGCTTTCTGAAGGTTCTGCCGGACCACTTTTACCATGGCATTGCTACGTTTGTACCCGCTCAGAGCGCGATCTAGATTGACTGCGGCAATGGCGTTATCGCCAGTGGCTTGCTTTACCCGCTTTAGCTCAATATCTGCAAGGGCTTGAGCTGCTTTTGCCTCTTCCAGCCGGGCTTCAAGCTCCATGACTGTTACTTGGTAGTCATGAGGATCAAGGCGGGCGATGGTCTGTCCTTTGGTAACCGAGTCCCCGGTATTGACCAGTACCTGTTCAATCGTGCCGGGAACCTTGAAGGCCAGATTGGCGCTGTCGACGGCTTCGAGTACCCCAGAGAAGCGCTTAAGGCCCTGTTGGTTGATTGCACCCAGTTCGATGACTTGGACTGGGCGGGGGGATTTGTCAGCTTGTTTGGCTGGGGCTTCTGTACATCCGGTTAGCACGAAGCGGCTAACGGTGCCAGAAGAAATAATGGTGAATGTTTCATGATTGACTCCCACTGTCATTTGGAAGTCATTGTAGGGAGAACCTAGATATAGATATGTATTCAAGTGCGTGAAAGACTGTCACGAAATTTGTGACAATATATGATTTTCAGCCACTTTTTCATGGTGCATCGCAATTGTCGCACTGAAATTAGATCAAAACCTGTGACAAAATTAGAGGATTTTGGGGATCTCACAGAGTAAGTGATCAATAAGCAATCTTGTCGCGCGGCTAACGCCGTGGCGGTCAGGGTACAGTAACCATAAGTCTTCTATTTTCGACTGGTAGTCAGGCAGAACCCGAACGAGTTCGCCGTTTTCCATCGCACTAACGGCCAGTAACAGAGGTAAAAAGCTGAGCCCCTGACCTGCAATCATAGAGTGACGGATAAAGTTGGTGCTGTTGCTGCTGAGCTTGGGTGAGACCTTGATTTTGCTATCGGTGAAATGCCAGGTATCTTCTAGGGAACCGTCTGGCCAGCGGTAGCAAATACAGCGATGGTTAGCGATATCATTGACGCTTTCTGGCATGCCATGCTGCGCAATATAGCTTGGACTGGCTAACAGGAACCGACTGATCTCGGTGATACGACGTGCGATGTAGCTTGAATTCTGAAGCTGGCCGATATGAAAGGCCAAATCTAGACCTTGTTCATAGATATCGTGATAGCTATTGCTGCTGAATCGGACATCCAGTTCAATGTCCGGATACTGTAGCTGAAAGGCGGCAAGGATCGGCTGAATAGCTTCATCACTGTCGGGAAGGATGCCTATTTTTACTTTGCCGACAGGCTTGTCGTCCAGCTTGTCGATAGCTTCTTGGGCACGTTCGATCCCTTCGACAACTTTGAGTAACTCTTGGTAGTACACTTCGCCGTGCTGGGTCAGGCGTAGCTTGCGGGTTGTGCGAAAAAAAATAGCTGGGCATTAAGGTGTTTTTCAAGCTCGCCGATCCGCCTACTCACATTGGCCCTGGGAAGATCCAGCGCGTTTGCTGCTGCGGTAAAGCTACCGAGCTGAACCACGGAAGTGAATAGTTTTAGGTCGTCGAGACGCATAACAACATTGCCTAACAGAGTGAGAAACTCGGGCTAGTGTGGCTCAACCAGAAGCAGCAATCAATCTCTATCAAATGCTGCTATGGCTATTGTGCAGGGCTTTATTGCGTGATGGTGTATTACTTTTGCTCTTGTTTACGGAATTGCTCTTTAAACTGGCTGGCGGTCATGCCAAACCACAGCCTGTCGTCGAAACCGCCTTCGAGTCGGTAGTAATCCTGCTGACGCCCTTCGAGAATGAACCTGTTTTTTTTCAAGTACACGTGCCGAACCAAAGTTGCTAGCGTAGCAATCTGCACTGACTTTATGTGCGCCAAGCTGCTCGAATGCCAGTGTCGTTGCAAATTGGCAGCCTAGCGTCCCTATTCCTTTACCCCATGCGTGTTCCGGTAGCTGGTGGCCGACTTCAAAATTACCAGCCAGCATCATTGCTGGAGTGATGCCGATCATCCCCATATAAGCACCTTCTTTATCCCTGAGAATAAATGTCGGGCTGTCAGGCCAATTATTTTCTTTTATGGCTTGCTGGGTATTGTCGATAATTGGGTTGAAAAAGGCCTCGTAGACTTCAACGGGTGACGGAGCGAAGAATAGGTATTGGTTTACGTTCGGGTTTTCTAGCATCTTGATGATATCAGCAAGGTCGCTCTGACGTATCAGTTGAACCGATAGGGTCTCGCTCAGCTGGTAGGAGTGGCCTTGTTTGAGTAATTGGTATTGCTCTTGTTTTTGCTTCTGTTTTTGCATATGTCGGTATCATTTATTCGCTGTGGGTTGGTGTATCTTAGCGTTGGCCCGACAGCAAATATTGAACAAAAGCGACATTATCACGTTAATTAGCCCCTTAGCCTTACCTTTTATATCGGCATCTTGAGTTAGCTTGGGTATAAGTTAGTCAGGATGGCTCAATTTTGGTGGTATTCGTAACACTGGCTGGTTGTTTTCGCTAACCAGACTGACAAGGCGTGATGCATGTATCGTAAGTGGTTGATTTTATTTGAACTCATCTTGGTGTAAAGTTTGCTAGTCATTGAAGTAATTAGAAAAACTATCAGAGGACAAGGAAATGGGACATACGGGTGTAGTGATTGTGGCGATTGTTTTTACCTTTATAGGGCTGCAGCGTTATTTTAGTTACAGGACTGAGATGAAAAAGCTGGAGAGCAAAGGTAATAGTGGTGAGGTTCAACAATTACGGCATGAACTGCAGATGTTGCAACAACGAGTCGGTGTACTTGAAAAAAAATAGTGACGGATAAAGGATATCAATTGAAGGAAGAGATCAAGAACCTGTAATTTTCTCGCGGTAATAATAAGCCGGTGACATGACTAACAGCAGCCCAGTCGTGTCCCATAGTCTAATTTGGCTAAAAGCCGCCTGGAAGATCAAGCGGCTTGTCATAACTGGGAAGAATTCTTTTTAATTCAGCTTAGTGGCCAGCGTGTGCGTTTTTCATTTCCTTTGTCTCTTGGCCTGCAGGTTTATATGTTGCTTTCTCAACAGCAACGTCAATTTTAATTGCGCCTGCCTTTGCAAAGTGAAGCGTTAGCGGGAAGCGATCGCCTAATGCTGGTACTTTTTGTAGATCAAAAAAAACATAATGTGATAGCTACCAGGCTTCAAAGTACGCGTACTATTGGCTGGAATATCAATGTTTTCAACTTCACGCATTTTCATCATGCCATCTTCATGAATATGGGCGTGAAGCTCTGTCTTGCCTGCAATAGGTGATTCAGCACTTAGCAGTGTATCGTCTTCATCGCCGTGGTTCATGACATTGAAAAAAAAGCAGCCGCTACGGCTGATGTCGGTGGTACCTGTTTCGACCAAGGGTGATCAATGTGCAGATTGCCACTTTTGTAGTCGTGTGCATTTGCAAAGCCGCTCAATAGTAGCGCGCAACCCAAAATGATATTGATGATTTTTTTTCATGACTTTCTCCATGACTTTTTCAATGTCTGAGGCATTCTTAGAATAATTTGCCATCAGAATTTTCTAGTTTCTTATTTGTCGAGGTTTACTCGACAACATTTATTATTGGTCTATTACGACTATTGTTTAGCCGTATTACTAAGTGAGCTAGCTATGACATGGTGGAGAATGTTTAGGTGCATAAGAGAAGTAAATACGCTCGGAGACCGATTTTCGGTTCGCAAGACGGATCTTCTGATGCAATGAGAGTAATACAAGCAGGAAAAATAGCGCTTCAGCAGGAAAAATACCGATCGATTGGTGGTGTTTTAGGAGCGGGCAGTGGAATTTGATATCACTATGTTCGTTCTGACCATCGTGTTGCTTTGACAAGGCCGAGTTTTGCAGTTGCAGTGAGTCAACGTTAATCCACTTTAGCCCTTCACTGGTACAGATCAGAACTTTCTCGCCTGTCAGCCAGTTTCCACCGCCCTCATATTGGGATGGGTTTAGAATAACGACCGAAGAGAGAAAATTAGTGAGCAGGATAGCCAAGATGGTAAGGCTAATTATCCATCTCCTGCTTTGATGTTTCCTGCTGCTGATATTCATCGGATTATTATCTACCGCCTAAAAGAGTGATGCATAATATCAAACTTAGTACAACTCTGTAACTATATGTGTAAATGGTTTGTTTCCGGTTTGAGATGTCAATACTGAAAAGATGCATTTGCTCAGTGTCATCTAACTTGCTGACTATTAAGAGTTACTATAAAAATTTTATGTTTGTGCATTTATTGAACGAATATACTTGTGAGGACTAATAACAACGCAGGTGTTTATTTGTAACGAGTTGCTTTTATTTTTGTTAAAGGGGGAGGGGCGTCCATAAGCAAAAAAAAGCGTTATACCGTCCTGAGCCTTAGACGATATAACGCTGAACATTAGCAAAAAGTGTAGAGCGAGTTATGACTTGGTGAATCTGTAAGTCTGGATTTTTTTTCTTCTTTACCATTTACCTGGGCATAGGTATCAATCATCCAGACATTTTGCCCGGCAAAGGCCAATTCAAGGCGGACAGTTGATGAGTCGATGCCTTCAATGACACTGACATCGTTTGATGTTGGATAATAATTGTAGCGGTTCATGCCTGATTGATACTCACCAGCAAACTGGACCGGTACATTGTTAATGTTGCTATTAACCGATAGCGTGTAGCCCGCATCTGGGGTGTAGGCAAAGTTTGCGGTCAATTGAAGCGGTTGTTTGTTGTTATCGATGGCAAGATCCTGAATTTGAATTCGGGCCTCGGTTGTTTTCGCCAGTGAACCTATCGCTTTCGCGCTGGCTGTCACAGGTTGTTCTGATGCACCGCTCCAGATGCTGACATTCCATTCACCGGTAAAGTTATTCAGTTGATCCCAGTTCTGATATGGTGCTGTGGAAGCATTATTACCATTGCCAATTTGAGCGAGTGAATCATTGCGGCTATCGTGGCGGATATTCTCGCGGTTATTTTGAATATCGTTGGTTGCACCAGCCACGCCTCCAGCGACACCGCCGGCCACGGCACCTTTCATAGCAAGCTCTGCATCACCTGTTAGCGCACCAAGCGTCAAGCCTAGTAATGCGCCGCCCGCGGCACCTTGTTTGGTGGATGCATTCGGATCATCTTCGCCGGGATTGACACAGCCAGTCAGTAGCGTAAGACCTAAGACGGAAGCGATAGAGGTTTGTATGAAAGTATTCATTGCCGTGCCCTTTTCTCAAACTGATTATGATTTGTTCTTTTATGGGGCCAAGATTAGCAGTCGTTTTCTGAATGCATTCTGTACGAATTGAGCAGTGTTTTATATGTAAGGAGGTGTGTCAAATCGTTAGAAAAACGACATACGATCTAGTGGCTGTGAGAGGTTCCGGACAAATTGATAACAGCTATACCGACGGCAACAATTGCCATACCCAGCCAGACTTTTGCATCAAGGTGCTCTTTGTGTATCAGGCTAGACATTGCGGTAACGACGACGATGGCCAGTCCCGCCCATGAGGCATGTACGATGCCGACAGGTAAACCTTTCATGCCTGGCCGAGGAAGAGGAAGGCAACCAAGTGACCCAGAATGACAATGGCGCTTGGTAACAGATTGGTGAAACCATTAGTTGATTTTAATGCCACATGCGAAGTGGCTTCGGCCATTACGCCAAGTAATAGAAATATCCAGCCCACGTGAACCCTTTTCAGCGTTGATTGTTGATGTGGGCCTATTTTATTTGTTTCTCATCTAATGATAATGGTATCTAATGGCAAATTACTTTTACGCTATGTAATAATAAGAGTCGCAATAATATGGAGATATGTTGGTCAGCCCAATTCGGCATGTTTTCGACTGGGCTGCCAATGTTGTTAGGCCGTTAGTGGTTTGGCATAGAAATAACTCAAAATTGTGTTAAGTCTTTTGCTTCTATAATTTCACGCTCGAAACCATGCAGGGCTGTCTGAATCATCGCATTGCCGAGTTGGGTTGTCGTGGTGGTGTAGTGTGGGAAAAGCTTCATAATCAATGGATTCATTATCTTTAGCGCAGAATACATAGCGCTGTAGATTGCGGTTTTAGATCGGATCCCTCTCAGTGGCTGGATGAAGGCCGGACGGAACATATAGCTGCCTTTGAAAGGGAGTGTTTGAAGCGCCGCTTCGGTTTCACCTTTTATCCTTGACCACATGGTTTTGCTATTAATGTCAGTTCCCGAGCCACTGACAAAGCAAAATGTCATTTCCGGATTATGTTCGAGAACGGTATGTGCAAAGGCTAAGGTAAGATCATAAGTTGCCACCCGATAATCATGCTCACTCATGCCTACCGACGATACGCCAGGCAAAACAGCGTTGCATCATAGCCTGTGAGTTGGTCGGCTACTTGGGCTATTTGCATAAAGTCGTCAATGATTAACTCATGCAATTTGAGATGGCTGACGCCACAGCTTCGCCTAGCGACGACGAGCACTTCACTGACATCAGGCGAATCAAGTGCCTCCAATAATGCCCCTTTTCCTACCATGCCTGTTGCGCCAGTAATGATTAGTTTCATTTATCCTTCCTTCGATGCTGAAGTTTGAACTAGTTGTGAAATATTGTTTTCTAGCTCGCTGTAATACGGGTTCCAGGTCAGCCGAGCATGGATCTTGCCCCTCTCTTTATATCCCCATGCCGAAAACCAAACCGGCTCGCCGTTATTGCACCGATTGGTGTCACCACTGCTGAAGCTGTTTTCACACATGATCTTTTCTGCTTTGTCACCATAGTAGGGGTTAGATGGGGCGAAAATGGGGCTCATGTGTGAACCGGTACTGATCTTGAATTGTTCAAGGTGCATCGTTTTTTTTGAACGATACGGTGGTTCGGTTGTTTACTTTCCCCATACCAGATCAATTGATTGGATGCATGTTTAAAGCGGGTTTCAAACAGGTTTCTGACTACATCGGGGTCGATGATGCTATCGGCCTCGCTGACCGCGATAAGGGTAGGGATCGTCAACGTGTGCAGCGTTAGTTTGTCCCTAAGCGCAGTCGCGCTATCCGAATAGGCTATGGCACCGTTTAACGGTGCTGAATTGTAACGGGCAAGGTTATTTTCTGCGGCTTGGTAGCCATCCCAAAATGCTGCCACGAGCGGGGTTAGTTTTTCCAGGTAAGGTGTTTGGGTCTGAAAACCGGGTGAGAACAACAACAGGCCGTCAATATCACCCTGATCGAGAGCATGGATTGTGACGAGATTGGCGCCAGTCGAAAAGCCGCCCAGCCAAACTTCGTCGTATTCTTGTTTTAGCTGGTTGGCATAGTGATCGACTGTAATTTGCCAGTCTTGGTAGCTTGGCAGCATCATGTCTTGCGGTTTACTGCCGTGACCTGGCAGCAACAGAGTTTGCACATAAAAACCTTGCTCTGCCATGGTATTGGCGAGATCGGAAAAGCTGTAGGGAGAATCCCCAAGGCCGTGGACAAACAGAACTGCCTTGTTGGTAGGCTGATCGGGAGTTAGCTCAAACGGCATATTCATTGCCAGCTCTTTGCTGTGGTTGCTGGTGATGAAATCGCGGTTGTGACGCAGCCAGTTTTCCGTCTCTTCCAGATAC
>LLEN01000096.1_pt1 | contig 19219 bp, 27 predicted proteins | sample 595881 | NCBI WGS metagenome assembly LLEN01 (sample SAMN02919314, study PRJNA255460) | bioreactor metagenome | biome: chemostat; feature: culture 2012_10.3; material: sediment; isolation source: day86 10degC chemostat 2012 inoculated with Wadden Sea sediment taken from... | place: Germany: Bremen ...
TACGCTGAACGGTTTCACTATCTCAGGCCGTTTTTTTTGAAGGCTATTATTGTTATCGGCACCAATTGGTTACCCGACAGGGAAAGGCTGACTGGGAACAGATTTTCGATCATGGCGTTCGTTCAAAAGCAGCCAGCCAGATAACAAATAGAAAGAAACTGGTACGTGAGCTTCGTCTGCCGCTTGCGGTGCTAACCGGTAAACTCAAAGTCTTGGTGAGAGATGATGAGCTGAGTCTTGGTGCAATCCAATGCCTACTCGATAATCACCTTGAATACACCATTTTAACTCGGGACGAGTTTCAAAGGCTGAAGGCGGCTGGTATGCTCGACCGCATGCCAGCAGAGTATTATCGACAGGGAAGTGCAAACTACCAGTGTACTGGCGCAAGGTTCGATGCTGTTGGTATCCAATTTTTGGATTAAACCGGTAAATGTCCGGTTTTCATTAGCATTAGACAGCCGTTTGTCGTCGCTGGTTGATGGGAGCTACCTGCTGGACTTCGGATCCAAGTTCCTTTCTCATACTTTCCTAGCTCATCATAAAAACCGCCCGAAACAATAAAGGTTTCCTCGCCACCATCATGCTGATGAAGAGAAAATGAAGAATCGGGCTGCCACCTCAACAGAACAGTCTGTTCTTTACCATAACCGTGCAAGGGCAAGGTAGATAACCTGCTATCAATCCCGGGCTGCCAAATAGCGTTGTGCGTATCTAGACGAAACACATCTGAGTCGTTTTCCGGAAACATATTGAGTTTGACATACAGCAGGCAGCCGCTGTCACTGCCGGGGGAGTGGCAAGAGCCCGGTGGATTACGGATGTAGGTGCCTGCGGGATAGCTGCCGTATTCATCCTGGAAGACACCGTCGATGACGAATATTTCTTCTCCATTGGGGTGAAAGTGAGCAGTAAAGTGGGTGCTCGGATCGTAGCGAACTAAGCTGGTTACCTGGCCGCTTTCAGCCGCTTCTCGTTCCAACGGAATACGCCAGACCCCGGGAGACGGAGAGGCTAGCCATGGCTGGGCCGCGGTATCAACCACTACGCGTTGATGCCGATCCATATTGAATGAAGATAGTGGGTTCATAGTGTTTATCTCCAGAGCCGCTCATTGTTAGTGTATACCTAAACTACCTCATGATGCGGAATTGCTCCCGAGGCAGCCTTTATAAAGAAATATTGTATGGGCAATGCTTTATGAAGAAGTGTTGTATAAAGTGAGTTTGTGTGGATGATATTGTAGTAAGTGGTTGTTCTGTTGTGTCGCTGTTGTGATGTTTTTTTTACAAAAGGCGCAATTTCTCATTGACCTAAAAGACTCGGCTGATTATTCTAGCGAACACTTGTACGCTGAATTATTTTAAGGTTATAGGATGACGACCAACAGACCACCAATCATTTGGCTAAATGTGGTTATTTTTTTTCAGTAACATTCGCAATTGCCGCATTTGGGACACCTATTTATGCCTATTATGTGGGCTTTGATTGGACGCAAGTTGCCATGCTGCTAGTGGCGTTCAGCTATTGTGGCTTGTCTATCACGGCCGGATATCATCGGTTATGGTCACATAAGGCTTATGAAGCCAATGCAGTGATGCGCTTTATTTTTGCCGTAGGCGGAGCTTTCGCCCTGCAAAATAGTATTCTGCACTGGTCATCTGATCATCGCGTTCATCACCGCCATGTTGATAACAACGAAAAAGATCCCTATTCCGCCAAAATGGGTTTTTTTCTATAGTCATATAGCTGGATGCTAAGAGAGCATCAGGCCTCTCGTTATAGTGATTATTCAAATTGTCGCGATCTTCAGAAAGATAAAATCGTCATGTGGCAGCACAAACATTACGTATTACTGGCAGTTGCCAGTAACTTTGGTTTCCCGCTACTGTTTGGGTTGATCCACGGTGATATCTGGGGCGCTTTGTTGCTAGTAGGCATAGTACGTTTGGTGCTAAGTCATCACACAACATTCTTTATTAACTCTCTGGCCCATATTTGGGGCAGTCAGCCTTACACCGATAAAAATACCGCTCGGGACAATGGTTTTCTTGCGTTCCTGACATTTGGCGAGGGCTACCATAACTACCACCATATTTTCGAAAATGACTACCGCAATGGTATTCGCTGGTGGCAGTTTGATCCTACCAAGTGGCTGATTAAGGCGTGCTCATTGCTGGGATTTGCCAAGAATCTTAGGATCAGTCCGGAAGATAGGATTGAGAAGGCAAGAGCCACGATGGTGCTCAAGCGGCTACAGGTTAAGCTGGCGACTGTGCCAAACAGCACGGTGTGTCTAGAACGGCTTGAGGAAGAATATGAAGCCCTAATGCTGAAGATTTCCGATTACTATTCAGCCCAGAAGCGAATGATAGAGCTCAAGAAAAAGCGCTTGGTTAAGCATTATGAAAGCTTTGAGTTCGTTCAGCAGTATGCCGAGATGAAACGCCTGCTGGATGAGCAACGAAAGTCATGGAAAATGGTAACAGCGCAGTATGCCTAGCGCGTAAATGACTTATAGTGTCTAGTCCTAAAATAGATAGCAAAAGGTGGGGTAAGCGATTACCTCGCCTTTTTATTTGACGTAATGATGACGTAGCGTTCAGGCAAGACGGGTAGAATCTGAGGCTAAGAATTGGGATCTTCTATTACAGAAAAAGTTGTATTGTCTTATTCATAAGAATAAGGCCGTGGAAATATGATGACATTCCCATATTTGCCATACTAAATAGTACTCAGATGGAGGTATTTTTGTGTTTCGCTCATTACTCTTATCACTAACTTGTCTGGTATCAGTTGCGGCCAACGCCATTGAATACCAGCGTCCAGATGTCGAGAGCAAGCTGGTAGGCACAATGGAGTATTATCAGGTTAACGAAGGCGAAAGCCTGGCTGATATTGCGAATCGATACGATGTTGGCTTCCTTGCGTTGATGGAAGCGAATAAGGGCGTTGATCCATTCTTGCCGGCTCCAGGTACGTTGTTGATGATCCCGACCCAGTTAATTTTGCCCGATGCGAAGCGCGAGGGAATCGTGATCAACCTGGCAGAGTTACGGTTGTATTATTTTCCGGCAGATGATGCCGAACGGATGTATGTTTTCCCGATTGGTATTGGCCGGGTAGGGCGTGAAACACCTAAAATGACAACTTCTGTCAGTCAGAAAATTGAAGCTCCGACCTGGACACCGACAGCAAACATCCGCAAAGAATACCGTGAAAAGCATGGTATTGAGTTACCTGCGGTAGTGCCAGCTGGCCCGGAAAACCCGTTGGGTGAGTATGCGATGCGTCTTGCATATGGTAAGGGGCAGTACCTTATCCACGGAACGAATAAAGATTTTGGTATCGGCATGCGGGTGAGCTCTGGTTGCATTCGGATGAACCGTGGGATATCGAATGGTTGTTTACCCAGGCACCGAAAGGCACTGCCGTTCGAGTGATCAATCAGCCGTTGAAGAAAACCGTTGAGCCTGATGGCTCAGTGTATGTTGAAGTTCATCAGCCGCTGTCTCGCTCTGAAAAGCAAGTGGGTACCCATAAAACGGTAAAAGCCTCAAAATCTTTACTGGTTGAGGTCGAAGGGGATCAAGAGGCTGAAGAACGTCTAAGTTCTGCACTGGTTCTGCAAACCGGTATTCCTCAGGAACTCAAGCGAGATATTTAATATCGAGCGAGATTACTAACAAAAAGCGAGAGCCTTGGCTCTCGCTTTTTGTTTATGGGTACTGAACGATTCCGGAGATGGCTAACAGAGATAACGTATCAGAGATACCGGGAATCATGGTGACGATAGCCGGATGATATCGATGAGGAGCGAGGGAAACAGCCCTAATCCAAGAGTTACTGTGGCGGTTGTGGCGAGGGCTATCAACACCGGAGCGGAGAGCACGGGAGTAAAAGGTTGCTGAGCTGGTTTCATAAACATGAGTAATACTACCCGTATATAGTAGTAGCTGAGATCACACTGAAGATGACGGCCAATACAGCAAGTACAATATGTTGCTGGCTGAGTAGCACCATAATGATATTAAATTTGGCAAAAAAAACCGGCAGTAGGGGGATCCCCGCTAAAGCGAACATGAATAATGCCATTGCTGATGCTAGCCAGGGGTGGCTGTGGGCGAGGCCTGTGTAGTCATCGATCTCCTCGTTGGCGCTGTTGCGAGAATATAAGGCGATGATGACGGCGAAGGCACCAAGATTCATAAAGGCATAGACAAACAAGTAGAACAAGATGGCATTAAAGCCTTCAGCTGGCGAAGTTAAAAAGCCAAGCAGAATAAAGCCAACGTGGCCGATGCTGGAGTAGGCCAGCAGCCTTTTTATATTGGTTTGAACGAGGGCAACAAGGCTGCCGATTGCCATTGTTACAATAGCGATAACGGTGATCAGCTGGCTCCAGAGCACTTGTTGTTCGGCAAAGCTATACAAAAAGACTCTAAGCAGTACCGCGAACCCGGCTATTTTGGGCCCGACAGATAAAAATGCAGTGATTGGGGTTGGCGCACCCTGGTACACGTCCGGCTGCCACATGTGAAAGGGGACGGCGGCAATTTTGAAACCGAAACCGGCAAACACGAAGGTTATCGCCAGGATCAATGCTGGATCCTCTATGTCGGTTTTAGAGAGTGCCATCGCGATATGCTGTAATTGTGTCGTACCGGTAAGGCCATATAACAAGGATATTCCGTAGAGGAGAATGGCGGAGGAGAGTGCCCCTAGAATGACATACTTGAGTGCAGCCTCGGTAGAATCTGTTTGGTGACGCAAGAAGCCGCTCAGAATATAAGTGGCCAGTGCGACTAACTCGATACCAACATAGACAGAAAGCAGATCCGTGCCTGACACCATCAACATCATGCCGCAGAGGGCAAATAGCAGAAACACATAGTATTCACTCTGCCAGAGCTGCTTTTGTCTGAGATAATCGATAGAGAGCAAAATTACCAGAATAGTCGTCAGATAAAACAGGCGTTTAAAGAAAAGCGCGCTCGGATCGAGAATAAACATCTCATTGTAGGTGAGTGTATTCTGCGAAGAATAAACATTTGCTACTGCGGCGACAATAATAGCCAAAATGGATAGGTAGGCAATAAGCTTGCTGTTGGCTTTGGGACTAACAAGAGGAGCCAGCAACAAAGCACAAGCAAATAGCAGCAGGATGATTTCGGCACTACTGGCATAAATGGATTGAATTATCGCATTGATGTCCATGCTTAACCTCCTCTATAGCTCATTAAAGAGTGACTCACTAAAGAGGTTTCTGTGATTGAAGTGCTGGTGACTGGTGCTATCTTCCGGAGCAATTCTTCGATACTGGCATCTATGAGTCCAATGAAAGGCAAGGGATGCAATCCTATCCAGAATATAAAAACCAGTAGAGAGGCAATGGCACTGAACTCTCTGACGTTGATATCACTGATTGCTTCGAGCTTGGGATTATTGACTGGCCCCAGTGCGATGCGTTTGTACATACTCAACAGATAAATCGCACTCAGTGCCGCGCCGATAATTGCCAGTCCACCGAATAGCGGCATTGAAATGAACGTGCCAGCAAGGACAAACAGCTCGCCGATAAAGGAGTTGGTTCCGGGCAAGGCCATTGATGCCAGAACAAAGATGGCAAAACAGGTGGTATAGACAGGCAGCAGTTTCATTAGGCCACCATAAAAGGCGATTGAACGTGAATGGGTTCTTTCGTAGATAAAGCCAACCATCAGGAAAAGGGCACTGGTGACGATGCCATGGTTGAACATTTGCAAAACAGCCCCTTTGATCCCTTGGCTGTTAAACATAAAGAGTCCCAAGGTGACAAAGCCCATGTGGCTGATACTGGAATAGGCGACCAGTTTTTTTTAAATCATCTTGCGCCAGAGCAAGAAAGCCACCGTAGATGATGGCAATCACCGACAGTATTGCATCATGGGGGCAAAGAAGTGGCTGGCATCGGGCAGTATTGGCAGAGAGAAGCGAATAAACCCGTAAGCCCCATTTTCAGTAGTACTCCGGCAAGAATAATACTACCGGCTGTAGGTGCTTCAACGTGGGCATCGGGAAGCCAGGTATGAAACGGAAACATCGGCACTTTTACGGCAAAACCGATAAAGAAGGCGATAAATATCCACTGCTGGAGTTCAAGGCTGTAACTCTGCTGGGACAGGTTTTGAATATCAAAACTGTTATCGCCGGCAAAATAGAGCACAACAACTCCGATCAAAAAGAAGACACTACCCGCTAAAGTGTAAAGGAAGAACTTTAGGGTGGCATAGAAACGATTTTCACCACCCCAAACCCCGATGATCAGGTACATAGGGATCAGCATCGCTTCCCAAAAAAATATAAAACAGAAAAAGATCCAGAGCGCAGAACACACCGAGCATCAAAGCCTGCATCACTAGAAGGCTGGCCATAAACAGCCTGACTCGTTGCTGGATAGCCCGCCAAGATGCAACCACACAGACCCAGCCGACCAATGCTGTCAGGAAGATAAACAGGATGCTAAAACCATCGACTCCCAGCTTGTAATAAATATTGAGAGCAGGATCCATACTAGGGTTTCACGAAATTGCATTTGGTGGCTGTTGCCGTCAAACAGCCATAGAAGCAGTGCCGCCAATAGTAGATCGGCGGTGACAAAACCGAGTGTTATCCAGCGTGTTGCCGTTGGGCTGGGTATTATGATGAGTGACAGAGCGCCTACTAGCGGCAGAGCAATCAGCAGAGATAACAGCGGCAAGTTCATTATCTCCATCAATTACCTCACCCAGCCGAAGAGAAGCAGGCTAGCGGCTATTCCAATAACCATCGCAAGGGCATAGTGGCTGATGATGCCCGATTGCAATCGACGAAGTTGCTGGCCACTGCGGCGGATTAGGTTGGCGATACCATTGACGGCAGCGTCAATCAATTCTTTATCCAGCCGCAATCCTTGCTTGGCTATTTGTCGGGCGCCTGACAGTAACCCAAGGCTTGCTCCACTCATCCATTGTTCATAGCGACTGATCGGATGATGCGCCAGCCACATGAAAGCAGCAGATCCCTTTCGGTAAAACCAGTCGGTATCCAGACTGATGGTATCTTCCGGATCCAGATGCTTGAGAAAAATCACGAAACCCAGAGCGGTGAAGATCAATATACTCAATGTGGCCGTGACATGAGCTGCCGAGTAGGGCTCAAAGTCAACCGGATAAGGGAGCAACTGATACAGTAGTTGGGGAAAGACGCCGATTGCAATACAGGCAGTGGCGGCCATGGTCATTGCTATCAGCATATTGAGCGGCGGTTCCTGACGTTTTACTGCTGTGCCTTGAGGGCTGCTGTCTTTACCATAAAACATATAGTAAGGCAGTTTTAGCCCGGTATGGAGGAAAGTACCGGATGAGGCGAGTAACAGCATCAGGGTGACGATAGCCAGATGATCCTGTTCGGCGGCAGCGATGACCAGTGATTTGCTGACAAAACCGCTAAAAAGGGGAAAGGCAGAGATCGATAGCGCGCCAACCATATACAGGCAAAGAGTCACGGGCATGACTTTGTACAGCCCGCCCAACTCGGTGAGCTTGCGTTTTCCCGTCATATAGATAACAGCACCGGCCCCATGAAAAGAAGCCCCTTGTAGAGGATATGGGCAAAGGCGTGGGCGGCAGCGCCATTAAATGCCAGCTCACTGCCTATGCCGACGGCGGCAACCATGTACCGACCTGACTGACAATATGGTAGGCCAGCAGGCGTCGACAATCATTTTCCAATACGGCGTAGATCACACCGTAGACCGCCATGATCGTGCCCAGCCAGATCAGGATTTCAGTGCCGGGGAACCCCCTCAATAACACATAGATAGCTGTCTTGGTGGTAAAGGCACACATAAACACGGCACCAGTGACGGTTGCCTCAGGATAGGCGTCAGTTAGCCAAGCATTGAGTGGTGGTACGGCGGCATTAAGGATAAAGCCGGTCAATATGAGGTAAAAACCGACACTGTGACTTTGCTCCATCATGCTAAACATCATAGAACCGCTTTCATGGTAATGAAGCAAAATTCCACCCAGCAGGCAAACCCCGCCAGTGATATGCACCAACAGATAGCGATGACCTGCTGCTGTGGATTGTGCCGTGCCAGAGGCAAATATCAGATAGGCAGAGGCAAAGGCCATCAGCTCCCAAAACACGAACAGTGACAGGAAATCACCAGCAAAGACGACGCCAAGGGCACTGCCGACATAGATAAAAGCAGCGCTGTGCTCGCCGGTATTGCTGACATGGAGTGAATAGACAGCGCCAATGAGTGCCATCAGGGTGAACACACAGCTAAATAAAAGGCTGAGCTTGTCCACAGAACCCAGAGTGACGGGGACACCGATAAAATCAAACTGCCAGTAGTCGCCGGCAGCTATGGTATTGCTAAAGATGGTAGATAGCGTACAAAAAAAATGGCAATTAGCGGAGCTGCAATAAGAATGATTTGCCTGATCTTCTGAGCTCTGTCTTTTTTTTCTTTTCCCCTGCGGTTTACCGAGGGGAAGCAAACCGACAAGCGGCAGCAGGGCAGCAGCGATAAAGAAAATGATTCCGGGGTGAAACCAGCTATTCATCAGCCCCTCCTTGCCCATTTGTAGTCGCAGAAGGCTGCTCGCTTTTCTGGTAGTAGTCGGTTTTGCGCATCAGGCCAAACTGATGACCCAGAAACTTGGAGATAAAGATAATGGCAATACAGGAGATAAAGCCATATAGGGCTGACCAGGCCGGGAAGCTGTCCCAGATAAAATAGAGGTGGTGACGAGGCGCAAAAAAAATCAGCGATAACGACCGCAATGGCAGCGAGCAGAAGTAGCTTGAGGCAAAGCGCTCGCTTGATCATCCCAATACCCCCTGCGCCAATGCGAGAAAGTAGTGCGGTAGATCCCAAGTACCAGTGACAGTACAGCGGTAGCAACAAGTGGGATAGTTACCAGCGGGATTTCCTTTATGCCGGGTGAAACACAGCCAGTATCAGGTGATTGGCCAGGTTGCATCTCGAAAAAAAAGCCTTATAACTTATCGGTAAAAAAAATAGGCGGCGTTCAGTACCGAGCTAATCAGCAAGACCCAGAGAAAAATTAGCTGGTCAGCCTCAATCGCTCCTGTGAGCAAATACCACTTGCTGATAAAACCTGATGCGGGCGGAATACCGATCATCCCAAGAGAGGCAATAAAAAAAAGGCGGCCATCGTCCAGGGCAGTTGTCTGCCAATGCCGGCCAGCTCACTTATTTTGGTTTTTCTCGTTGCGCAGTAGAGAGAGCCGGCGCAAAAGAACAAGGTAATCTTCGACACCCCGTGACTGGCGATGTGGACCAAACCACCCAGAGTCGATGCGGGTGTTAACAAAACAGCACCCAAAATAATATAAGAGAGTTGGCTAACGGTGGAATAGGCCAACCGAGCCTTGAGATCGTCCTGAGTTAAGGCGTAGACAGAAGCTATTATGATGGTAAAGGAGACAAGGTAGGCCGTGGCGATGCCTAAATCCAGCTGATGCATTGTTTCCTGACCGAAGACATCAAACACAACCCGCAAGATACAAAATACCCCCATTTTTACCACTGCAACCGCATGCAATAAAGCACTGACTGGAGTTGGCGCGACCATAGCTGACGGTAGCCAGATATGAAATGGCATAATTGCCGCTTTGGCAAATCCGGCGAGGAAGCAGCAGTAGATAACAGTGAGTAGCAGAGGCTGGCATTGATATCATTGAAAATGCCTCCAGCCTCAAAGCTTAAGCCGCCAGTAGCAGCGAAGGTCAGGGCCAGTGCGGCGAGCAGAAAGGTTTTTGAAGCGCCGACCAGATACACCAGATATTTTTTTTGCTGCCCAGCCAGGAGTTGGAATTTTCCTTGTGATAGACCAATGGGTATGTGACCAGACTTAGCACCTCGTAAAAGATAACCAAGGTGAAAAGATTGGCAGCAAATGCCCCGCCAACGGCAGCAGCCAGACTGGTGGCGAAGCAGGCGAAAAACCGGCTTTGGGATTTTTCGTTAAGACTGCGCATATAGCCGATAGAGTAGATAGCAGCAGCTACCCACAATAGCGATGAAACAGTAGCGAAAATCATGCCCAGAGAATCGACACGGAACCCAAACTCAATGCCGGGAAGCACAGTAAAAAGAGGCAGGTGAATCGCTTTTCCCTGCAATACAGATGGCGCCATTGAGATCACCAGCAGAAAGTTGCTGCTGGCGGCAAGGATGGAAATGTAGTTTTTAACGTTGGGACGAGCGTGGCAGGCAATAATGGCCAGTGCCGCGGCAAGGGGCACCAAGACCGTGATCAGGGGGATGACTGATATTTCTGAAACCATAGTGTGAACCTTGGTCAGCCTTTCATTGAGTTAATATCGTCAACCCGCAAGGTTGCCCTGTTGCGAGTCAGTGCGATCACTATTGCCAGCGCGACGGCCACTTCTGCTGCGGTGATGGCGATAATAAATATAGCCATGATCTGCCCTCTCAAATCTTGTAAGTAAAATGAGAACGCAACGAAATTGAGGATCACTGCATTTAGCATCAGCTCCAGGCTCATCAGAACAATGAGTATGTTTCTACGTAGCAATACTCCGCATAGGCCGATCACAAATATCAGTGCACTAAGACTCAAATACCAAGATAGCGGCACCATTATCGTTTTCCTTTTTGGGCCATTAGAATGGCGCCGACAAGTGCCACGAGAAGGATCACCGATACCACTTCAAACGGCAGCAAATAGTCAGTAAACAGGGCATGACCCAGCTCGGAGGTAGTATTTTCCAACTCTATCTGACTGGTTTGGGTGATTGATTCGAAGCTGTCACCGACGTTCAAGCCAACAAGTAGCAGAACACCAAGCAGCAATGGGAATAATGCCAAGAGCCAGAGTTTCGTCGGAAGATAGGGTTCGCTGGTCGCTTTGCGAATATCGAGCATCATCATTACAAATACAAATAGCACCATAATGGTGCCGACGTAGACAAAGATTTGAATGGCGGCAATAAAGGGAGCACGTAACAGGATATATAAAGCAGCAATCTGAACGAAACAGGCCATCAGCGACAGCGCTGCGTGGACGGGGTTTTTGGCTACAACGACCATCACGGCAAAGATGACAGTCAATATTGCAAATAATAAAAAGAACAGTGTCTCTAGTCCCGGCATTCGTACCTCTTATTCTTCTTAGCTTCCGCATGAAGCTATTGTCGGGGGAGTCGGTTTATTTTTCTAATGGCGGCGAATATCTTGCCACCAGTCCTTACCTTGTTGTGGGCCTTGTGTTTGACCTAGTTGCGGGTCTTGTTGTTCACTGTCTTGAGTTTTGGCGACTACTTGGGCGCCGGGTTTTAATTCAGCCGGTACGACCATACCGCCTTGTTCGTTTTTTTTCCTGGAAGGTTAAGTAGCTGCTCTTTATTGAGTATCATGTCATTGCTGTCGTAGGTGGAATATTCTAGGTGACTGCCGAGGGCGATGGCTTCTTCCGGGCAGACATCTTCACAAAGTCCGCAATACATGCAGCGACGGCTATCAAGCTCGAATACCTTCGGACGGCGCTTACCTTTACTGTCTTCATAGGGGATCACTGTGATGCACTCGCTGGGACAAATGTTGGCGCATAGTTCACAACCCACGCATTTGATCTCGTCTTGGCTATCTTTGCGAAGGTAGGGGTGGCCTCTATGCCTGGGGTAGGTAACCCATTTCTCTTTATCCGGGTATTGCATCGTTACCCCTTTGGAGAGCATATAGCGCAGAGTCAGGCGTAGTCCGTCTTTGATGTCGGTAAACAGGGTCCAACCAAACAAGTGCTTAATATTCACTCTGATAGCTCCGGGATCCAGCTCCTGTTACCTTTAGTTTAGTTGATATGTTTGTTACTTAAGTGAAAAACAGTCCAGTTATCAAGATATTCAGTAGTGAGAGGGGCAATAAGACTTTCCAGCCGATTGTCATTAGCTGATCGTAGCGATAGCGGGGAAAAGTAAACCGGATCCACATAATCAGATAGACGAAGAGAAAGACTTTAAGCATAAACCATACGACGGGAGGCAGGGGTAGCCAGATCCCGTTCCACCCCCCGAAGAAAAGGAGGACGCACATTACTGAAATAGTAAGCATGACCACGTATTCGCTGGTCATGAAGAGTGCAAAACGCATCCCGCTGTATTCAGTGTGGTAACCAGCGACCAGATCGCCTTCGGCCTCTGCCAAATCGAAGGGGATGCGCTGCGCTTCGGCTAATCCAGCAATGAAGAACACGATAAACCCGATAGGCTGTAAAACGATATTCCAGACATTTTCCTGAGCGATCACGATTTGGCTGAGATTCATGGATTCTGCCAACATGATCACCCCGATCACGGCAAACCCCATTGGAACGGCATAGCTGATCAGCTGGGCGCAGGTGCGGAAACTGCCTAGTAGGCGTATTTGTTGTTAGATGCCCAGCTCCAAAAATAACACCGTATATCTCAAGCCCCCCAACCCCCAGAATATAGAGTAGGCCGACATTCATGTCTGACAGATAGAGGTCGACCTGCGTACCGAAAATGGTGACCGGCTCACCAAAGGGGATGGCGACAAATACGGCGAACGGCGGAGCCAGCGAAAGCAGGGGAGCGAGCTTGAAAAGCAGACGATCAGCCTGATCCGGAATGATATCTTCCTTGGTCATCAGTTTTATACCGTCGGCTACCGGCTGCAATAGCCCATGCCAGCCAGTCCGCATCGGCCCCAGCCGTTGCTGAATGTGACCAGCTACCTTACGCTCCATCCAAGTCAGGGGAATAGGCAATATAAACAAGATCAAGGTCAGGAAAATGACTTTGGCCAGCATGACGAGGAATACGACTAAGAACTCCATGCGTTACTCTTTGTAAGCTCTGGTGTAACCGCTGGCTTGGCAATGCATCGGCCATGGCGACATGGTTAGGCAACTCGGTACTTTGGTCAGATCGCCGCTTACTATCAAAGTTCTATCTGTCGCCCGTCGGACAATGCGTACCGGTAGTATGAGCTGCTGGTCAGTATTGCTGATCTGATAGCGAATCAATAGTAGATCATCGCTGTCAACCTTGAGTGTGCTGGCATCATGCTGGCTGATTTCGATCCAGACATCAGCCTCAATATCATCAAGTTGCGGGGAGTGGGCGATCGGATCCTTGGAATGGTATAGGCTGGTAGCAGCCAGCAGCATAAACGGCGGGCTAGCTTCTGAGCCTGTTTTCGACTCAAGCTGGGGCGACTGTTTTTCAACTGGCTCCTGCTGAGCGGGGACCGTGTTACGGAAGGCAAGGTTGTTATCCAGTGCTTGCCAATTTAGCCCGTAGTATGCGGGGAGCTGACTACTGAGCTCATTGAAGATACGTTGCGGAGCCGAGGGGCCTAATTTACTATTTTGCCCTTGTTCTTCTAGGCACTGGCTCTCAAGGCATTTGGCGATGAGGGAAAAGATCTCGCTGTCATATTTAGCGCTATTGTTCTTAGTGTCTTGTTTGGCTGGATAGAAAGGGCGTACTCGTTGTACTCGCCCTTCATTATTGGTAAACGTACCATGGTTTCGGCAAAGCTAAACCCCGGCAGTACAATGTCGGCCTGCTGCATTGTTGGGTTGATAAACGCGCTTGATAAATCATTAATTGAGGTCGGGAAAGCTGAGTGCCTGTTTCTTTTTGAATGTAGCTTGTGCTGTCAGTAAGGAATGGCACTTCCTGATCGACGATATACAGAATATTGGATGATGTCTGAGATTTTGCCATAGCTTGTGTTAAAGCCTGCGTTGGCCCCGGCCAATTCGATGCGACATCCAGTGCGCCAAGCCCATTGCAGTGCTGGAAAAGAAACTGCAGTTTCACGTGTGGCGTTGTCTGTCTGAGAGTTTCGATGAGTTGAACGAGACTGCTGACAACTTCTGTGGCATCACTCCTGTCGCCTGTCCCGGCACCTTCCCCGTGATCTGCCCCGATAAGGAGATCTGAGCCTATGAGTAAGCTGATGCTTTGGGCAGAAGCGAGATTGTCGGACATGATCTGTAGCTTGGTAACTGTTTGTGCTTCAAAGCCTTGCCCTTCAAAATCTTGTTCTTCAGGGGATTCAGGTTGCTTATTTGAGATATTCCTAGTCAACTGCTGTAGCAGTGGCAATTCTTGCCCCGGTCTATACCGCAAGAACGTCTCGGCCATTAGATCTAAGCGGCTTTGCCGAACCGAGGCGAGCAACAGGGTAAATGGCTGCCGATTGAATGTTCCTCTTAGCAGATATTCAGAAACAGGGTTCTGTTCGCCGATATTGCAACCTAACACCAACACGCAATCGCTGCTAAAGAGCTCAGAAACAGGTTTGTTCGTGTACTCCTGACCAATTAGCCGATTCACTGCGTGCTGGTAGTTGGGGTGAAGGTTCTGTTGATAAAAGTTCTGTCGATATATGTCGTTGCCACAGTAAATTTGATTGCTGGAAAATGTGGTGCTGAACAATTGATGAAATCGGAACAGCACTTCATTGGTCATGCGGGCGGAGATGACACCGATGACACTGGCATCTTGATGTGCAAGCGGAGCCAGTTTCTGCTTTAGGTAGTCCATTGCCTCATTCCAGGTGACGGGTTGCAACTCGTTATTTCTCCGTACCATGGGATGTTCTATCCGCGGTGTTTTGTCAACAAAGTCGATACCAAAACGGCCTTTAACGCAAAGCAGTTCCTTGTTGACGGCATTGGTCGGCTTAGCTTTCACTCTGACTAGCTGGTTGTTTCTTGTCTCGGCGCTTATCTGGCAACCGGTACCGCAGTGAGGACAGAGTGTATCGGTGGTTGTCAGATCCCAGGGCCTGGCTTTATATCGGTACTCGACCCTCATTAGCGCGCCGACGGGGCAGACTTCAATACAGTTTCCGCAGTGGTCACAGCTATTGAGGTTATTGTCAAATCCAGTCTCGAGACAATCCGCCCCGCGCCCAATTACTCCGATAGCACTGGCACCAACGACTTCATCACAGACCCGAACACAGCGCTGGCACTGGATACAGCGGTTAGAGTTGGCAACGATGACTTTGTTGAGGGCCGGGTCGTTATCGCTAAAAACGCGCTTGTCTTCCTCGAAGTAACTGACTCTCGGGCCGTGGTCCAATACGGTATCTTGAAGCTCACACTCGCCCCCCTTGTCGCATATCGGGCAGTCAAGTGGATGGTTGGCCAGCAGTAGTTTGATAGTGGATTGTCGGGCTTGTGTCGCTCGGTTGCCGTCAGTGTTTACCACCATTCCTTCGGTGATCAGGGTTGCACAGGAGGGTTGTAGCCGAGGCATTCCATCGATTTCAACCAGGCAGACACGGCACGAGGCCACCGGTTTAAGCAGCTGGTGGTTACAGAAAGTGGGAATGTTGAGGTCAAGTTGCCGCGCTGCCTCCAGAATGGTTAATCCTGGCTCGAACTCGTGGCACATACCGTTGATCGTTACTTTAATCATGCTCAGAGTCGCCCCTAATTTAAGGGTAGCATGAGGGTTGGGTTCATTAATCCGCTCGGTAAACTCCGATTCAAAATGTTTCAATCCTGCACTTAACGCCATGATTGCACCGTCTGCCAGCGCGCAGAATGAGTTGCCGGCGATATCTGTACAAAGGGTATGGAGCTGGGCCAGATCATCATAAGTAGCCGTACCATCTGCAAAGCGGCGTAAGATTTTTACTGCCCATAATGTACCCTCTCGGCAGGGTGAGCATTTGCCGCACGATTCGTGGCTGAAAAATTCCATCGTTCGTTTAACCACCTCTACGATAGAGGCGGAATCATCCATGACAATGACGCCAGCAGATCCCAGCATGGATCCTGCCGCGGCCAGGTTGTCAAAATCCATTGCGATATCAATTTGATCGGCTGGCAGCATGGGGCAGATACGCCGCCTGGGATCACTGCCTTAAGCTGGCGGCCGTCTTGGCAGCCGCCACCATAATGCTCGACCAGCTCCCGAAGGGAAACCCCCATTGGCAGCTCATACAAGCCCGGTTTTTTTTGATCTGGCCACTCAAGCAGTACAACTTGGGGCCGGGGCTCTTTTCTGGGCCGATAGCCGCAAACCATTCTGCGCCCTTGGTGATGATTGATGGAATACAGGCGAGGGTTTCGACATTGTTGACTACAGTTGGACTGGCACAATAGCCTTTAATTGCCGGAAAAGGCGGTTTCAGCCTTGGTTCGCCACGGTAGCCTTCGAGTGACTGCAATAGCGCGGTTTCTTCGCCACAGATATAGGCACCGGCGTTACGGTGGATGTAAATTTCCAGCTCAAAGCCAGAGCCGAGAATGTCTTTCCCCAATAATCCATGGGATTTGGCTGAGTCTATCGCTTGCTGGAGCCGTTCCAGCGCGAGGCTAAATTCATACCGGAGGTAGATATAGGCCTTGTGAGCCCCGATCGCATAAGCGGCGATCGCCATTCCTTCAAGCAGTTGGTGAGGATCCTGCTCCATCAGAAATTTATCTTTGAAGGTGCCAGGTTCACCTTCATCGGCATTGCAGCACAGGTAACGCTTGCTGGGACTATCGACCGGAATGAATGACCATTTCAATCCGGTCGGGAAGCCGGCACCGCCGCGACCGCGTAAGTTGGAGGCCTTAACCTGACCGATAACATCTGATGGCTTGTAGCTGCGCAGTACCTGACGCAAGGCATCATAACCACCATTGGCCTGATAGGCATCAAGCAGCCATGCGTTGCCAAGCGTGGCATTTTTTTTAGTAGCACAGGCTCAAACATTACGCACCTTTATGACCTTATCAGTCTCGGGTGGGTGCCATTCCGCTGGCGGGCTGGTTTGTTCAATCAACTGGCCTAGCAACTTCCGAAGCTGAAGTTCGGTTAGATGCTCAATATAGGGTTCATTGTTAATTTGTAGGACGGGGGCCTTGTCGCAGGCGCCCAGACACTCTACGGCAGAGAGCGTAAACCGACCGTCATGGGTTGTTTGCTCCTGCTCGATCGCTAATGTCTGTTTTATCAAAGCTAATAGCTTCTCGGCATTGGCCAGCATGCAGGAGATATTGGTACAGAGTTGCAAGTGACAACTGCCAATCGGGCGGGTGTGATAGAGACTGTAAAAGCTGGCGACTTCATAGACCTGAACCGGGGGGAGTTCGAGAATATTAGCCACTTCTTGCATAGCTTGAACGCTCAGGTAGCCATATTGCTGCTGAGCCAAATGCAGTGCTGGCATCAGTGCTGAGCGGCGCATGGGATAGATGCGGCAGATTTCTTCAATTTCATGCTTGAATTGATCTTTGTCCAAGAGCTCTTTGTTTGTACACTCTGTGTTCTGGTGCTCTCTGTTCATTTCAGCACTCCCGGGGGTATGTCTATTCTTTACTTGTCTACCTCGGCCATGACAGGATCAAGGCTGCCCACGATGGCAATCAGGTCGGCCAGATAGCAGTTTTTGCACATTGGCTGCATTGCCTGAAGGTTAACAAAGGATGGTGCTCTGACCTTGACTCGAACCGGCTTTTCGCTACCGTCACTGATAATGTAGTATCCCAGCTCGCCTTTGGGGGCTTCGATGGCTTCATACCACTCTCCCTTGGGGACGTCGATACCGTGGGCTGCCAGTTTAAATTGATGGATCAGGGCTTCCATGGATTTTTTTTGACTTCGGCCTTGTCGCTCGGGAACGCGATTTCCGGTGCGTCGACCTGAAATCGGCCTTCCGGCATCTGCTTCAGACATTGCTCGACCATACTCAGGCTTTGCTTCATTTCTTCCATCCGGCACCACCAACGGTCATAGCAATCACCGTTGTGGCTGACAATAACGTCAAAATCTAGCTTGTCGTAAATTTCATAGGGCTTGTCCCGCCGGATATCCCAGTCGACGCCCGAGGCCCGCAAACAGGGGCCGCTTAACCCCCAGTCGATGGCGTCTTCGGCGCTAATAATGCCAATCCCTTTGGTGCGTTTTGCAAACATCCTGTTGTTGCTAAGCAATTGCTCGTAGTCGCTGATACGCTTGCTGAAAATCTGGCAAAACTCCGCGGTTCTCTCGGTAAAGCCTTCCGGCAGATCTTCCCGAACGCCACCTATCCGGCAATAGCTGCTCATCATTCGGCTGCCGGAGACCATCTCCATAAGATCCATCACCATTTCACGCTCGCGCATGGTGTATAGCAATGCTGTCATTGCACCCAGATCCATCGGCAGTGCACCGGTGATCAGCAGGTGACCGGAGATACGCGATAATTCCGCCATCAATACCCTAATGTATTGGGCGCGCTCAGGTACTTTAATGCCTAGCAGGTGCTCGACGGCCCTGACAAAGCCGAGGTTATTGGATGCCTGGCAGAGGTAGTCAAGCCTGTCGGTAAGCGGGATGGTTTGGGTATAGGTGGAGGCTTCCGCCATTTTTTTTCAAAAGCACGATGAAGATACCCGATGATGGGATCGGCTTTTATGATGCGTTCACCTTCCATCTCCAGCAAGATCCGAAGTACGCCGTGGGTGCTTGGATGTTGCGGTCCGAGATTCAGCAACAGATCCTTGGTGAGGCCGTCGTCGGCATTAAGTTGGGTTACTGCAGTCAACTTTCGTCTCCTTCCGGAGGTGGTTCACCAAAGGGATTTAAATCGTCTCGGTATCCGCGGACGGGAAAGTCTTTTCGAAGCGGAAACCCTTTAAAATCATCGGCCATGTATATTCGTTTCAGGTTTGGGTGATCGGAAAATACGATACCGAACATGTCGAAGGCTTCACGTTCATGCCAGTCGGCGCAGCTCCAGATACGGCATACCGAAGGGATAGATGCACCTTCGACAAGTGGACATTTGAGCCGAAGGCGATGATTGAGTTCGATCGAAAAGAGGTGATAGACCACCTCGAAGCGTGGCGTTCGGGTGAGGAAGTCGACGCCTCCGATGTCAGAAAGAAAGTTGAACTTGTATTTTGAGGCCTGTTTTAGCTGTTCGCACAAAGCAAAGAGTTTTTCTGGCGGCACCACCAGTGTTGGCATGTCATGGCAGCGGGTATCGAGCGTTATTCCGTCAACGGCGATATCACTCAAATCAAGCGTACTGCTCATGATGATTTAGGCCCCTTCTGTAATAGATCTGTTTTATGCAAGAGATCAGCTGGTCCGTAATACCCTGGCCTGTTTCCGGGTCAAACCGTCGCAAGACTCGGCCTTGTTTGATTTTCTCCTGCAGCATCACGATGCCTTGCATCAG